>Ga0310124_10001412_pt1 | contig 16756 bp, 10 predicted proteins | sample CB11b_AW_Bot5_MG_FD_203507 | JGI IMG/M metagenome (GOLD analysis project Ga0310124, IMG submission 203507) | Marine microbial communities from Western Arctic Ocean, Canada - CB11b_AW_Bot5 | ecosystem: Environmental > Aquatic > Marine > Oceanic | place: Canada: Western Arctic Ocean | collected... | reverse complement strand
CCACGCCTCAGCGTCGCGTTGACGAGTGTGCACACCGATGTTGCGCGTCGAATGTGACCACCACGCGAGCACGGGAATCGAGAACCCGAACAGCCAGGCCGGAATGGCGATCAGCGCGAACAGCAGCAGCACAATCAGCGCCGCATCATCGGGCAGCGTCAGATAGAGCACGCTCATCACCAGCAGCAGGCTGATCAACCCGGCGAACAGGAGCCACAACGTCTTGTCCGGGGGTGTGTCGAGTACCGAGTCATCGCGCAGCAGATGATGCTCGAAGCGGGTCGTGGTCGGGGTCTGCAGTGAGCCACCACCAGCCAGCGGATGGATCTGTGCACCGTGCGTGTCGGGAACCGCCCGTTGCAGGTGGATCACCCGTGGTCTGCGCAGGAATCCGAGCCAGAGGATGAGCGGTGCGGCGAAGATGGCTCCGCAGATCGAGAGCGAGGGCTCGCCGAGCGCGAAGCCGAGTGGAACCGTGAACACGATTTGGGCCAACAGCCAGGCGAGGAAGACCGTCCCCAGGATCCGCCTGTATGTCTTCCACGGACTCGCCACCCGTGCCATCTGCACATCCTTCGGTGGCGGAGTGAGCGGTTTCACCTCGGGGATGACGTACTGTTGACCAGCCGGGGCGACCAGCGTGGAACCCCAGTTCGTCTGCTGCACCGGCACGTGACCATAGCCCGGGCGGGCTCCCATGGTACCATCTGCAGCTGGCGTTCCTTCAGGCAGATACTGTGACCCCTGCATGCCGTATGGCAGTTCGTCGTCGGTCGGTTGCACGACCTGCGCAGGCCGTCCCCCGCAATCAAACCTCACTAACTAGTCGTCTTGTCGATTCCATCTATGGGAATGGACGCGGCGAGATTTGAACTCGCGGCCTCTACCATGCCAAGGTAGCGATCTTCCAACTGATCTACGCGCCCAGATGTGTTCAGTGCCCCGGCCACCCGCCCCGTCGCTTTAAGCCTCACCAGCCGCTCGCAACAGTTGTGGAACAACCAGCCTTCCCAGATGACCTGCTCACCCTACTCGTCAGCCGTCTGTCAGAGGACGAGGCGCCGTTTCTTTCCCACCTCGAATCATGCCTGAGCCTCGAATGGCTCGACCCCGATTCCGATGTGCTGGGAAACACTCACTTCGAGATGTCGCACAACGACCTCGACCGCCGCCGCCGCTTCCAGATGCCGCCCGGACCAGTTACCATTGGATTGCATCCGCGACTGGCCGAAGACGCCGCCCTGCAACGTCATACCTTACTGCACGAACTGCTGCACGCCGCTGGCCTCACCGACCACGACGCCCGTCACCGAGAGGTGCTCACGGATCTGGCCCCTCCACCCAAGTTGTCGGAATCACCGGTTCTGCAGGATCTGCGTGCTGAGGTGCTAGCTAGCGCGCCCAAGAAGGAGTGGAAGTGTGCGGAGTGCGGACACGCCTGGGAGAGGAAGACCGTCAGCCGTCCGGAGTCCTGTCCGATGTGCGAACGGCCACTTTGAGGGAGTGAATGATTGATGAAGGGCAGGCGCACCGAGCGGTTCGGGCGTTTAGTGTAGCTTGGATATCACACTGGCCTTCTAAGCCGGTAACACGGGTTCGAATCCTGTATCGCCCGCCACCTATCTGAGCGAGGGAAAGCAAGGTCATCACCGTCGCTATCATATATCCGAGGCTTCACGCCGGCTCGTTACCATGAAGAGAGGCTCCCGTGCGTGGAAGAAGCATGGCAAGCAACGTTGGAAGTGGCGAAAGAAGAAGCTCCGACGCCGCAAGCGGGCGCGTCGCCAGCAGAAGCAGTGAGTCCTATTTCGGAATGGATGGACCGCTCGCTTGATATAGCGCAGGTCAGTGGTTTGCCCATCCCTTGGGGGTATAGTATAACCTGGCAGTACTGCGGGCTCCAAACCCGCTAATCTGGGTTCAAATCCCAGTGCCCCCATCCCGATTGAACAGGGTGGCGGATGAGCAATTGCGTGTAATGGCAGTGCGTGACTAAACCACGACAATCTGCTGGCCACTCATGTTTCGCTTTGATACAGAACTGGGTATCAAGAATAGATCGGCCAGCCACCAAAATCCGAGTCCCTGGAAAGTTATCAGGGAGAGCAGCCAGATTCCTATTCCACGCCCGATGTATAGATGATGTATACCTATCCAGCCGAGGAAGAACCAGAGCAGATAGGCTACGAGTGTGCTGGTCTGCCCTGCTCCACCAGTTTGGATCACTGTCGGTCCGCTGGGTTGCACCATCGCGACTGGTTGAACAGCCACCGCGGGTGCGACGGCCATAGGTGCGGCGGCCATAGGCGCGGCAGCCATGGGTGCGGGAGCCATGGGTGCGGGAGCGGCGGCGAACGCGGGGTCTGGAGCCGGCGCTGGCGCGGGCGCAGGAGCAGCTGCGGCGGATGGCTGGAATCCCGGGTAATGCTGCTGTGTGTATTGCAACGCCTGGTCTGGGGCATGGCCTTGGGCGACCAGTCCATCGTAGTACGTCTGATCCTCGCCCATCATCTGACCCCGATATCAATTTGATTTGTGTCGCTCAATCCTTGCTGGGCAGGAATCCGCACTCGACGATTCCCCACGGGAGGATGATGATTGGAAGCACGAACATCAGGAGGCTGTCCTTGCCCCTGTCGCGCAGTCGCTTGACATCCAGCGCGATCATGATCCACAGCATGGCGATGGTTGTGATGATGGTTAGGAATGAAAGGGCATCGATGGTGAATCCGGCGATGAGATTGATGACGAAGTTGATCACATTGACCACGATGGCGGTGACGATTACACAGATCCACCACTGCTTGCGACCGATTCTGCCGTCGAACTTGAACAGCATGTCCACCATTCCGTCCACGCTACCATCACCAGCAGCGGCCGGAGCGGCTGCGGCGGGTGCCTCCGCAGGAGGTGCGGCGGCCATCGGTGCGGCGGCCATCGGTGCAGCACCCATCGGGATGGCCGCGGCTGGCGCAGCAGCCATTGGCGGCGCTGCAGCGGGAGCCGGGGCTGGCTCCGGTGCGGGTGCAGGCGCAGCGGCTGCCGGTTGGAAATCCGGGAAATGCTGCTGCGTGAATTGCAGTGCTTGGTCAGGTGCGTAGTTCTGTGCTATCAATCCATCATAGTATGCTTGTGCGTCACTCATTGAGGGACCTCCGGCGCCCTCAACGTTCCCGCGCATATCAAGCCATCCCTGTGCTTTTTCGGTGCTTTCCGGTCACTGTCCGAATTGCCGTCGGGTTTTCATGCCTCATGCACGTGGGCGCACGCGTGGACGGCAAGACCCTCATCTCGCTCTGGCTGGCACTGCTGCTCACCGTGCCCCTTGCCGGATCCCTCGGCGCCTCCACCGATGAGATGAGTTCGCACACCTCAGGACCCGAATATCAGTTGGTCTGGGAGGAGGACATCATACACGTCCCGACACAGGTGGCGATGCCAGCATTCGATGCTCTCCCTTGGTGGGAGGTGACCACGCTGGATCTCAACCGAAACCGCATTCATGATTCTCTGGAGAACGCCTCCGGACCAGTGAATGTAGGGTTGTCATACGGCCGTCAGCCGACCACGAGTGATGTCCGCGCTGTCGAGGGACTAGGCCATTCCGTGAATCTAGAGGTGCCCGAGGTGGACGCTCTGCTGCTCGGTACGGTCGATGCGAATGATGTGTGGGCCTTGGCTGACCTGAACGGCGTTGTGATGGTGGAGCGCTACGGCACAGTGGTCTTCTATGGCGATATCCAAACCCCTGCCGTCAAGGCTCGAAACTCAAGTTGGTATCCTGTAGGTGCATGGGACCTCGGAGTCAGTGGGATGGGAGTCAACATCGCGCTCACCGACACCGGAGTGGACAACGAGCATCCCGGGCTTGTTGGCAAGTTCGTTGCCGGTTATGACGCCGTCTGCTACATGCACACCGACCCAACTTGCGCTCTGTTTGGACCCGGCAGAGAAACTGATGGCACATTCGACCCAGACGACGGCAACCAGCACGGCACCGCCTGTATGGGAATGGCGAGCGCCTCAGGGCTGCTCGCCGACGGCACTCAGACCAATTTCACTGGTTCAGCGCCGTCCGCTCGACTCATCGACGTGCGGATAGGAACTGACGTTGGCGCTGGACCGTTCGAGAACTACTTGCTCGAACAGCAGTTCTACGAGTCGGCGATGAACGGTGTCCAGTGGATCATCAACAACGCTGACACAGCATGGTCGAATGAGGAGGAGCAGTGGCACGGAATCGACATCATCTCCCTCTCTTGGGGAATCACCAGCCACGAGGCGGGTGGCTCCGACGGCAGCGACATGCACAGTCGCATCCTGGACGATGCCGTGGAGGCAGGAGTCACTCCATCAGTGGCGGCGGGTAATGATGGCCCGGACAACGATGGCCTGTCCGGCATGGGCTCCTCCAGCCTGTCGGTGACGGTAGGCGCCACCGACGACCAGAACACAATCGACCGCGGGGATGACACGATCGCGGGCTATTCGAGTCGTGGACCTCGGCGGGACAATGGGGATGGCAATCCGTACGACGAGCTCAAGCCGGAGATCAGCGCGCCCGGATCGAACATCGTTCAGGCCGAGGGGTGTGTCAGCTCAGGAGGGTGCAACAACAACATCCCTGGGCAGAACGCCGCCAACAACGGCTACTCGGGCCGAGGCAGCGGGACCTCCTATGCCACCCCCGCAGTCTCGGGCGTCATCGCTCTGGTCATCGAGGCGAATCCGGATCTGGACCCTCTGCAGATCAAGGAGGTGCTCAAGCAGACCGCCGAGCGCCGTGGTAGTGCCACCTTCCCTGACATCGACCCCTACTGGAACAAGGACTTCGGCTATGGGATGGTCGACGCTCTCGGTGCAGTGGAATTGGCCCAGTACCTGAACTCCAGCAACCAGAGTGCTGGCATCGACCCCTGGCTGCAGAACCACCTGCTCGACGTCAACGTCAGCGGCTCCACCGCCACCATCACCGGTCACGCGTGGGCGCAGCAGGGGACGATCGAGCGCGTCGAGTTCAGGCATGGGCATGGCGATTGGAGCGAGGCTACCTATGACGCGCCCCTTGAGGAGTTGACACCGGGCCAGCCGTTCAACTGGACAGTCGTGCTCGACGTGGACAAGCTCGAGCACGAGAATCACTCGTTCGAGGTGCGCGCGGTGTCCGGTGAATCCACTTCTCTGCCGGTGTTCGCCGTCGTGCACGGCACCGGACTTGCACTTGGTGAAGAAGGCGGCAGCATGGCCACCTGGATGCTGCTCTCGCTGGTGGTCGTGCTCGCTCTTGCTTCGGTCGCCTGGCGGCTGCATCGTACGGACATGCTACCACTCCCGTTCGGCTTGGGACAGCGGCAGGACGGGGAGGCCGAGGAACCACTCGAGGCGGAACTTGTCAGTGATGAGACGGTCGCTGATTCGGAATCGGACTCAGGCGGCTGAAATCAGACCGGCGACTCGTTATAGGGCGGAGCCGATTGCGGCCGGACATGGCTGGATTCAGCGACCGCGCTCTTGCCATCGAGCCGACCGGCGTGCGCAAGATGTTCGACCTCGCCGGCGATGAGGCCATTCACCTTGGCCTAGGCGAGCCGGATTTCCAGCCTCCAGCAGTTGCCATCGAAGCCTTCCATCAAGCGATGGTCGATGGGCACAACAAGTACACGACAACAGCCGGGTTGCCCGCGCTGCGTGAACGCATCGCATCGCTGTGGACCCATCTCGAGCCGGACCTTGGAATCGAGAATGTCTGCATGACGATGTCCGGCACCAACGCCTTGCTCAACATCAGTCTGGCGATGCTGAACTCAGGTGACAACATCCTGCTCCCCAATCCCTGCTTTCCGCTCTACGGCCCGCACGCCACCATCGCGGGGGGCGAGCCGCGCTTCTACGCGTGCGCGTTCGAGCATGAGTTCGTACCACAGGTGAGTGAACTGGAGGAACTGGTGGATGAGAACACGAAGGCCATTCTCTACAACTTCCCCTCCAATCCCACCGGGGCGACCATCACGGAGGAACAGCGGGACGAGTTGCTGGAGTTCGCCCGTCGTCACGACCTGTGGGTGATAACCGACGAGGTCTACGACCGCATCATCTACGATCAGCCCCACGTATCCTTCCTCGGTGCCGGCTATGACGGTGTGGTGATGATTCAGTCGTTCTCCAAGACATTCGCCATGACCGGATGGCGCATGGGCTACATCCTCTCTGCCAACAGCGCCATCATGGAGCAGGTGACCAAGTTGCAGTACTACATCACCGCTTGCTCCACCGATGCGATGCAGTACGGCGTGCTCGCAGCCGTAGAGCAGGCACCCGAATATCCGTCCGAGATGCGCGACGCTTTCCGCCGGCGGCGGGATCTCATATGTGCACGGCTGAACACCATGCCCGGTGTGTCGTGCCACGTTCCCGAGGGGGCGTTCTACGTTTTCCCGAAGGTCGACATGCCCGGTTGGACGTCCGTGGACATCGCGCTGGAGATTCTCAAGGAGGGTGTGGTCTGCTCACCCGGTTCCGCATTCGGTGCCGACGGCGAGGGTCACCTGCGCTTCGCGTACACCATCGAGGTGAAGTTGATCGACCAGGCTATGGACATCGTCGAGAAGGTGCTCACGCGCCTGCATCAGGCTGAGCCACCCGGACAACCGGCGCAGTTCTGATCAGTGGGTAGTATGAGTCCTGCGAATCCCAGGAACCTCTAGTCATCCATAGTTAGAGAGAAAGGCGGATTCCGTCTGGGACGGTCGGGTCGAGAGGATGTCGCTGCTGGGTACGGTGATTCTGTTCACGTGCTCACTCCTTGTCGGGATTGCGCTACCGAGACTCCCCTTGCTCATCATCCCCCGTTTTCCGGTCATGGAATCTGGTATGCGTTCTTATCCGGAACCGCAGCCGCTCGACGAGCACCTGATAGTGCAGCTGATGATGCTCCGTCGCCTCTGGCGTCTGTCGTTCCTGTTCGCACTCCTGCCGCTCGGGCTCGGCCTGCTCGTGCTCTGGCAGCAACCGTCCGCGTTTGGCTTCGGACTGTTCCTCGGGGGTGGTTGGTCACTGCTGGCGCGTACGATTCCCGAATCATCCTCAACTCTCCCATCCGGACCATACTCAATGGCTCTCATCCACGAACTCCACCGCCTGCGGGACTCTGACGACCCGTGCTGTGCTGGCAGGGATCCCTGTTGGGAGATCGAGGCGGTCCGCTGCGCTAACTGTCGCACCGTCCTGCTGGCGGAGGCGCGACCGGATCTCGGACGGTCGCGCCCCGGCTCAGGACTGTCAGGTAGGTTCCGTCTGTTGCTGCTCGATGGGTATTCGCTGTTCGAGTCTGATGCAGAAGACTAGTCATCAGCGTCCGGCTCATCAGAAGCCTCCTCACTCGGCTCCGGCTGTTTGACGACGCGAGAGGCGAGTCCGCGTGCCGCTTCGAGCGCGGCAGCCAGATCTACCCCGCGCTCCTCCTCGTCGCCACCATTTTCGGACGGTTCCACCTCGTCACCGGCTTCGTTCGAATCAGAGTCAACAGCATCATCGAGGGTGAGGACCTCCTCGTCACCAGCTTCCTCCTCAGACTCGTCGAGCATATCGAGCAACTCCTGTTCATCTTCACTCGGATCTTTCCAGTTGCGCTCCGTATCTACCAGCCAATCTGGCAGGTCATGCCGTCCGCCACCGAGTACCGCCATCGTGGTGAACGTTGCCAGCGGCAGCACCGAGAGTGCGACCAGAAGGTCGAGGAACGAGGTCTCGGGAATCTCGATGTCGATGGGCAGCAGCGCTTCGAGGATGCGTTTCTCGACGGCGATCTGATTCCATTGCGTCATGTCCGGGTCCAACCAGTTGAACACCACACCGACCACCGTGCGGCCGACCAACCAGAGCAACAGAACGGGGAACATCCAGTTCACTCGAGTGACGTTCACCAGGAAGCGGCGCAGTTTGGAGGCAGGGCCGACCAGACGCTGGGCGTATCTGGGGTAGGCTCTGAGTATGATCGCCAGAGCCAGCAGGTAGACCAACAGGGAGAGTTCCAGCAATCGGTTCGGCACCAGCCAGCCTATAGGCACCAGTTTGAGGATGATGATCGGGGTAATCACCAACGCCAACTGCAGCGGGGCGGCGAGGATCTGCAGTCCACCATGAACCTCCAGCAGGCCGTGCCCTCGCTCCCTGACCTGTTTGTTGACGATGACCATCATCTTGCCGTGAGGTGAGTTCAGCAGGTGCAGTCGGGCGCGGTCCACCAGCGACACATCGCGCAATCGCTGAGACACTCCGAGGACCGGTGCCCAGCCACCCTTCTCAGCGACTCCGACGGGCATCCAGCCTCCGACGGCGAGGGCGAGGAATAGCGACAGCAGACCGTAACCTAGAGCGGCGCCGAGGATCCACGGAATCAAGTTGACACGCAGCAGCGGTTGGTCACCCAGAATACCCCCGGGGTCAATGAAGTAGGTCACCGCGAAGGCGATCGCCGGAGCGAGCAGAACCTGTCCTGAGACCACCAAAGTCAGCCAGACGCGGTCGACCAGAGTGCTGCGCTGTTCGGTCACGGTCGCCACTCGTCGTCGCGGACCCCATATGTTCTTCGCCAGAAGTCAGGCTGCCAAGGCAGAATCGACCGTCTTGAGAATGGCCGTGAGTGCCTCAGAACCTCTGGTTCTGTCAAAGACAAGAACCAATCAACCTTTTTACACCCGTTCCGGTGGGCGCGGCGCTGGTAATCATGGGGAGACTGAATATCGTCTTGTTCATCTCTGCGCTGATGCTCGCCTCCGCCATCCCTTTGACCGAACCAGCCGGGGCTGCTGGAGGTCGGTCGCTGGTCGATTTCGCAGTGATGTCGATCACCGTGGGCAACGCTTCAGCCCCGGCGCTGACCTGGGAACAGCCGGACGGCAGCAGCGAGGATTACACCATCCGCAACAGGCAGGTAGAGATCACTGTCACCTTCAAGCAGGCAGGCTCGTCGAACTCCAACGCTTCATCGACCTTATGGGTGCAGATATGGCATCCTGTTGGGACGCTCGTCCAAGAGTTGCAGGTGAACCTCACAGGGGCCATCGGTTCGCCCAATCAAGCATTGACCGGAGGAGAGAGCCGCGTCGAGAAGGTGGTGTGGACTCCGACAGCGGCGCACAGCATCCTCGCTGACAACGGCACCCTGTCGGGTGGATACATCGTCAAGGGCATCATCCATGGTCTGGTCGACGACGGCAACGACGCCAATGACGAACTGAGCGATGAGGTTCCTGTCGCCATCTGGTACGATAACATGGATCGTGGGGTGTGTTTCTACAGTCCGTGCGCCACCACCATGGGTGGTCAAAGCCTCAGTTACTACACGCCGACATTCGTATCCGTCGGTTATGATGCTGCCACCGGCGACCCCGACGGTCGCGGACCGTGGAGGCTGGACAACGCTTCGTCCGCCGCGGGCACTTCTCACTGGCGCCATTCGACACCGGGGCAGGACTACGAATCGATGGGCAACGACTGGCTCCGTTGGGGCTGGATCGCTCCGACAAGCCAGGGATGCAACCCCGCGGATTATCCCGTGGACCCTGGATTCGGATTTGGGTCCCAAGACTCTTTCGTAGTCAGCGCGTACGGTATCAACTTCTGCCGCATCTCGATGAGCGGCTACGACTACGTCTCGATGCAACTGACCTCACAAGCCTACGGGGGGCTCGGCTCGGGTGATGAGGTGTCCTTGAGGATCGACGATGGTCAGGACCCGGAGCAATTCAACCTCTCAACTGCTGGAGTCTCGCCGACCACGAACGACTGGACCCGGATGATCTGGAACCTGACCGGAGTGAAGGACGCAGGCGCCTACGTCATGGGTCTGCACTTCCAGAGTGATTCGGGTGGGTCCACTTCCGGGATGCACATCGACGAGTGGCTGCTGTTCGCCGTCCAGAAGGTCCCTGAGTTCACGGTGACCGTCGATTGCAACAACCCGGAGACCGGCTACATCGTGATTCCCGCAGACCCGTCACCCCCGGTCCTCTATTGCACGCTCACGAACAACGGATACATGACGCACACCATGCAGATCGTCACCGAGGTCTCCAACCAGACATGGATGATCGCGTACTCCCCGCTGCGCATCGACTCGGACAATCTCAACGACCACGACAATGCCGTCCCCCTGAACCCGCTTCCCGCCGGCCAATCCACCAGCTTCTGGATCAACCTCACGGTGCCTCCGGGCGCAAACGTGGAGGAATTGAACTGGACAGTGGAATTCCGTGATTACTACACTGGTGTGGTGAAGGAATCGATGCTGATGCCGCTCTCCGTCGATGCCTCGTATTCTGTACAGGTGAAGTACGTCGGTCCGCTGGTGGCGCAGACGCTGGGACCGGAAGAGATCGGCCTCGTCAAGATGACGCTGACCAACACCGGCAACCAGATGGCATACTGGAATCTTGTGGGCTACTTCAACCGCAGCGAGTGGGGCTCGGAACACATCCGTTTCCTCAATTCGTCAGTCAACTCCAGTGAGATAACCTACTTGCAGTTGGAAAAGGCAGCCTCCCAGGATTTCTGGATCGAGTTCACCGGACCTGACGACCTTGGACCGGGCCTGACTGAGGTGACCGTCCTCGCCAGCGGGCAGTCCCCGGCCACCGCGCAGGAGACGCGCAAGATCCAGATTCTCACGCCCATGGAGCACAACCTGTCGATGGTTCCCTCACAGAACAAGTTGACCGCTCACGCTGACGGGCATACGCGCACGGTTGACATCGAGGTGACGAACTTCGGCAACGATCTCGAACGCTTCGACCTCTCGCTCAACGCGGATTGGACTCTAGGGGTGACTACGAACGCCGAGAGCACAGAGGAGATCGGCCCGTTCGGTGACAGTTCAACCGTGCTGCTCATCTTCCCGATGACTTACGGTATCAGGCCGGATACATACATCGTAGTGCTAGAAGCGGTCTCACAGTCCGATTCTACATACGTGACCAGCATGCAGATCGAAGTGGAAGTGCTCAGCACCAACATGCTCGTCGTGTCCGATGTCGACATGTCCGGTCAGACGTTCCAAGGAGGGGCGGATGCCAAGACGACCTCGTTCGAGGTGTCGAACGTCGGCAACGACTTCGACAGCATCTATGTCGAATTGATCACCACTCCGGGAATGAGCGCGGACATCGTCCCCAACGAGCAATACAATCCAGCCAGCCCATCGTTGTTCGAGAAGGGCACATCGGTGAATGTGACAGTGAGTTACGCCTTCGATGCAGGGTTCATCGGGCAGGCCGTGCTGAAGGTGAAGGCGTATTCTGAGCAGTCCGGAAGGACGGTCTCGGACGAGGGTGAGGCGACATTCCAGGTCGGGTCGCAGGGGTGGATTGAACTGACTCCGGGCCCCGAGGTCGTCTTGGATGATGCCGGTTGGATCTACATCAACGTCACCGTGCACAACCGCCATCCTTCCAACGATCAGTTGATCGTGATGGAAGTGGAGCCCAACGAGGCACGCAACTACGCCAAGGTACGCATTCGCACCCAGGATGGTTCATTCGTGCTCGCACCCGACCTGCAGCGCACCGCGTCTGTGAAGTTCGAGATCACCGAGACGCAGTTCCTCAACCTGCCCGCGAATGAGATGACGTTCAACCTCACGGTGGTCGCAACCGGTGACGACGATGTCGCACAGACGACTGTTACGGTGCGCGTGTCGCGCGACCCCAGCCTAGTTGGGGGCGGTGATGCTGAAGCAGGGGCAGGAGGGGCAATCATGACTTGGGTCACTATAATCGGGGGAATACTGCTGGCTGCCGGGCTGATTACTGTACTAGTGATGGTACTCATTTCCACCAGCAGGGAGGAAGAGGAGATTACGACTCTCGCCGGCTACCAGAGTCAGTTGGAAGCTACCTACGGCAGCGTGCCTGAGGCGCCGATCGTTCCCGAGGCAGGCGTCCCGCTTCCGCCTCCGACGCATGATCCTCCGTCTGTAGAAACCCCTTCGGGCGTACCTCCAGAGTCGCCGCCAGCAGCCGCCGCACCTGAGTTGCCAGCGGGTGCTCCTCCGCTGCCCCCAGACGGAATGCCTGACGGGTGGGACATGGAACAGTGGCAGCACTACGGCCAGCAATATCTGGAACAGCACGGACTCGCTTGATGGAGCCACGTCACCGCCTACGGCGGTGAAAGTCGAAACATTCTCTACGCAGACGGCCTTAAGAGGGGGCTATGGGTCGCCGCCTTCGCTCCTTGGAGCAGACACCTGTGTGGGGATACGATGTACGGGGGACAACAGCCGATATTCATTCTGAAGGAGGGCACCAGCCGCACCCGCGGCAAGGGCGCCCAGAGCAACAACATCGCCGCAGCTAAGGCGGTCGCAGATGCCGTGCGCACGACGCTCGGGCCGAAGGGCATGGACAAGATGCTCGTCGACAGCATGGGTGATGTTGTCATCACTAACGACGGGGCTACCATCCTCAAGGAGATGGACATCGAGCACCCGGCGGCGAAGATGATCATCGAGGTCGCCAAGACGCAGGAGCAGCATTGCTTCGACGGCACCACCACTGCGGTTGTCATCGCCGGTGAGCTGCTCAAGCGCAGCGAGGACCTCATCGACCAGAATGTCCATCCGACGGTCATCTGCGAGGGATTCAGGCTCGCCGCCGACAGGTCGGTCGCCCTGCTCGCTGAGCACACCATCGCCGTCGATGACCAGGAGACCTTGATCGAGGTGGCTAAGACCGCCCTAACCGGCAAGAGCGCAGGCGCGGTCAAGTCGTTCCTCGCCGACATCTGTGTCCGCGCCGTGAACGCGGTCGGCGTGGAGAATGGCAAGTCCCGCACAGTTGACCTCGACGACATCAAGGTCGAGAAGAAGCAGGGAGGCTCGATTCGCGACAGCGCGCTCGTCGACGGCATCATCCTCGACAAGGAGCGGGTGCACAGCGGGATGCCGCGCAGCGTGGACGATGCCAGCATCGCGCTCATCAACTCCGCCATCGAGGTGAAGAAGACCGAGGTCGACGCCAAGATCCAGATTACCGACCCGACCATGCTGGCGCAGTTCCTCGACGAGGAGGAGCGCTTCCTCAAGGGACTGGTCGACAAGATCCAGGCGGCAGGCGCCAACGTGATCATCTGCCAGAAGGGCATCGACGACCTCGCCCAGCACTACATGTCCAAGGCGGGAATCTTCGCCGTTCGCCGAGCCAAGAAGAGCGACATGGAGGCACTCTCCAAGGCGACCGGCGGGCGCATCGTCACGAACATCGATGACCTCTCATCTGATGACCTCGGACATGCCGGCAGCGTGGAGGAGCGCAAGATCGGCGAGTCTGACATGGTGTTCATCACCGGTTGTCCGGAAGCGAAGTCCGTCTCTGTGCTGTTGCGCGGAGGAACCGAGCACGTAGTCGACGAGGTGCGTCGCGGATTCGATGACGGAGTAGGAGTCGTCAGCGTCGCCTGGGAGGATGGCGCGGTGCTCACCGGAGGCGGCAGCGTGCTCGCTGCCTTGTCGCGAGAACTGCGCACCTATGCAGAGAGTATCGGTGACCGCGAGCAGATGGCCATCGAGGCATTCGCCGGAGCACTAGAGGTGATTCCCAGAACCCTCGCCGAGAATGCCGGACTCGATCCTGTCAACACGATCATCGCAGTGCGCAAGGCGCACTCGGAGGGCAACTCCACCTACGGAGTCAACGTCTACGAAGGCGGGGTGATGGACATGCGGGAGGCGAACGTCCTCGAACCTCTGCGGGTTGTCGAACAGGCGATCCAGAGCGCCACCGAAACTGCAACGATGATCCTCAGGATTGACGATGTCATCTCCAGCAGGCAGGTGTCGATGTCCGATGACATGGACGCCATGGACTTCTGAGTCCGCAGCATTAGTTCAGCTGGAGTCGTTGCTGGAAGAACTGTTAGGACCGTAGGTCCCAACAGTTGCAGTCTCGTAACGCGCTAGGTTCAATAGGCCACTCAGGGTGGAAAGCACGTCCACAGAGTCGGTCGGAGGCGAGCAGCATGGCAGCGGTTGTCAAGGTCTGGATAGATGAGGGGTGTATCACCTGCGACGCCTGTGAGGACACCTTTCCCGAGGTGTTCCATGTCACAGATGACACCTGCTTCATCCGGGCCGAAGCGCGCGTCGATGGCGCCTACGACGAGAACCGCGACTCGAAATCTGCGGTCACTTCGGAATTCGCAGCCCAGTTGGAGATCATCGAAGAGGCAGCAGATGAATGCCCTGTGGACGTGATCATCATCTCCGTCGAGACGGAAGGTGACGAGGCTGAACCGGCAGACGAGGCTGCTCCGGAAGCGGAGGAGGCGGAACCTGTAGCCGTCGAGGAGGCCGAGGCACCTGCAGCGGCAGAACCAGCGGCAGCAGCATCTGGTGGACTGGAAGAACTGATGCAAGGGGAGCGGGACCTGCTCCTCCTGATCGGCTCGCAATCCGGAAATTCCGAGGCTGTGGCTGATGACGCCGCCAAGGCAGCACCGACCTACGGCCTTTCTGCGCGAATCAAGATGATGGACGAGTGCGCCATCGGAGACCTCGTCGGTGTCCGCCGCGTGATCATCATCTGCAGCACCTGGGGCGAGGGCGACATGCCCGACACGGCTGAGGACCTGTGGCAGGCTGCAAATTCCTCGGCAGCGCCGAAACTTCCGGGTACCTCGTTCGGAGTATGTTCTCTCGGAGACACTGCCTACGAGTTCTTCTGTCAGTCCGGAAAGGACTGGGACGGCTGGTTCGAGAAAGCCGGCGCCACTCGACTGCTTGACAGGATCGACTGCGACCTCGACTACGAAGAGACATCACCTCCATGGATGGCCGAAGCCCTGGCACACGTTGCGGCAGTGGACGAAGCCGGGAACTTCCATGCCGACGCTCTCGACGACCTGCGTGCGCTCGCCGGTCCGGAAGAGACATCGCGGGTGGCGGCGGGCGGTGCGTTCGACATCCCACAGATGACTCAGCCTGAACGTCAGGCGACGGTCAGGGTGTTCCGCTATGACCCGGTGACCGGCGAGTCCGGTCACGATGTCTGGCAGTGTGCATTGCCCGCTCACATGAGCGTGCTCGAGACGCTGCGATTGCTCAAGGGCACCCAGGATGGCAGCCTCACATTCCGTGACGGCGCGCCCGACGACCCGACCACCGGACTGCTGGTGAACGGACGGTTGGTCCTGCCGGGCAGGGTGTCAATCTCCCAGTTCGCCCACGGGGACGAGGGTGCGCTCAACCTGCGCATCGACCCGCTCCCAGCCTACGACGTGATCCGTGATCTCGCCGTCGACCACGACTCCTACCAGCGCCACCTCTCCGCCAGCCGCCCCTGGTTCCGCAGTGCCACCCGTGAAGCAGCCCAACTCGACCAGGGTGTGATGGGGCTGATGGATGCCCCGACCGCGGCCAACCTGCACGCCGCACAAGACATCGCCAGTTACCAACTCCTGCACAGCGCATCCGACACCGTCCCGCACAACCGTGCCTACATCGGCCCGGCGGTCCTCTCACGACTATGGAACCGTAGCCAGGACCCGCGTATCTCGGACGCGGGCTGCGACGCCCTGCTCGCCGTCATCCACGGTCCAGATGGAGTGAAGGCGGAGGCGGACATCTCGTCGGTCAACCGTCAGGGGCGAATGGGCGCAGTTGCGTCTGCCAACCTGTATGCAGCCAAGCGGGATACCTTGCAGGAGCAGCATTTCACTGGCCGGCACGGAGCACACGTCTGGTTCTTCACCCAGACCGTCAAACTCAGTGGCACACTCAACGAGACAGTCCTCGCCGGTGGCACCCTCAAGATGGGCATGTTGCGCAATCTCTACCGAGGCATCCTGCCGCGGATGCTGCTCGGATTCACTCGCACAGGTGGTCCGATCATGCGCGACAAGCAGTCCTTCCTCATCGGGGCTGGTATCCCAGTGAGCATCGGCAAGATGCCTAAACTGATCAACTCCCCGGTTGAGAATCATCACGAGGTGGTGGCGCTCTACAACGCCATGGACGGGAGATTCTGAGGTGAGCAGATGGCTAAGCACAGGTATGCCTACTTCCCGGGATGCGTGACCTCGGGTTCCGCTCGCGAGGTGCAGGACGCGATGGATGGTATCGCCCGCATCCTCGACATCGAACTCCTTCCGCTCAACGGTGCCTCCTGCTGTGGTGCCGGTGTGATGAAACAGGCCAACGCCAAACTGCAGATTTCCTTGAACGCCCGCACGTTCGCCATGGCGGAAGCAGAAGGATTGGACGTTCTCACCCCCTGTGCATCCTGTCAGGGGAACATGGTCGAGGATTTCGTGAGCCTGACCGATGATGAGCAGTTACGCGACGAGGTCAACGAACAGTTGGAGAAGATCTGTGGACTGCGCTTCGAGGGAACGATGCGCATGCGTCACCTGCTGCAGGTGCTGGTGGAGGACATCGGGCTCGACGTACTCGCCGACAAGCTGCTCAACCCAATCGATTTCCCGGTGGCGGGTTACTACGGAGCGCCGATGCAGCAGGAGGGTGCTTGTGGTGACGATGATGCATATGATCCGCAGTACTTCGAGCAGGTGATCGAGGCGCTCGGCGGCGCACCGGTCGAATACGACGGCAGGACCCAGAGCGTGGGGTTCCCGTCCTTGCTCTCAGAGGAGGAGAGCGCGATGAAGATGACCGCCGCTGTTCTCACCGAGGCGAAGAAGGAGGGCGCCAAGATCATGGCGACCGCCTGCCCACTGTCACACCTCAATCTCGACGTCTATCAGG
>Ga0310124_10001411_pt1 | contig 16756 bp, 13 predicted proteins | sample CB11b_AW_Bot5_MG_FD_203507 | JGI IMG/M metagenome (GOLD analysis project Ga0310124, IMG submission 203507) | Marine microbial communities from Western Arctic Ocean, Canada - CB11b_AW_Bot5 | ecosystem: Environmental > Aquatic > Marine > Oceanic | place: Canada: Western Arctic Ocean | collected... | reverse complement strand
GAGGACCGGGGTGCCAAAGGAGTCGTTGGCTCCGGGGGCTGGCCTTGGTGGAACTGTGGTGGCTGGTGCGATCGGATTTGGCGTGTGGGCGATTCCCGTTGCGATTCTCTCACCGTTCCTCGCCTCATTCTGGCCGTTCATCGAGATGTTCCTGATGTTTTGGCTCGCCTGGCAGGGGCTCAGTCTGGCGATTCACGGAAAAGTTCACGAAATCGACTGGATTTCCTCTCAAATCCACAAGAGGTTGCCTGAAGCGTACCGAAATTGGCGTCACGAGGTGGAGTTCGGGCGGGATGTCCTGCTCGGCCATTGGATCGCCTGGATTTCGTGGTTTGCGATGCCACTACTGATTCCGCAGGGGATTGGTGCTGCCGCCACCGCCTCAATCGTTGGCCTCCTAATCGCCCCGTTCAACCTCCTCCTGCACCTGATCGTCGCAGGCCTGCTGGTTCTGCTGTTGCGGGTCATCGCCGCGGCGGGCGGGCCTTTCTCAAGAATGGCAGGGAACTTCGGACACGAAGAGGTGCCGCGGCTCTGGGGCTGCCTGCTCATCGGCATGGCTGTCTGGTGGATTCTCTGGTTGGTTCTCGGACCGATTGGTAACACCCTCTTCAGTTAGTTGGATTCCATTACGGAATTATCAAGAACCCTGAAACCTACGGCTATGGGCTATGTCGATGAAAGGATTAGTATGGAGCCCAAGTAGAGTGCGGACGATGAATGATTGTGCCCGGAGGTATGTGCATCAGCACATCATCGGGAGAGGGGGTTACCCCGGAGGACCCCGTCAAAAAGACCCTGATGTGGCGCTCGCGTGGCGGCTCGGAAATCGCCGCCCAACTAGCGATCTGATGATCCGAGCGACCTCTGAGGGCATCAAGGACTGGTTGGAGTCGAAGAACTCCGGTGAGGAGTGGTCCTCGGGCGGCGCAAAGGTGCTCCTAACGGCGAGACTCCGAACCAAGATTCGAGGGCAGGGTGACGAAATCGACGATGACGAAATCGGCACCATGATCGAACAGGGGATGGAGAGGATTTCAGGATTGGCGAGAGCACCGACCCTCTCCTTGCTAGGAAGCGAGAGAGTTACTGAATGGATGCCGTTGGATAGACTTCAACCAATGCTCTTCAACGACTCGCGAGTCTATGCAGCACCCGATCTGATTGTCAAAGTCGGCAGCCGCTGGCATCTGATTCGGCTCACCACGCAGATGTGGCGCCGAGTACCGAGCGAAGTCCAGCAACTTGAGCTGGGAGTGATGTTGCAGTGGGCTATGGAAGAACCGAGCCTTCCCGATGACCCCGCAGAATTCGTCGTTCAGCGAATCGGGTGGCTCGCCCACCGCTGGCTTGCATGGCAGCAGCGGGGCTCAACGGTTTGGCTTGATGCCGCGAGACTGACGCTCCTGCACGACCTGCGCGAATTGGGATACGCCCGCCACTCGGCTGGACGGTTTGGGAATCTAGACATCGTGGAAGCGAGCGGAAAGAGGCGTGACTGTAGCACCTGCGGATATCGAGAAATCTGCCCTGCCGCGGCCAAGGCAAGAACTCCCACAGTAGTTGAGGCGCAAACCCCTACCCCAGCTCAAAGGTGAGATACAAGGTCAGCAAGAACCGCTTCAGGGTCACTCGCCTTGGTGACTCCACTCGCCAAGAGCACGCCTTCGGTGCCGAGTTCGATTGCCATCGCGACATCAGCACCGTTCTTGACGCCGGCTCCGCACAACACGCGGACGTCCGGATTAACCGCCTTGACCACCGCAGCAGTTCCCGAAACAATCTCCGGGTCAGCGTTGGTGACCGAGATGTCACCACCGATGAGTTCCGGCGGCTCGACCGCGATCATCGTTGGTCCGAGAGCCGCCAGCGCCTTCGCCTCCTCCATGTCAGCTGCACAGGCGCAGACCGGGAAGTCGGCGGGCAGCGCACCAAGAAGACACTCGACATGGTCGAGAGGAACCTTGTGCTCGGCGTGGTTGATGAGGCTCCCCTGAGCACCGCGCGCTAGGGCAGTTTCCGGGTGAAGATAGCCGGTGTTCGAGCCGAACTCGATTGGGTCAAGATGCTGGGTCCATACCTGAAGATTGGGAGCAGCAGCCTTCACCGCTGACAAATCAAGGGCGGATACGACCGCCACGAAGTCAGCGCCATCACACGCCGCATCGGCCTCTGCCATTGCGACTGCAAGGCTCTCAGCAGCGGCTGCGTGGGCCATTTCGTAGGTCTTGAAGTTGACCACGATGAGCGGATTCATCGAACATCGCCACCCGTCGACCGCTGTTGAACCTGCCGAATCAATCAGTTGGGGGGTAGGTGCCGCCTTCCTGCTCATGGCCGGCGGGCACCTCGGCGTTGAAAGCGATGACGACATCTCGCAGTACCGCACCTTCGCCGACCACCGCATCTTCGCCGACCAAGCAACCTGTCAACTCTGCGCCCGCCCCCACGCGAGCGCGCGCGAGGACGGAACAGCCGCTAATCTTCGCAGCATCACCGATGTGTGCGCCTCCACCAATCGCCGAACCGCTGACCTCGCCCTCCACTGATGAGCCATCACCAGCCCAGGAGGAGGATCCAACCGGTCCACCTGAGGACCAGCGCCAACCGGCGAGACAGATGGTCGTAGCCTCCAACCAAGAGGCGGGAGTTCCGGCATCGACGAAATGACCTGTGAACGGGAAGCCGTTGAGCAGCCCTTCAGCGGCAATCGGGGTGTAGACATCCCGCTCCATGCTGTGCGGTCCGGCCGGCATCCGCTCGAATACCTCGGGCTCAAGAATGTAGCAACCCGCATTGATCATGTTGCTGCACGCCTCCTCCATGGTCGGCTTCTCCTGGAACTGGTAGACCCGCCCGTCATCCCGAATGTCGCATACCCCAAACCGGGTCGGGTCCTCGACCTCCCAGAGTGAAATGGTCGCCAAACCGCCTTGCGAGCGGTGGAATTCCAGCATATCTCCTACCGGGACACTGGAGAGCAGGTCGCCGTTCATCACGCAGAAGGTCTCGTCGCGAAGGTGCGCTCGACAATTCCGAATCGCACCACCAGTGCCGAGCGGTTCAGTCTCTTCGATTATCGTAATCTTGTAAGGAGTCTCGACAGAAGCGAAATGTTCTCGCATCTGTTCGATGCCGAATCCCGCGGCAATCAGAACCTCATCGACCAACTCGGCCGGCAGAGCCTCGACCACCCTCTCCACGAGAGTTCTGTCCAACATGGGCAACAGCGGTTTGGGAACGCGCTTGGTCCACGGGCGAAGGCGGGTGCCAAAGCCGCCGGCCAATACCACCACCTGCACGGTTTCACCTGCCTCGGGGTCGAGCCGGCCCCCTTCAATCAATTCCCCACCGGGCACTGGGAATCTCACTTCCAGCCAAGCACGCGGGCATTCCGCCAGCGTATGGTTCAAAGACGGGTCACCGTTGGCTTGCTCCATCCTTCAGGGAGATTTGTCTAATGAACATCCACGAGTATCAGAGCAAGGCACTCTTCCGAGCAGCCGGATTGGCGGTTCAGGAGGGCGTCCACTGCACCACCGTGGAGGAGGCGTTGTCAGCTTACGACGCTCTCGGCAGCGAAGTTGTGGCGGTCAAGAGTCAGATTCACGCCGGTGGCCGCGGCAAGGGCAAGTTGTACGATCCGGAGAGCGGCGAAATGGTGATGGAAGGCGGAGTCAAAATCGCCTTCAGTCGTACAGACGTCGAAAAATACGCGAGCAACATATTGGAGAATAAACTGGTCACCAAACAGACCGGCGCGGCGGGAAAGATTGTCCGAAATCTGTACATCGAGGCGGGCTGTAAAATCGCTCACGAATACTATCTCGCAATTCTCGTTGACAGGGAAGAGAAGATGCCGCTAATCATGGCCTCTACCGAGGGCGGAATGGACATCGAGGACGTCGCCGCGAACACCCCCGAGGCAATCCACAAAATATACGTCAACCTCTCTGATGGGCTGCTTCCCGAACAGGCCGAAGGGCTGGGGGACTCACTCGGACTTTCGGGCGGGGCGGCTGACTCATTCGTCGAGATGATTCACGGCTTGTTCCAGTTGTTCGTCGAAAAGGACTGCTCAATGGTCGAAATCAACCCTATGGTGCGTACTGAGGACGACCGAATCGTCCTCTTGGACGCAAAGGTGGGATTCGATGACAATGCACTGTTCCGTCACCCGGACATCGTCGAATTGCGTGACCTTTCGGAGGAGGAACCCACAGAGGTGCGGGCGAAGGAAGCCGGCCTTTCGTATGTCAAGTTGGACGGGAACATCGGCTGTCTCGTCAACGGAGCGGGGCTTGCGATGTCCACGATGGATGTCATCAAGCTGTACGGCGGAGAGCCCGCGAACTTCCTTGATGTCGGCGGTGGCGCCACAGAGGAGCAGGTGACCACGGCGTTCGGAATCATCATGGAGGACCCCCGCGTGAAGGGGATTCTCGTCAACATCTTCGGCGGCATCATGCGCTGTGACATCATCGCGCGCGGGGTGATAGCAGCGACTCAGGCGCTCGAACTCGATGATCCGCTGGTCGTTAGACTGGTCGGCACCAACTTCGAGGAAGGGCGACGGATTCTGGCTGAGAGTGGGTTGAACATCCACACCGCGGAGAGCCTTGCAGAAGGGGCTCAGAAGATTGTCGAACTCGTCGGAGGTGGTGAGTGATGGCGATTTGGATTGAGGAGGATGCGAAGGTTCTGGTTCAGGGCATCACCGGCAAACAAGGCACCTTCCACGCCACCATGATGGTCGAATACGGCACCGACATCGTTGGCGGTGTCACGCCCAGAAAGGGTGGACAGACCGTAGATTTGGGCGGTATTGAAGCGCCTGTCTGGGACACGATGTCCGAGGCTATCGAAGCGACGGATGCCGACGCTAGCGTCATCTATGTGCCACCACGGTTCGCCGCGGCGGCAATCATCGAAGCGGCTGACGCATTCAGTTCAATCAAGGGTGAAGGGGTCATCGTCTGTATCACAGAGGGAATCCCGACTCTTGACATGGTGCGCGCAGTCGACCATGTGAACGACATCGACGGAATCCGGCTGATTGGGCCGAACTGTCCAGGGATCATCACTCCCGGAGAGAATGGAGGCTGCAAGATTGGCATCATGCCTGGCCACATCCACGCCAAGGGGAGAATCGGTGTGGTCTCAAAGTCGGGAACCCTGACCTACGAGGCGGTCGACCAGACGATGAGCATCGATGAGGGGCAGAGCACCTGCATCGGAATCGGTGGCGACCCTGTGAACGGAACGGGATTCATCGACTGCTTGTCGGCATTCGAGGCTGATCCGCAGACAGAGGCAGTGGTCATGATCGGAGAAATCGGCGGCTCTGCCGAAGAGGAGGCTGCCGCTTGGGTCGCAGCCAACATGAGCAAGCCGGTCGTCGGCTTCGTTGCGGGAATGACCGCACCTCCCGGCAAGCGGATGGGACACGCAGGAGCCATTATCAGCGGAGGAAAGGGGACCGCTGCGGAGAAGGTTGCAGCGATGGAGGCGGCTGGAATCCGATGCGCCAACGACCCCTCGGAAATCGGTGCAGTTCTGCTCAAATCTCTACAAGCCGCGGGTCTCAGATGATTCATCAGCTGACTGACAGAATCACAACCTGCATTCGTGCCACAATTGAAGTCGGGTGGCCTCAGCAATCGTAAATGATGACACTCGACGCAGCCGCACTCATCCCGGTCGTCCTAGTTCTCATGGGCGGCGCTGTTTCGCCCGGCCCCAGCCTCGCAGTCGTGCTTCGCAACACCATTGTTGGTGGCCGAGCACGAGGCGTAGCTTGCAGTGTAGGACATGGTATAGGATTCGGAATCTACGCTTTTCTGGCAATTTCCGGAATTGCACTTCTGAAGTCGGCGGGTATGCAGTGGACGGTGGCTCTCGAACTGGCGGGAGCGGCATTTCTCGTCTGGATTGGAGTTTCGATGATTCGGACACCGGAGCGGGACCTGAATGAGGGGGATGGGCACCCCGAAAGTGAACGAGATGGCTTCATCGAGGGCTTTCTCATCGCATTTCTCAATCCGAAGATCTTCGTCTTCCTAACCGCCATCTTCAGTCAGTTCATCGACGCTGGAATGGTCATCCAAGACCGATTAATACTCGCCGCCGTTGCACTTTTCATCGATACCAGTTGGTATGTCATTGTCGCAACCACCCTGTCCGGCACCCCTCTGCTGGAAAAACTGCGGGAGAAGGGAAAACTCGTCGACATCACGGTCGGAGTGATTCTGTTGGGGCTCGCTGCCGCAATTCTGCTCGCCCGTCTATTCTGAATGGTGAATCACCCGAGCGAAAACAACGCTGCGTCAGTTCATCATCGAGGCGGTCTACGTTTTGGTGGACCGCCCGGCTTGCTACGTGGAGGGCCACCAGGGCCGCCTTTCTGTGGGCCACCAGGACCGCCCTTTGGAGGGCCGCCTTTACCTGGGGGGCCGCCACTGCGTGGAGGGCCTCCGGAACCGCCGCCTCTTGGAGGACCACCCGGACCGCCACCTCTCGGGGGGCCGCCGCCACTACTGGGAGGGCCGCCTCTTGAGGGACCGCCGGGGCCACCACCTCTTCCAGGAGGGCCGCCTCTTGGGGGACCTCCGCCGCCACCTCTAGGAGGGCCGCCAGGGCCACCTCCACCGGGTGGGCCGCCGCCGCGACTTGGTGGGCCACCGCGGCCCGGACCGCCGGGCGGACCTCCTCGTCTTGGACCACCTGGGGGGCCACCTCTCGGGGCAGGAGCCTCATCTTCTTCGGATTCATCTTCAAACTGAGCGCCACAATTCGGACATGCAGGGTCGGATTCCATCACAGGGTAGTGTCCGCAAGCCTCGCAGGCGAACATCTCCTCATCATTTTCCGGCTCATCCGACTCAGGGACATCTCCCCAGACATGGTCTACATCTCCATCCTTTGAACTGTAGAGTACGATTGACACGGAGAGATCCAAACCCTTGAGAGCGACCTCGGTGGTGATTGCATGCTCAAAGGCATTTGAGAGATCTGAGGGGGTGTCTAGAACGCGGCCGTCATCGACATAGGTGACATTCACTCGGATTAGGTCATCCTCCAACGCCACCTGAGGGGATTCGACTGCGACTCCTCGCTTGCGCGCCACACGCCGTACAGCCACCTCGGCCATCCGGCGCAAAAGTCCGATGGGAGGTGAATCGCCGTCACCCTGCTCGTCACCATCTCCGAGTGCTTCCTCGAGGAACCGGGCTGCCGAAGAGGCAGATTGTTCATCTTTACGAAGATGGGAGGGGAGTTCTGAGTTGACTTGGGCGAGGACTTCTTCCGCAGTATCCTGATTCATGCCCAACCATTCACTGCGCGCATCTGTCTTCTGTCTGCGCTCGACATCGTTGAGCCTGTCCACGATGTCATTGGTAGTGGAAATATCGGGTGCGAAGGCCGAAGCGATGTCGACTCCGGGAGAGTCCGTCTGTTGGTCTGCCGGAGCCCCTCCATCCATCTGACTAGCAAGTCTGTTGAGAGTATCGACATCCATCGGTTGCGCTTGAGGGGCGGGTGCATTCTGCTCGTCTCTCTGGGACGCAACTGCCTCAGGAGAAACCACTCCGAAACTGCGACTTCCCCCCCTTGAGAGGTCTTGTCGGGCGCCACATTCAGGACAGAAAATAGAGTCGTCGGGAATCTCTTCAACGCACGCCTGACAATCCATGGATGAACCCCTCCGACCCTTCGGGTCGTTCCTCATGATAAAAACGGTTGCCGCGGATGGATGCTGTATAGGGCCGAGTGTGGAGCCTGATATTACATCGAAGAAGAATCCGTAAGAGTGGATTTGGGCCCTACTCACTAGGTTTTGCAGGTGCAACCCGGAGTCGTTTGACCGGTATTGCGGTCTACCCGGTCGGCCTAGCCTTGATGAAGTCGGTCCAACACCAAGAATCCGGGGAAAAGGACAATCCCGAGGGAGCCGAGCGAAGGACGCGGTGTTCGTTGGCAGTTGAGGGTGGTCAATCATGTCAAAACTAATCAGCTCTGATATCGACTCGATGCTAGAGGAAACATCCCGCTCATTCTATCTCACCCTTCGGGCGCTGCCAACCGGTATCCGGTCTCAGGTGGGCTTGCTCTATCTTCTAGCACGTGCAGCGGATACGATTGCTGATTCAGATGAGGGTTCCACTGAAGAGAGATTACTAGCACTCGAACAGTACAACGAACGAATCCAAGGTCGCTCGGACATGCTGCCTGACCTCGCCAGCCTAGCCCTCCTCCAAAGTAACCCCGCCGAAGCGAATCTGCTGGAGAAACTCAGACTGCCTGTCTCCTGCCTTGAGCAATTCCCCCCTAATGACCAACAACGACTGAGGGAGTGTCTCGACATCATCATCAGCGGCCAAACCCTCGATTTGCAACGGTTTGGACATGCCGCGGGAGAGGTGCCCATTCCGCTAGCCAATGAAGATGAACTCGATGACTACACATACCGAGTAGCGGGAAGCGTCGGCGAGTTCTGGACGCACATGTCTCTTGAACATCTGTTCAAAGCTGATGATGAGACGACGGCGAAATTGTTCGAGACCGGCGTGCGCTTCGGAAAGGCTCTGCAACTCATCAACATCCTGCGTGACATTCCCGAGGATCTGCGCTTGGGCCGCTGCTATGTTCCCGAACCAGTTTTGGCCGAACACGGCCTGAAGCCGGACGATCTGCTCGATGCCGCAAACATGGAGAAATTTCGGCCAATTTTCGACGGCTACATCGATGTGGCCGAGGCACATTTGGATGCCGCAGTCGAGTACATCGGATTGTTGCCCCACCACCAATACCGTCTGCGTGGCGCTTGCATGTTGCCGGTGCTCATCGGTCAGCGGACTCTCATCCTGTTGCGTACCGCAAATGTCCTGGATGGAGAGAACCGAGTCAAGGTTCTGCGACCAGAAATCAAACAACTGAAAAATCAAACAATTCGAGCAATTCTGTTTCGCGGGAAGAGTCAGAGACTCCTCGATAAAAATCGTAATCCCTGACCCGTCGGAACTCCAATCTGCATGTGCGGCCCTAAGGGCCGTGAGGTTCATAGGACAAACATTGTCACATGATACTGAGGCGTATGTCAGAGACTGCCAACATCGGAGATTCCCATCTCTTCGAGGATGTAGTTGAGAGGCAGCGAACGACTGTCAGCGACGAGCGTCTTGAGCAGATTCGTAGCGCCGTAGAGATTTCCCGAGAGGCGGTGAAGGCGGCCAGCATCACAGCGATTGACATCTTCCGAGAGATTCCAGCGTTCATGGCCGGTCTCGATTTCGAGAAGGAGTTGGTCAACCCGTTCGAGCACATTGGGGCACCGATTTGGGAGGAGGAGGTCGTCCCCACAGAGATGATCGACGCAGCGTTTGCATTCTGCCACATTCTGACCCGCAAGGAGGCTGGAAACTTCTACCACGCGTTCAAGTATCTGCCCGAGGACAAGTTGAGAGCCATCGACTCCTACTACGCATTCTGCCGCAGAGCGGATGACATCGCCGACGGTGACTATGTCGATGTCTTCCCTGGAAGCCTTGGCGCGGACGATGAGGAGGCGGTCGAATACCGCAGAAGCCTAGAGGAATTGACCGGTGACAAGAGCGTGCTGGATGCGCCCACCTACCGTGACAAGTTGGCCCAACTCTTCTTCTATCGCAAGAAATTGTCAACCGCCTACAACTCGCATTCCTCCACAGACCCCATCTTCATGGCGCTCAAGGACTCAGTCACTCGATTTGATGTGCCAAAGGAATACCTCGACGACATGATTTCAGGCATGGAAGATGACCTCTACACGAACCGCTACCGCACCTTCGAAGACCTCTACCGCTACTGCTACAAAGTAGCCTCCACAGTGGGCCTTGTCTGCATCGAGATTTACGGCTACGATGACCCACGGGCAAAGGAATACGCTGAGTCGTGGGGCATCTTCATGCAACTCACTAACATTCTGCGCGATGTCCAAGAGGATGCGCTCGACAATCGTGTTTACCTGCCACTCGATGAGTTGGCTCGTCACGGCATCAAGGTGACCGAGTTGGCAGGCGACCTCTCCAATGACAAGCGCTGGCACGCCTTCGTGACTGATTACATCGAGCGCGCTGAAAGTTACCGAGAGAAGGGGCTCAAGTTGTTGCCGCTGCTCGACAGAAAGTCGCGCTATTCGCCAGCCGCGATGATGGCGTTTTACTCATCGATTCTTAAGAAGATCAAGAAGAAGGACGGCGATGTGTTCCACGGAACGATCAAGCTCACCAAGACTGAGAAAATGGTCTTGGCCGCGATAGTGTACACCAAACAACGGTTCCTTCGACTTTGAGTCGAAAGCCGCTTTGCGCCCTTTAGGGCGCAGCAAGCATCAAACAGGGAAAACAGGGCGAACAAAACTGGAGGGAGTGGGAAATGAGAGTCGCTGTGCTGATAGATGACCGCTGTCAACCCAAGAAATGCAACGCCGAGTGCGAGGCGTTCTGCCCTCCGAACCGCAACGGCATCGAGTGCATCGTGTTCGATCCGAAGAATGGCAAGGCAATCATCTCCGAGCCGCTCTGCATCGGTTGTGGAATCTGCATCCACAAGTGTCCCTACGACGCCATCATCATCCAGAATCTGCCAAGCGAGTTGGAATCGGACATGGTTCACAGGTATGGCCAGAACGGGTTTCGGTTGTTCCGGCTTCCCGCACCAAGGGAGGAGCAGGTGGTGGGGATTCTCGGACAGAACGGCATGGGCAAGTCAACGGCCATCAACATCCTCTCGGGCACCCTCACGCCAAACCTCGGAGACTACACAATCGAGGCCGCCGAATGGGACAACATTCTCTCCACCCTTCCCAAGGGCCAACTCAGGGACTACCTCACAGAAGTGGCTGGAAGCGGTGTGCGGGTTGCGGTCAAACCGCAGTATGTCGACCACATTCCAAAGGCGTTCAAGGGCCAAGTGGGTGAACTTCTCGCTGGCGTCGATGAGCGAGGGGCGAGGGCCGAAGTGGCCGCCGAACTCGGAATCGACCATCTGTTTGAGCGGGAGTTGCCCAAGTTGTCTGGTGGTGAATTGCAGCGTGTGGCGATTGCCGCAACGCTGCTCAAAGACGCTGATGTCTACTTCTTCGACGAACCCTCATCCTATCTCGACATCTTCGAGCGGATGCGAATCGTCAAAATTCTCCAGAAGTTGGCTGAAAATCATCGCGTCATCGTGATTGAGCACGACCTGGCGATTCTCGATGTGCTCTGTGACCTCGTTCACATCGTCTATGGAACCCGCGCCGCGTTCGGTATCTTCACGCCGCCGCGCGCCACCCGCACCGCCATCAACGCCTATCTCGACGGCTTCCTAAAGGAAGAGAACATCCGAATCCGCGACAAGCCAATCTCATTCCTGCGCGGCCATACCCGAGCAGAGGGGATTGGAATGCCCATCCTTGAGTGGGGTGACCTTGAGAAGACGCTTGGGGAATTCACCTTGAAGACCGAGAAGGGCACTCTTCACGAGGCGGAGGTGGTCGGAGTCGTCGGTCCGAACGGGACTGGCAAGACTACCCTCGCAAGGGTGTTTGCAGGCGAGTTGGAGATGGATGCAGGCTGGTGCACGATGGGGGCGAAGGTCTCCTACAAGCCCCAACACATCACCGCGGAGTTCCCCGGAACCGTCCGCGAATGGCTCGACGCTGAAATTGGCAACAGTTGGCATGTCGGCGAGTTCCAAACCCGCGTCGTCAGACCACTACAAGTCGACCAACTTCTTGAGTTGCAAGCGACAAAACTCTCGGGTGGAGAGTTGCAGGCGGTTGCAATCGTCATCTGCCTCGGCCGCGACGCTGACCTCTACCTGCTCGACGAGCCGAGTGCCCACTTGGACGCAAATACGCGAATGGAGGCGGCAAAGGCGATTCGGCGCACCATGGAGTCGAATGAGAAGTCGGCGTTGGTCATCGACCATGACATCTACTTCATCGACATCGTAAGCGACTCGCTGCTCGTCTTCGAGGGCGAAGGAGGCAAGGAGGGGTTGGCCGTGGGGCCACTTCCACTGAGGCAGGGGATGAACCGGTTCCTTGAGGGGGTCGGGGTGACCTTCCGGAGAGACCATGACTCGAAGCGGCCGCGCATCAACAAGGAAAACAGCCAGAAGGACCGAACACAGAAGGCGACTGGCGATTACTACTACATCTGAGGTGAGAAAACCATGCCCGTCGTCCTCCCACCCGGTGCCGGATACCTCGGGAAAAGTAGGCGGAGGATCTCAGCGAGTGGTCTAGTCACCTGGGAGCGCTGCCCACGCCAGTGGCACTATCGGCGAAGGATTGGACTCAACGATGCGACAGTCCCTGAGATGATCATCGGGCTTGTCGTCGAAGATGCGCTCTGCGGGCTCTACATGGAGCGGCTTTCCGCTGATGGCGGAGTCATGGCTGGCCGTTCATCGTGGGTTGACTTCAGTCGCGAAGAGGGTGGGCTTGAGCCGAGCGAGGCGAACGGTGAGGTGGCGATCACCGACTTAGCGTCGATTGGCGCTTGGTGCGACTTGGTGCTTCCTGCACTGGTCGCCGAGATTCAGCGGATTTTGAGAGTTCGTTGGAAGAAGGTCACCTGGAAGGCGATCGGTCGCGACATCGAAGAGGTCAAGGATTATCGAATTGAGAATTTGGTGAAAGGCGGAATCGCACTGCAAATCGAAGAGGTCGCCAACTGCATCGGGAAAAATGGCGGACCCTATCTTGCGGATTATCGGTCTGGAGGAGACCCATTCTCAGTCCCGGCCCCCTGCTGGGCCGAAAAGCCTGTCAAGCCTGCTGAGGAATCCGGCCGCGAATCGGCTGCTGGCTTCTCTGACTCAGGCCCGGTCACAGCTTGGGAGGCTTGGGAAATCGCCCGACCTTGGGTCAAGGACCCCCGAGTCGAGGAACCTCAGAGACTGTTTCACCCCGACGGATGGGGTGCTGGCGAGATGGACTTGGTTCATCGCTGGGACGGCACTGTGCGAATCTGTGACATCAAGGCGAGTGCCGGAACCAGCGGATATTCCTCGGGACTAGTCGGGCAATTGCGCTTCTATCAGTGGCTCTGGGGAGTTACCCGAGATTTGGACGGCAGGCCGAGTGGACGAGTCGTCGAAGGGCCACTTTCGGGGCTTGAGGGGTGGTATCTCTCAGGGCCATTCCGGAAGATGGTAGACCTTCTCGACGATGAAACTCTTGAGTCGGAAGTCGAGCGCTGGAAGAACACCCACGAGCTGATGACCAGTTCGGGATTACACCCTTCTGACCTCGCACCCGCCGACCCCGCTCCGTGGGTGAACCATGCGCCGGGCGGAAACCCACTGCCGGTCACCGACGAAAAGGCGGCAAAGGCGATCACTTGCGAGCGCTGCACCGGTGCCGCGTATTGCGATGCAGCGCCTGAAATCGCCAAGACGAAGGCGCTCGCGAACCTCGCATCACCCGACATTTCCGACTCCTCCAAATTGGCTGAGACTCTGACTCCAACAGCACCATGCACCCCGATTTCCGAAATTCCCCGCCGACTCCATGTCAAGGGGACGTTGAAGGGACACTGGGGGCCTCTGGCCAACCACTTCGGTGAGGAAGTCAGGGGTGCCACAGTGGTCGTGGGAAGCACCAATGTGGTGGTCGAGGAGATGGGTGCGGGAGCCTTTGGGGATATTCCGGAGGGAGAGGACTTCGCGCTATTGGATGTCGCACCGGGACAGTGGCGAAGGATGGCACGGCTCTACCTTGATGAGCACTCCACGGTGAAACCCGTTGCTGAGGCCGGTGATGTCGAGTTCACTCGATTGGGCCTCATTCCAACGCGCGCCAACCTCTCAGGGCTGGTGGTCAGCAGAGGTGGCATGAGCGGTGTCAACGCCCGCGGCAGGCAGTGGAGCATGGAGACCTGCCACCTTTGGGATGGCGAGGATGTCATCGAAGTGGTCGCCTTTGGTCAGTCAATTGGGCGGACGTTCCAGAACTTGAGAGTGGGTGACCGCCTGCGCGTGTTGGCAGGAGAGTTGGGCTGGCGTGACGGAGTTCCCCAACTCAGAATCGACTCTCGGCAGACGCGACTTGAAGTGAAGAGCGCCGAACAAACGTGACAGGGTTCAAATCCCCTCGACGAAAAGGGATGTTCGATGCCAGTCTGCGACCCTTCCGAAGACGACCCTATTGGGCCGTTCAAACGGATTTCTCACACTCAAGCGGACATGCATAGACGCTGCCCGCGGATGTGGTACAATGGCTACGGACTTGGCCTGAAAGGGGGACAGCCGCCTATCTTCGGGATGGGACACGCCGTCGAAGGCTCGCTAAACCGAATCATGCGTGACTCACCTGTTCTGGTAGGCTCCCACGACCCCTCCGAAACCTTCGATTCCCCCATCGAAGAGGTACTTCTGCCCGGCCAGGACAAGCCGAAGGAGCGCCCTTCGCGGCGGGCCGATGCTGATTGGCCGGGCCCCCGTTTGGAGGTTCTGCCCGAAGCGGAGTGGCCCACTGGTCGGGAGGCTCTTCGCGAGTGGGCATTGGCGCGGCTTGAGGTTCACTTCCCACGAGAATGGGCGGCAGTGAAGGCCGAGTGGGAAGGCGATGCGAATCGGGTCGGCGACTGGGATGAGTTTGAAGCGGCCAACATGGATGCTGCGAAGAGTTGGGTGGCCAACGGAGTTGACTTCCATCTCGACGAGGTCGAGTCTTGTCTGAATGCTGATGGGGGTCCCGACATTGCTCAATGGCGCGCTGGTGGGGGACGACCGGAATGGCCCTCTCCTGACGGATTCCCATACGGCCATTCAGATCCGCACCCATCCGCAAGCGAAGGTGATGTGACATGGTGTGAGGCATGGGAGATTGCTCGCCCTTGGTTCTGCGACCCGGATGCGGGAACCTTCTCATTGACTTCTACACACCCTGAAGGGTGGCTCGGTGGAGAGTATGACCTCGTCTATAGATGGACAGGCGAAGTGCGAATATTCGATATAAAGGCTAGCGATGGAACATCGGATTTCTCATTCGGATATGTCGACCAGATGGCAACCTACGCCTATCTTTGGTGGGCTACCCACGGACGGCAGGAAGTTCCTACTGACCTACAGATATGGTACCTCGGTGCACCGGCACGAAAGCATATCCCTGTACCTGATGAGCGGTCGATGCTGAGGCTGGAGAATCGCCTGAAGGGACTCCATGCGAAGCTTCGAGCGGCATCGGAGTTCAACGAAGAGGACTTTCCGGCAAATCCGACTCCCGTCAGGCGCTTCGGCCTAGGCGGTGTGCCACTCGATGAGGCTCCAATCGGTGATATGGCGAGATGTGGTGGTTGCGAATATCGCGGAGTGTGCAGCGCCTCGCCACACCGGCAGGAACTCCCACGCGGTGAAAATGCGCAGCATCCTGTTACGAGGGCGGCTTCGATTGAGTGTACCCCAATCGGCGCCATCAACCCATTCGTGACGGTGCGTGGGACCGTGCGTAAACTCCGTAAAGTGGCGCAGTGGCCATCCTTTGAGCGAGAGTTTTGGGAGTTCTTCTTGGACTTCGAGGACAGAGATTGGGTTGCCGTAGTAGTAAAACTGGATGAGCCGAACCTTCCGGCTGAGTTTGCAGAAGGGGCTGTGGTTCGACTTCGCAACGGAATAATCGGTGGCGGATGGAAGAAGGATCTGGGTAATCATCTGCGACTCGACATGTCAGCCAGTTCCAGCATCGAGATGGCGCCGACTGCTTCTGCAGAGGATACCCCGTTCACCCAACTTCGACCACGGACATACAATGTCAAGGCGCAACTGTTCAACTTCGAGCACAGTGAGACTGAAGACTACAGCAAGTGGGGGGCGCGGCTCATCGATGCGAGTGGTGTCATCCCATTCCAAATATGGAACTTGGAAAAGGCGCCTGAAGTTCTGCGTGAATACGAGCCGGAGCGTGGCGACGAGGTGCTTGTTGTGGGGGCTACCGCGAAGGACCAGCATGGCAAGTTGGTGCTCGAGGGGAAAATCACCAAACGACTAACCACTCGGCTCACACCCTCGACTTCCTGAGCATCATCCTTATGCTGAATCGGTGGCTCGCCGAGTCGCTAGCCGAGATCGCATAGCCCGGTATCGCGGTGGATTCGAAATCCACTGTCCTCGTGACGCGAGAGTTCAAATCTCTCTCTCGGCGCCTTTTGCTCCAATATTCGCCCTATCAGTGAGATAGAAGATAATGAAAGCCAAAGCCGAGTCGGCCAACCATGCAGGTGACAGTAGAGCACGATGATGCGACCCACACGATCGACTTGGATGAGGGCTCGACAATCCGCGACGCCCTCGACGCTCTCGAAATCGCGCCGAGTACCGTCCTCGCTGTTCACGACGGGACAATAGTCCCGCACGACAGCAAAATCAACGGCGATATTCACCTTGAACTCATCACCGTCTCTTCGGGCGGCTGACAGAGGTCAGGCGTAGAACGCTTCTGACTCTGTGTCGCCATCCGAGCCGAGCAGCACATCCAACTCGGCGACCTCCTCCAAGTCGAAGAAGGAGCGAAGTTTCTCTGCAGTGGATTCTGTGGTATCCAGAGCAAGCCCCAAATCGAGTTTGAATGAGTCATCGATCCACTTTGCCAACCGGTCAGCTGCGACCACATCAACACTGGTGCCAACCGTCTCGGCCACAGCACAGACTGCAGGCTGCTCAAATGTGGGTGCGAGCGAGGCTATCATACCAGTCAATCCGATGATACCGGCTGAAGGGTGCTCGGTAC
>Ga0310124_10001409_pt1 | contig 16762 bp, 14 predicted proteins | sample CB11b_AW_Bot5_MG_FD_203507 | JGI IMG/M metagenome (GOLD analysis project Ga0310124, IMG submission 203507) | Marine microbial communities from Western Arctic Ocean, Canada - CB11b_AW_Bot5 | ecosystem: Environmental > Aquatic > Marine > Oceanic | place: Canada: Western Arctic Ocean | collected... | reverse complement strand
CTAATTTTTTTTCTAATAGCTTTTTTTTCTTCTGGTGTAGCGTCTTCAAGTTTTGCAACCCTAAGCACTTTCATTTTCTTTTTAAAATTTTTAAGTTGGTTTTTTGTAATTTGTTTTGCTTTTCCTGGCGCCTTACCTTGAACCATGCTTGCCACGCTATAAGGATTATTCAACATCGTTTGACCAAACTTATTTCCTACAAGAACTGCTCCAGGCCTTAAACCTAATGTATTATTTTTTCCAGGTCCTATTAATAAAGTATCTGTTTTTTTCTTAGACACCATGGTTTGAAATTCTGTTCCTCTTGATCCTAAAGTTCCTTCAGGAACTTTAACTGTTAAACTGTCTGGATTCTTTTTACTTATTAAACCTGAAATTATTTTTAAACTTCCTTTTTTGACGTTTGCTACAATTTTTCCATCATTGGTAGCGGGATCATATATAAAAGTATCCATTACAACTTCAGAGTCTGATCCAATAGTAAATGTTGATTGATCTAGAAGTAGTATTTGCGTTCCTGAATCAATTCCCGCATAAATCGTTTCGTTTAAATAAATTTTATCACCAGCTTTAAGTTCTCTTATCGCAGTTTTAACTGTTCCAGATACTGCACCCACAACTCCAACTAGTTGTTTTTCAATAGCAAGTTTTTCTTCTGCTTGAGAGATATTGATTACAAAAAATAATCCAACAATTAAGGATAAAATCTTCCTCATTAAAAAAATATATATCAATTTTTTTGTGTTTAAAGCTTTATTTAAACCATATTGGGCTTCTTTTTAAACTGCCGTGTAAAGATACAACATAAATTTAAGTAAAGTTTAAATGCAACTTTGCTTTTAATTACTTATTTAAATGAAACGATTTTGAAAAACTAACTGAGAAAGAATCTGCTATATAATCATAGTTAAGTATATTTGCCTCAGAGATAAGTTTTTCATATGAAAAGTTCATAAATAAATTTTTGTTAGGGTCAATAAAAGGAAAAATATCGCCAATAGCTTTGGTAAGCATAATATCAAAAGTATTTGTTACATCTGATCTTATTCTGTTTGAATTTGTACTTGTATCCACATTTTTATAATCATTAAAACTTACTGCATCACCTACGGAAATATAAGCCCAAGGAAAAGCAAAATTTAATCTAAAATTTAAATCATAAGTTTCAAAGTCATTTGTACCTTCTTTTGCTTCTGAAATGCTATACCCTAAACCTGTAGATGATGAAATTATTTCAGTAAACATAAAGTCGTGTCCAAGTGTAATACCATGACCAATTGCGTTTGTTTCATTTGCAGTTGTATCAGTTGTATTTCTATTATTTTTTGAGTCGGAAAAAGAATAACCATAACTAAATGAATTACGTTCTCCTGCAGAAAAATATCCTCCTATTCCAGACAATAAAGAAAAGCTATCAGCGTCATCTTGATAATCAGTTTTGCTTAGCATTAAATATGGGCTTAAACTTTGGTTGCCTAAAGATGTATCCAAAGCAAGAGTTAATCCATAAGTTTCAAAATCATCGCTAGTTTCTTTCTCTTGATCTGAGTCTGTGAAGCTCGTGTTTATCATAAATGATGAAGCTTCTCCTAAAGATCTAGTTGCTGTTAATCCTAAACTGCCACTATATGTTCTGTCATATTTTGCACTATTAAATCCGATAATACTATCGGAACTCATTTGTAATCTTGTTTTTGAAACACTATTAACATTTTCACTCTGAATTCCTCCAAGAGATATGTCGGCATAAAAATTCCATAGCTTAGGCCTTCCTCTTTCTTTAAGTTCAGCTTCAATCTCACTCACTGCTTCTAGATCTTCTGGCGTGAAATCTTCACTAGTTTTAATTTCTTCAATTATAGTTAAAGCTTTATTTGGAGAGTCTGCTTGCACCAAAACTGAAAGCAAATATAATTTTATTTCAATATTATCTGGATAAAGCATATTTAATCTTTCCAAAGTTGCTATAGTTTGTTTATAATTTCCAATTTTGCCTTGTTGCTGTGCATATTTTAAATTTAAATCTAAATCATTTGGCTTTTGTAAAATTTGCATATAGGTAATATTTTTTTCTGAAGAACCTGGGATTAAAGTTTCTTCTCCGTCAATTACAATTTTAGAGGCACTGATATCAGCAGCAATTTTTATAGTTTTTTCTATTTTTGAAACATCTACTATTTCTTTATCAAGTGTATCTTGGTCTAATATTTTTGACTCATTTTTTTCGATTTCTTTTTCTGATACTTTTGCAACAATTATTTTTTGATCAAGCGTTTTTGATTGAATTTCATTGATTTCTATTTGAACTTTTTCGATTTCTTTTTCTTTTTCATATGTGTTTGCAACAATTATCTCTTCTTCTATTGTATTTTCATTTTTATATTGTTTATTAATTTTTTGTAAATCCCTTACTAATTTTTTTTCAATAATTTCTGAATTTAATCTTGGAACTTCATAAGGTAGGTCAAAAAAATTTTTACTTATTAATGCACCAGCAGGCAATGTTCTTACAGTTTCAGAAAATAAAGCTAATAAAGTTATAATAAGTAATATTGGTAATATTCCAGTTGTTTTTAAACTTTTCATTTTGTCTCATAAATAATTTTTAAAAGAAACATTATGTAGCTTTATTCATTTTTTTTCCATACAAAATAAAACAGGTAAGGTGCTATTGCGGGAGCCACACCAAACCATATCCATTCATCCCAACGAAAACTCTTATCATGGATTGGGCTATTTACTGAATTCCACCATATTAAATAGCCAATAAATAGTATCCAAATTATGCTTAAGCTTACAAATATTTTTCCCACTATTGAAAGATTACCTGAAAACATTTTATCAATAATTTCACCAAATCTGTTGAATGACATTTTTTAACAATTTTCGTTTCTATTCCAATTGCTATTAGCCGTCATTGATATTTTGCAAGTTTTTGTTTCGTCATCAGCGTGGGCTTCTTCTGCAACAACTATATAACTTGTCAATTTATATGGCGCTACGCAAATCCAATAACCCATTTCTTCAGTGATAATATCTCCTCCATCAAACATGTCTTTCTCAAGTTCTTCTGAAGTACCTAATGTTCCAGCGTCATCTGAAGTGGATGGAGTACAAGCATCTAAGGCATCATCATCACTTGATGCTCCTGTTGCTCCTTCTGAATAAAAATAGTCTCCAGTATTTGACAAATACTCGGTCTGTAATAATGCAATTTGTTGCATTACATTCTCAGTTGACTTTTTTTTCGTTCCAGAAACATAACCCTGATAGGAAAGTGTAGCTACAGCAGAAAGAATTCCTATAATTGCAACTACTACTAAAAGCTCTATTAAACTAAAGCCAGAGCTTTTAGTAATCATATTTTTTTTAGATCTTTAATTACTCGCCAACTACAATTGAATTCACAACATGGTCGTCAGCAGCTACTGTACATCCTGTAGCATCACCACCTACTGAGTCTTGCCAACAAGTAGTAACTTTTATTGTATCACCAGTCGCTACCAAGTTAACAAAGCCTAAGTCTACATCTCCTGCAAAAGTACCATCTTGTCTTACAGCATTTTCTGATGTTTTATATGGATTTTTAAAATCAGCTAAAGCTACTAATGCTTGATTTATCACAGTAGTACCAGTTCGTGTATCACATGTTAAAGTACTAGCATCTGCAGCAAGCATCGCAGTAGTCTCACCAATATTACATTTTTGATCCTCTGCAGCTATATATTTTACAACAGCAGCATGGTTAGATTTAGCAGACGATTTTTTTGCACCTTTAGTATAACCAGTATATGCAACTGTTCCTACCGCAGCTAGAATTCCTATAATTGCTACAACCACTAGCAATTCAATTAAAGTAAAACCTTTGTTATTATTTTTCATATCTCTCCCTTTTTTTATATGCGCATTACTTAATAAAATATTATTAAATAAGTAAATATAATATAATGCAATAAGTAAACACTTTAAAATCATAAAAAATTAACAAATCTATAAGATTCAACACCCATTATGGGGCTTTATTTCTTGATTTTAATAATAAATAATTAATGCTATCACTCTTAGAAATATGACATACAAAGTTACTGAAGAAGGAAACATCAGCACTGTTTTTCTTAACGGTGAAATAGACATGGATGTGACTGATAAGGCAAAGGAAGTTATTATGCCTTTAGTAGAATCGGGAAAAGAAGTTCATATAAATTTAAAAGATGTTTCATACATGGATTCCTCTGGAATTTCTGTTCTTATTGAAAGCCATCAAAAAGCATTGGAAAAAAATACTAAAGTAGTTGTAAAAGAAGTTAGCAAATCTGTTTTAAAAGTTATTATGATGGCAAAACTAGAACAGATATTAAACCTTGGGTAATGAATTTATCAGAATCAAAAGATTTTCTTGTAAGTACAGCTAGTCTTAAAGAGGTTAGGACTTTTTCAAGAGATGTTTTTGAAAAAATAAATTTACCTCAAGAGCAAAAAGAAGAATTGGTTTTAGCGATTGCAGAAGCTGCACAAAATATCGTTAAGCATGGTTACAAAGGTGTAGAAGAAACTACAGATAGAATGGAAATTAAAATTTCATTAAAAGATGGTGAGCTAGAAATAGGATTTTTTGATAAAGGAAAAGAGGTAGTTCCAGAAAACATTAAACACAGAAAATTGGATGATATAAAGCCTGGTGGATTAGGTACTTTTTTTATAAAAGAAATTATGGATGCGGCTGTTTTTAAAAGAGATCAAAAAGGTTGGGTTAACCATCTTATCCTAACAAAAAAAATCTAACCGATTAAAGCTCCAACATTAAATATTGGTGAATACATTGCTATCATTAGTCCACCAATCATGACTCCCATAAAAACAATCATGATCGGTTCTATCATACTAGACATGTTGTCAACCGTATTATCAAATTCTTCTTCATAATAAACGGCAACGGAATTGAACATTTCATCTAATTGTCCAGTTTGCTCTCCAACAGAAATTAGCTGACTGAATGTTGGTGGAAACAAAGGTTCTTTTAAAAAAAGTTTTGTCAATGTATCTCCAGAAAAAACTCCTTTTTTAACATTCTCTAGGGCTTCAGTTACAACATCATTATTGCTAACAGCTTTTGCAATTTCTAAACTTTCTAATAAATTAACTCCGGCAGCGCTAAGATTTCCCATAATTAATGAAACTCTTGCAAGCATAGATTTTAAAATCATATCTCCAAATATTGGAAGTTTTAAAACTTGTTTGTGCCATCTGTATCGGAATGCTGCATTTTTAGCCACCAAAAATCTGAAACCGAAAATAAAAGATATTATTGATATAAACATAACCAGACCACCGGTGCCTCTTAAAAAATCACTCATAGCCATAATAACTGCCGTGGGTTTTGGTAATGCTATTCCCATTCCGTCATACATTTTAGCAAAAACTGGAACTACTTTTATCAACATGAAAGCACTTACTACCATTGCAACGGTAAACATTATGCTTGGATACATTAAAGCACCTTTAATTTTCTTTTTGATTTTTTCCTTTTTTTCTAAAGAGTCGACAATTTTTAAAAGGAATACGTCTAGTTTACCGCTGGCTTCACCAGCTTTTATTAAGTTTATATATACGCTATCAAAATATTGCGGATATTTTTCAAAACATTTTGATAGTGTTACACCTCCTTCAAGACTTCTTCTTATATCCTCAATTACTTCTTTAATTGCAGGACTTTCAAGCTGATCTCTTAACATGACAAGCACTTGGAGTATTGGCAGACCTGCTTTTACCATTGTGGCGAATTGTTTTGAAAATATTAGGATTTCTTCTACTTTTACTTTTTTTTTGCCAAATAGTGAAAAACCACCACCTTTGCCTTTTGCTTTTGCTTCACCTTTTTTTTTCTTTGATCTAATTAAATTTGTAATGATTATTTTTTGTTCTTTAAGTTTATGTGAGGCTTCTTCTTGGTTTAATGCTTCAACTTCACCTTCAATATACTTTCCCGCGGAAATACCTTTATATGTAAATGCTTCCATTTTTTAATTATTTATTAAGAAGATAACACACGCTCATACTCCCTAAAGTTAAGATCCCCATTTGCAATCATTCTCCTTCCCATGTCATGCATAGTTTGAAAACCTTCTTTTATTGCAATTTCTCTTAACTCAGGTGTTTGCGCTTTTCTAAGTATTGCTTCTTTAATTGGTTTAGAAACCATTAAAATTTCATAAATTCCTTGTCGTCCTTTGTAACCTGTATCTTTACATTTTGCACAACCCTTGCCTTTAATAGCTTTAACTCTTGAAGCTAGTTCGGGAGAAAAACCTAAATCAGTTAAAACTTTTGGATTTACGTCATCATCAGGCACTCTACAGTCTTTACAATTTCTTCTTGCAAGTCTTTGTGCCAACACCATTTGACATGCAGCACTTATTAAATAGTCAGGCGTTCCCATGTTTTGTAATCTAGTAATTGTGCTCGGTGCATCATTGGTGTGAAGTGTACTAAACACCAAGTGTCCAGTAAGAGCAGCTTTCAATCCAATATCAACTGTTTCTTTATCTCGCATCTCACCAACTAGAATAATTTCTGGGTCTTGACGTAAAAAAGATCTTAGTGTGGTAGCAAAAGATAATCCTATATCATCTTTGATTTGAACTTGCCCTACACCTTCTAATTCATATTCAACAGGATCTTCTGCTGTTAAAATATTTAAATGTGGCTTGCTCACTTCTTTTAAAATACTATACAAAGTTGTTGATTTTCCAGAACCTGTGGGTCCAGTAACAAGTACTAAACCTTGTGTACTATGAATTGATTTTCTTAAGTTCTTTAAATCAGCCTCTTCAAAATTTAATTGTTCAAGAGTTATATCTCCTGCATCTTTATTTAGAATACGCATTACAATTCTTTCATTATTTGCAGTTGGCAACATTGATACTCGTAAATCAACTACTTTGCCTTCTATTTTAAAATTTATTGCTCCGTCTTGTGGTAATCTTCTTTCTGCAATATCTAGTTTAGCCATTATTTTAAAACGAGTTACTACTGCACCATAATTATCATGAAGAAATTTGTTATATTGTTTTTGTTCTTGCAACATTCCATCCTGTCTATAACGAACTCTTGAACTAAATCTAAAAGACTCAATATGTATATCACTCACGCCTAATTTAATTGCCTCAGCTACAACTGCGGTACTAAATTTAATAACTTCTGATTCATTTTCTAATGCTTCTATGTCTTCTTCGGGTTCTTTTTCAAGAACTTCACCAGCATCTCCTAGATCAGAATCAAAAGTTTTAACTTTTTCTTTATTATCTTTTCTAATTGTTGCTGCAGTAACATCTCCACTTTCGCTTAATAGTTTTTGTACAAATTCTGAAATTTGGGAAACTTTAGCTGCATGTAATTCAATATTTTTTTTAGTTATAGCTTTTAAATTTCTCATTAAACCAAGTTTAGAACTATCTGATATTGCAATATGAAGTGTTTTGCCTTCCACTTTAAAGGGAGCTACAAAATTGACATTTATATAATTGGATGGAAGTACAGTTTTAACTTGTTCGCTAATTTGAACTTTTGATAGATCGACTACTTCAAGATTTTGTTCTTTAACTAAAACATCTAATATTTTATTTTCATCAGTTAGCTTTAATTCAAACACAGCATCAATTTGTGACTTATTTCCATCACTGCTAAGTTTCTTTATATTTGGTAAATCCTTTCCTGATATAATGTCATGATCTATCAAGACATTAATAAGGTTAATCTCGCTCTCTCTGCTAATTTTTAACATTTTATAATATTCTTGGTGCTATAAATATTAATAATTCATCCATGGTATCACTTTTGGTTTTACCTTTAAATAAATTTCCTAAAACTGGTACGTTTCCTAGTCCGGGCGTTTGCGATTTAGTGTTAAATACTTTATTTTTCTTAATGCCGCCAATAACGACAATATCTCCATCAGCAATTAGTAATTTTGTTGAAATTTCCATTTTGTTTATTGCTGGATCACCAGGATTTGATCTATTAGGTGTATCGTTATTAACTTGAATAGATAAAAGAACATTTCCATCTCCAATAATGCTCGGGGTAACTGTCATTTTTAAAGCTGCCTCTTTAAACGAAGTATCAGATCCTTCGGAAGAACTTGAAGCATATGGAATTTCTTCACCTTGAATAATTGTTGCAGTCTGATTGTCTAAAGTAAATATTTTCGGATTTGATATAGTTTTTCCCATACCTAAAGATTCTAATGCCGTAATTTCTGCTTTTAATACAGCTGATCCTGTTTGTCTTAATATACCTATTCCACTTGTTCTTCCTGCTGCTGTAAAGTCAGTTAGACTATCAGCTGCGCCTCCTAAAGCACTAGCGGTACCAGACACACCTGCACCCGCTGATCCTGAACTAGTTGCTTGAATACCTCCAATTCTTTTACCGCTTCTAGAATAATATCCTCCCAATCTAGTACCTAGGGCTCTTTCAAAATTTGAATCGGCTTCCACAATAAATGCTTCGATTAAAACCTGTTTTGTTCTTACATCAATTTCGTTAATTACTTTGTCAACTACATCTAAATCTTTTTCTTTTCCTCTAACAATTATAGATCTCGTAGTTTTTTCTTCTGTAACTTGGATTGGAGAATAAGACATACCTTCTCCAGTTGAAGTAAATAATTCAGATATAGTTGCTTTTGCTTCAGCTGGAGAGATATAATAAAGTCTAAATATTTCTGAAATAATTGGTTCAACAGAATTCTCAAGTTCAACTTTCTTCTTAACAGCTGCGGCTCTCTGAGATTTATAGCTCTCTTGCGCCGTCAATGTACTAGGGGAATGTACTCTAATGATGTTGCTAGCTACATCAATATCTGCTGCGAAATTTTTCATATCTAATATTGCATTAAATGCTTTGTCCCATGGTACATCGTTTAATTCAGCTGTAATAGCACCCGCAACTTCTTCACCTACTAAAATATTCACATCTCCTATTTTAGCCATTAAGTTCATTGCTTCTCTATAATCCAAGTTCTGAAATTTGAAGGTTACACGTTGTTTTAGTTGAATATATTCGTCCGGTATAAGTAAATAGTTTTTTGCTTTGACTGACGATATTTTTTTTCTTTTCTGTAATTTTTTAAAGTCTCCTTCAATTGGTGTTGGGCCCATTTTAACAGTTTTGTCAATCTCTGCTTTTCCAGTTTTTCTTACGTCTTCTTTTATTAATGGAGTATTGTGTTTAAATTCTTTTAAAACACTTTTACCACCTGGAGCACAAGCGTTTAATATAAAAATTAAAAAAGAAAATAAAACAAAAATTTTTACTGATTTAATATTCATTAAAATGCCTCTGATGTTTCTTTTATTTGATTTTTAAAATTAATTATTAAATATTTCTCATCTGCTTTTTGAAATACAGCCTCTTCAGGTTTTAAACCAATTAATTTAACGCCTTCGCTTAATTCTTCATGTAATTGCAAAGTTAAAATTTCTCCAGATGAATTAATTAAAGAAACATAACTTTCATATTCTCCTGTCATGATAGCAACAAGTTTAAAATTATATAAACTTAATTCATTTTGAAGTTCTTCATCAGAAATTTTTCCTGACAGACTAGATGAACCGCTTGCAAGAGAAGCATCTCCAACAAATGGATCGTTTAAAGGTAGTGGCTCTTCTTGACTTCCAATTTCAGAAGTAATGTTCAATTGTGCTTCTGCTTGTTTTTTTTTTATCTGTTGATTAATTTCTTTTGCTTTGTCTAGAATATTTTTTTCTGTTTCGTGGTTATCAGCAACAGAGACACTTGATAAACTTACAAAGCTTACAAAACTAAACAATAAGTATATAATTATTATTTTAAAAATTTTCACCAGCTAGCCCCACTATAGTTAAAGTTCCATTGACTTTTATCGCTCCGGTTGTATCTGCTTTTACCACTTTTATTGTTTCTTTGTCAAAATTAAGCATTTTTCTCGATAAAGATAATGCTCTCTTAAACTTTATATATCCTAAAAAATTACCAGTAATCTCAAAATCAACTGGAATCAAGTAATAGGCAATATTATCAGTTTTTTTCTTCTTAGTAGCTTTTGATTTCTTTTTCTTTTTCTTTTTATTATCTGCCTTGGCTAAAGCATCTGCTTGAGAAACTTCTTTTACATTTTTCTTGATTATTTTTGTAATAGTCAAACCATTTGCTCCTGCATGTTCACTTAAAGTTTGATAAAGACCTTCGACCTCTGCTCTAGTATGAAATAAAGTTGAATAGTTTTCATACGTAGGTGTAAGTTTTTTTATTTTATTTTTTATTCCTTTAATTTCTTGTGTAAATTTATTTGTTTCTTCTATCTTTTGATTCATGTCATTTAATGTAGCTTTTTTAGCATTTACTATTGGATTTAATATTGAATAGTAAATAATTAGAAAGACAACAATTGATCCAAAAGATATTCCAAATTTAATTAGAGTCTTTTTGTCTGCAATCGCAATAATTTTTGCTTTTATATCTTGTAAGTTTAAATTTTTTAGTTCATTTAAATCCATAAATTATTATCCTTTACTTTTAACTTTAACATAAATTCTAAAACCTTTTTTTTTCATTCCATCTTTTGATGATGAAGTTGGTAAATTCATTGAAGACAATGATGCCTGTTGAATTAATTTTTGTTTACTTAAATTAGCTATCAATTTTAAAATATCCTGATCGCTAGCAGCCACACCTTGAATAGTTACACGGCTGCCCCCATCATAAGCAACACTATCAAATTTTACTCTTTTTGGAACGCTTGAGGCAATCTGTGCTAAAATTCTATAACTAAGATCTTTATTTGATTTTAAAGTAGTGCTTAATTTTAAAGTGGTTGTTATTACTTTTAATTTTTTAGTAACAACTTTTTTCTCTACTGTTTTATTTGCGTGATTTGAGATTACATTATTATATTCAACTAATTTTTGATTATACGAATGAATATTCCAAAAAGATAAAGTAAAAAGAATTAAATAAATTGCTACTATAGCGCCAACTGCTCCTTTATATGCAAAATTAGAAAATGCTTTCATTTTTTTTTGCTTAACCATTCCTTGTCTATTAGGTAATAAATTGATGTTTTTAACTGCGGTTACAAATTTGTAATAACCAAATACATCTAGTTTTCTAAATGCAAGTCCAATGACAGTTGTAAGATATGATCTATTTGGCAAATTTATAGATTGTTCTAGTTGTTGCGGTATTTTTAAACCATCAATTGGATCAAATAAATTAAACCCTACGTTAACCAAATTTTTTCTGAAACTTGATAAAAAATCTTCAATATTTTTTAAATCAGAAACTATTTTTATATTTCTTATTCTTCTTTCATATTTTGTCTCAAAATCTTGAACTGCTTGTTTAACTTGAGTAATAAATCTTCTTACTAAAGCTTCTTTTTCTTCTTGATCTTGAGATTCTAATAGTATTTTTCTATCCTGACTTCTCAAGAAAATATCTGTTATGATTGGATTATTATTATACAAAATCATTAAATAGTTTTCATCTAAACCAAACTCTAAAACTGCGGTTAAATTAGCATCTTCTGCTTTTTTAGAAATTTGATTAATTTGATCAACTGCAGATTTTAATGCAAAACATTTAACATCAATAATTACTGGATTAAGGCCACTGCTTTTAATGATAGAAGTGTAATTGTTTATATCTGCTAATTTTGATGCAACAAACAGAAGGTCCATTGTGTTTTCTTTTTCATTTCTATCTATAACTTGATGAAAAATTGAATAATCATCTAAATTGTCAGTTAGTTGCACTAAGTTTTCCCAAAGAGAGTTTGTGTCAATTGCTTTTTTTAATTCTTCTTCATTCATCAATGGTGAGGTAACCACACGAATAATTGCGCTTGTTACAGGAATTGCAATTGCAGCGTTCGATGTTGTAATTTTTGATCTTTGTAAAGCAATTGATAATTCTTCTCCAATTTTATCAGCATTATCTAGTACTGTTGTGTCATCAGGTAAATTTACAGGGTGAATAAAAAATTTATCAAGAATCCATTGGTTGGCTTTATTGCTAGAGATTTGTGCTAATCTAATTTCTTTATTATTAATTTCTACACCAACAATTTCTTCTCCTTGAACTGCTTTTTTTCCAAGTCTTGCTTTTAAAAAACTCTCAATTTTTTGTTTAAAATTACTTTTTCCTGAAGCTGAAATTTTTTGTGCAGTTTCTTTTTTACCAAAGCTTGGTTTTGTAAATTTTAAATTTTTAAATTTTTCTAGAAAACTTGAAGGTGATTTTGTTTGAGTTGATGTTTCAGTTTTTTCTGATTCTGAAGATAAATTTTGATTTACTACAGCAGATTCTATAGTTTTTCCTGCTGTAGCTGTTGTTTGTTCCGGTATAATAGGTTGCTCTGGAGTTGGAGTTGTTTGTTCTGGTATTACTGATGGTTGTTTACTTTTTGTATCTGAAGTTTCTTGAGAAGGTTGTTCTTCTTTTCCCTTATTTGCATGAATATCATCAAACCATTTCTCTAATATTGGTATTGCTTCCTCAAGATTGGGAGTTCCTGATGAAGAAATCTTTTGTTTTCCATCAATATAAAGCCTACCAACCCAATTTTTTGATTTTAGCTCACCTTTATACTTATCTTGTCTTATATATATGTGTAACCTGTCATCTTTTTTGTGAATTACCTCATGCCCATTTTTTCCTTCTACTTTGGGTTGTGTCTCTTCTTGACTTTCACTTGAAGTCACAGAAGATTGAGTATCAGCAGGGTTAGTTTCACCTTGAGATTGATTTTCATCACTCTTAGTTTCTTCTTCTTTATTTATAGTAATATTATCTTTATCTTCTTCGCTCATAATTCCATATAATATATTTTTTCTCTAACACAAAACAAACGAATCTCTAACACAAAATGCATAAATGTCCACTATGTAATTATAAGTTGTATGCCCAAAATAGGCATTTTATTCAAAAATGGCTAAATAATCAATTAAATCAACGTTTATAGCAGAAAACACAAAAAATAACAATTTTCTTAATTTTATAATAAATTTTATATATTCTAACACAAAATCAAAAAAAAAATTGTGTTAGAGCGATTATGGAATTGTGTTAGAGTTATTTAAAAAATGAGATTTGTATCTATTTACAAAAAACCTACTAAAATCAGCATTTTCTAATATTATTCTTATAATTGTATTTTTTGTGTTAGACTAATCAAAATTGTGTTAGAGTAAAATTTATTAACAGTCAAAAGTTTTAATAATAGTATAAATTGTATTAATACAACACAAATCATTTTTTATTCTCGGACAAATCTAGTGATTTTTTTAAAAAAGTTCGCTTTTTAAGAGAAATTTTGGTTTTTTTCTATTTTTAAGATGTTAGTCAACAAAAAGCATTAAAATAAAGCCTAAAACAAAAAATACACTGATAGATAAGAACCCTATTCTCTGAGAAAAATAATAAGTGATAGTTCCAACTAACAAAGGTCCAGCAAACGCTGTAACTCTACCTGAAAAACTAAATAATCCAAAACCTTTTCCTTGGTCAGCAGTTTCTAATAGCCCTGTCATCATAACGCGGCTTGCACTTTGAATTGATCCTATAAAAAAAGATATAACCATAACATTATAAAAGAATTGAGTTTTTGTTTGCGCAACAACTGCTCCATAGAAAACAGTTGCAGTTAATACAGCAATACAAATTAAAATAATAATTTTTGATGAAAGCTTATCATTTAAATATCCACCAAGTGAAACTCCTACGAACGCAACTAAGTTTGCATAAATAGCTAATTTTAATAATTCTCCTGGAGTAAAACCAAAAACACCCGAAGCATACACGCCTCCTCCAGCAATCAGAACAATTAAAGCATCAGAATAAATCATTCTAGCTAAAAGAAATTTTCCAGTGCGTGTAAATTTGTTTTTCCATACTAGTTCAACAAGTTTTTTAAAAATAGGAGTATGATCAACATTTTCTTTAAATTGAACGTGACGTTTAAAATAATTTATCATGGGATATGAAAAAATTAAAAACCAAACTGCAGCAATAATTGGAATGAATCTTATATTTTCAAATGTACTTTTGTCTAAACCAAAAGGAATAGTATCAGGTAGAACAAAAACATATAATGTAAATAATAATATTGGAACACATCCAATATATCCTAAAGCAAATGCTGCGCCTGATGTTTTTCCAATATTATTTTCATTTGAACAATTTTTTAGTAATGAATTATAAAAAATTGTAGCAGCTTCATAGCAATAGTTTGATAATAAAAAAATAATTAATGTAAACAAAATATAATTTGTCGATGGTTTAGCAAACCAAAACAAACAAGTTATTAAAATACAAAGGATGGTAAAAATGTGTAACAAGTTAATTTTACCTTTAGGTTTTTTATCAGCTAAGTTGCCAAGTAAAGGTCCTGTTACTGCAATTAATATTCCACAAAGTCCGGCTGTCCATTGCCAGTACGCTGCGCCAAGTTGCGGATCACCTACAATTTGGTTTGCAAAGTATGCAGACGTAATAAATGTTACAACTATAATAGTGTAAGCTGAATTAGCTAGGTCATACAGTCCATAAAATAATTTACTCATTATTTTATTTATCCAATTCCAATAATTTATCTAATGCGCCACTATGCTTCCACTTTTTAACTAAGGTACTTATATCCACAGTAGTTTGTGAAACAAATTCTTGATAAATTGTTTTATAACTGGGCCCAAGTTTAATTCCGTTTTCACTATTAAATGTTAATATATCTTTTTTACAAAGTTCTAATACTTTTCTTCGAACAGTTTCTCTTGGCAACTGAATTACCTCTGAAATACTGGCAAAGGTTAATTTAAGATTCTTTTTTAACTTAACGATAGGTATCTTTTCAACATGTTCTTTAATTTCATCATAGCTTTTGCTTCCAGTTTTATTTACCTGATAAAGCGAATGACTAACAACAACTTGGAGAACAATAAAAGTTTCAAAGTCAATTTTTAAAGTTTCTCTTACTCTTGAATAGAAGCTAATTATAAACATTATCCATTCATAAAGACCTTTTGAAAAAACTGGTTCAGCTCCTTCTCTACCTTTTGCAACTTCTGCTAAAGAAATAACTTTATTATCTTCACCTATTTCAGTTTTTTTTAAGCTCATAATGGTTTTAAATCTCCCTAGAGTAGGCAGAATACAACCTAAAATAGGCACAAGCAATCTTTTTCCCCATTATGGGTCTTGTAAGCTATGTTTATTAAAAAATTATGAAAAAGTTACTACTATTAACCTTTAGTTTTTTATTTTTTTACTGTGGTAACTCCTATTCAGCAGATTGCGGAGATGCCACCGTAGTAGATTGTGCTTTAACAAGTTCAGACGATGAAATTGTAATGAGTGATGGTGGTACTGTTACCATTACATCCAGTGGATCAATAATAGTTGATGATCATGACAATGGTGGGCTTATCCAACTGCCGGCAAGCACATCAAATTTAACAATTACAAATGATGGAACACTTCAAATTGGAGAATATAATGGTGTGGGTTCAGAAGGTGGGGAAAATAATACAATTGGAACTTCAGGAGCCGCAACTAACGTAACGATTACAAACAATGGAGTGATAGCAGCAAGCGGACGTCATGCTATTAATCTAAAAGCTGCTGAAGGTGATATTACTATTACAAATAATGCAGGAGCGATAATGACATGTGTTAGCGATAGTAGTAATGGATGTGTTAATTTAAACACTGCGGGGAGCACTACAGCTGGAGATATTAAGATTACTAATGCTGGAACCATAATATCACAAGGGCCCGCTCATGGACGTACTGCTAATAGAACGAGTGGTAATTCTGGAGGAGACACATGGTCAGCAAGTCGAGTTAGTGCTGGAGATTATACTGGTTATAGCACAATAAGCCATCACACACTCAGGCTTACAAATATTACGAATGGAGGAACCATTACAGTAGATAATAGTGGAACAATCGAGTCCCAAGCGTGTTGCGCACTTGATTTCAATTCAACTACTGATGCAATCACAGCAACAAATTCTGGAACAATAAAAAGTGTAACATCTGCCGCAGTTGGAGCAAGGGGTACTAGAAATTTAACCCTAAACAACTCAGGCACAATTACTGGATCAGGAACACTTAATAAAAGTGGCACCGATGCTAGTGTAAAATCGGTAATCGATTTAAGCAATGATGGTGGTGTTACCGGTGGAATTGGAGCGACAATAATTAATTCAGGAACAATACAGGCATCAGGCAATAATTTTCATGCTATTAGTATTGGTACTGATGAGGTTGGGGGCGCAGAAGAAGATGCCTTTGATAATGTAACCATAACCAATTCAGGAACAATTGCTGGAGATCAAACTGCTGGTGACGGTGTAGAAGGACATGCTATTAGGGTTTATAGCGACTCAACTGGAACTACTATTAACATTAAGGAAGAAGCGACCTTTACTGGTGGAGTTGACTTAGGAAAAACAGAGTCCACTATAGTTTTAGATTCAAGCATTACAAAAGATATAACTATGCAAGTTTACAATTATGATAGTGATTTAACTATTACTAATAATCTTACAGGAAATGATACTTATTCTATAACAGAAGAAGATTTAGACGGCGATGGAACTGCTGATGATGGAACTTTAACTATTCTAGGAGAAGATCTTGAGATAGCGCAAAACAATCCAAAGTATAGAAGTGAAAATGTTTTAACTAAGCTTAGAGGCTTGTTTGATGCAGCAAATTATATCAA
>Ga0310124_10001408_pt1 | contig 16767 bp, 9 predicted proteins | sample CB11b_AW_Bot5_MG_FD_203507 | JGI IMG/M metagenome (GOLD analysis project Ga0310124, IMG submission 203507) | Marine microbial communities from Western Arctic Ocean, Canada - CB11b_AW_Bot5 | ecosystem: Environmental > Aquatic > Marine > Oceanic | place: Canada: Western Arctic Ocean | collected... | reverse complement strand
TGTTGCCCTTCAGTGACCAACTGCGCGAGTTCGGACAGATCGGCTTCTGGGTCCATCTCGAGGATGTCGAGTTGGATCAGGCTCCCCTGCGGCTCATCGCCAAACGGCATGGCCGCGACATGACTCAGGCTGTACCTCTCGTCTGCAGAGCGGGCACTCTATGCGTCTTCACCAATTTCTCCTGGCATAGCGCCACTGCCTATACACGTGCAGACGGGCAGCGATTTACCTGGGGTTACAGTTTTGGTCGTGCCGATCACTATTGGGAGGGCTTCAAGCACTACACCCACCTGGGCAAAGGCGCGCCCGTGTGGCAGCGTTTTATCGGCGGTCTCACCGCCCAACAGCGCCAGTTGTGGCGGTTCCCGCCAGCGGGACATCCGTACTACACCGAACAGACACTGGCCCTGCTGGCAGAGCAATATCCGGGCTGGAATGCGGACGAATACCGGTGATGGCAACCCGACGATTCGATCGAAACACTGCCCGCGCGGTGGCCGACAAAATCGCCAGAGATCGATCGGTCAACTCGTGCCGAACATCGGCGAACCAGACCCCGGATGCCGCCGAATTGGCGGCGGCATTGACGGCGATCTACGAGGCGTGACATCGGCTTGAGTGCTACCCGCTTGTTGCCGGGAGGGGACTCGTGGCAGCGTTCACGACGCGTACTGCGATTGGCGGTGCCGTCCGCCGGCGAGATGCTGCTCGGCATGCTCGTCGGACTGGTCAACACCTACCTCGTGGGGCATCTCGGTGCAGCCTCACTGACCGCCGTCGGCCTCGGTGTTCAGTGGTCGATGGCGGCGATGGTGCTTTTTACCGCCGTCGGCACGGGCGCCACGGCGTTGACGGCGCGCATGATCGGTGCCAGAGACATGGCTGGAGCGAATCGTGTCGTCGGCCAGGCATTGGCCATCGCTTTCGCCTGCGGTCTGTTGTCGTCGACATTGCTCGTCGGGTTCGCCGAACCGGCGATGGTGTTGATGGGCGCCCGTGGCGAGGCCCTGGCGCAGGGCGTCCTCTACCTGCGCATCGTCAGCGCCGTGTTTCCCATCTCGTCGTTGATGTTCATCGGCAACGCCTGTATGCGTGGCGCCGGTGATGCGCGCACACCCCTGCTGGTGATGGCGGCAGTCAACGTCGTCAACGTCGCCATCGCCTGGGGTCTGGTCGAGGGCATCGGCCCCCTCCCGGCACTCGGGGTCAGGGGTGCCGCTTGGGGTTCGGCTGCCGGACGTGTCGTCGGGGGACTCCTGGTGGTGGGATTGCTGATAAAAGGACGCGGAGGCCTGCAGCTACGCTGGCGTGGACCAGACCGTGAGATCATCTGGCGTATCCTGCGCGTTGGCCTGCCGGCATCACTCGATCAGCTGATCTTCCGCTTCGGCATGCTCGTCTGGGTGCGTATCGTCGCCTCCCTCGGCACCGTCGCCTACGCCGCCCACCAGGTCGCCCTCAATGCCGAGTCGATCTCATTCATGCCCGGTTGGGGTTTCGCCATGGCGGCGACGACGCTGGTTGGCCAGGGCTTGGGCGCCAGCGATCATGAACGCGCCGAGCGAGATGCCATGCTCTGTTTCGGCATCGCCGCAATTTTCATGTCTGTCATGGGTGTCGTCTTTTTCGTCTCCGCACCACAGATCATGGGTCTGTTCACCGACGAGGTCGAGATCATCGCCCTGGGCAGCATGCCCCTGCGTCTCATCGGCGTCGTGCAACCACTGCTGGCGGCGATGATGGTCTTCGCCGGTGGGTTGCGTGGTGCCGGTGACACGCTGACGCCAATGCTCGTCAATGGCGCCTCGGTATGGCTGCTACGTGTACCCTTGTCCTTGCTGGCGATACACTGGTTTGATTGGGGGTTGACCGGCGTTTGGCTGGTGATGGCACTGGATCTCACACTGCGCGGTATCGTCCTGTTGTGGCAATTCCGCTGTGGCCGCTGGAAAACCGTAGAGGTTTAGGTAGAGCGAGGTCGGGTGCCGGTGAATTCATGCCGGATCACGCCTCCGGGTCTGGTGGAATGCCAGCCAGGTGAGACTCAGTACAGCAATGCCGCCAAGCTGGTGCAGGGAGGCGAGCCAGGTTGGCACGAGGGTGAGGATTGTGATGATGCCGAGTGCGATCTGCAGATGCAGCAGCAACAGAATCGCAGTACCCACCTTGCGCAAAGGCGCCGGCGCTGCGTAGCGCCGCAATTGACGGTGGAATGTGAGGGCAATGCCAAGCAGGACGAAGGCGAACCAGCGGTGCTCGAAGTGCAGCATCAAAGGATTGGCAACAATGTTCGCCCACCAGGAGGACGCACTGCCAAGACCCATGGGGATCCACTGGCCACGAATGAGCGGAAAGGTGTCGGATACGAATCCGGCTCGATGTCCTGAGACGAGGGCGCCCAAGAGAATCTGCAGCACGACTGCCCCCAACTGCAGGCTCGCCCACCGCGCCGTGCGCTGGCTAACGGCGCCAGCGATCGGCGGCCAGCGGCGTTCGAAGATCAGCCACAGACACCACGCCAGCAGAGCTAAGGCCAACCCCAGGTGCAGGGCCAGGCGATAGGGGCTGACCTTGGGATCGTTCACCAGACCACTTTTGACCATGAGCCAGCCCATGACACCCTGACTGACAAAAAGCAGGCCGATGCCGACGAGGTGGACTCGCAGGCGGCGTGGAAACCAACCCCGCAGCAGACCGAGGATCAGAGGCACCGCCACGACGAGGCCGACGATGCGTCCCAGGACGCGGTGGATGTACTCCGGCCAGAAGATCGCGCGAAAGTCAGCCAGACTCATGCCGGCGTTGATTTTGATGTATTCGGGAGTCTGCTGATATGCCGAAAACACGGCCTGCCAGGCGGCTTCAGATAGTGGCGGCAGAACCCCGGCCACAGGTCGCCAGTCAACCATCGACAGACCCGAGTGGGTCAGTCGCACGACACCACCGAGGGATGTCATCACCACGCAGGCCAGGGCGAGCAGCACCAACCAGCGCAGCAACCAGGTTGGTTCATCATGCCGCTCGACGGCAGCGGCGGGGAGGTCGTCCATCAGTCGTAGTTGCTCTTCTTGTGATCACCCAGCAGGCGGCGCTGCCGTGGGTTGGCGCCGGCGAGGATGTCCTCGTCCAGACGAAACAGGTGCGGGTAGGGGGGAAACTTCTGTGTGATCATGCGTCGTGCGTAGTGCACCTGCAACAGATAGCGGGTCTGTTGACTGGTATTGGCAGTCCCCCGATGCCAGACCTCAGAACGGAACAGCAATCCGTCTCCCGCCGCACACATGATCGCCTGCTCTTGCCTGCTCTCGAAGGTCGTATCCCCGTCGGGCGGCCCGCCGGCTCGATGGCTCCCTGGCACGAAATGCGTCGGTCCCAACTCTTCGTACATGTCGTCCAGATAGTAGTGCATGGTGGAGATGAAGACCGGAATCTGCACGCGCCTGTCGGCCATGACATCCGCCGGCAATGTCAGCGGTTGCCAATCCGTGTGAAGTTTCTGCGCTGGACGACCGGAGCCGGTCAGCCACACCGTCATACCGATGACGTGGGCATCTTCGCCGTGCAGTGCTTCTGCCAGCTCGATCACCCCAGAACGGTCGATGAAATCGCGCAGCAGTGGATCTCGATTGAAAGCGTTGTTGAGGACCTTCGTGTAGTACTGCCCCTGACCAGATGCGGACTCGTTGTCGAAATACGTCTCGATTGGCTCGAGCCGATCCATGAGCGCACGGAGTTCGGTGATCTCCTCCCTGTTCAGGATACCGGGGAAGTAGGCGTAGCCATCCTGCTGCATGGCGCTGGCCTGATCTTCCAGTTCCGGATAATGTACCAGAGGCAGTGGATCGGTCATTCTACTTTCTCTTTCGGGCAGAGAGTGCTCCGAAGCAGTATCCCAATTTTCACGCCGACGTCAAGCGCAGGCGGCGATCAGGTCCGTCGTGCTCACAGGGGACGTTGGCGAACTGCGGGTGTGGGTGCACATGGTATCGTGGTTCGATCTGGCTCCCCGGACTGGTCATTTTCTAGTCACCATGACTGCCTATCGACCGACCATCACATAACTCATTGACACTTTGTGGGTTAGAGTATGCACTGCCATTACTCTCCGGGTCCGAGTGAATCCCCTACAATTGTTGTACGCTCCCATCCGGTCAATGCCGGAACGTGCGGAATCGTCTCGACCAACTGGCCAGTATAGTGGTTAGGAACTTTCCTGCGCGCCAACTTCGGTGGTGGCACGCTACGTGCCTTGTATTGCGTGATATACCAAAACATGCCGATACCAGGGAGATCCGCATGCTGAATCGATCTGCAGTGCTGCCCACACTTGTGTGCGGCGTTTTCTTGTGCGGGGTGGCACCAACTGCCGCCTCTCCCGCCACGACCTGCCTCAACGCGCCCATCACACTGCAGGCCCAGCCGGCGACGACAGCGATCGTCAGTGATGGCGTGCTCGACGATGCCTAGCTCGAGAGCGCCCACTTCGACAACTTCGCCGAATTCATTCCGGACCATCTCGTCGCCGCTGGGGGTCACCACCGAAGGGTATATCACGCACGACGGCACCGATCTATATGTCGCCTTCGTCTGCCACGATCCGCAGATCGGCAGTCTCCGTGCTTCCTTCACCGACCGCGACGGGATCTTCGATGACGACTTCGTCGGTATCGTGCTCGATACCTATCGCGACCACAAACGAGCCTACGCATTCTTCAGCAACGCCCACGGTATTCAGGGCGACATGTTGTGGTATGCGAATCGGGCCAAAGAGGATGGGGGTTTCGATGCCGTGTGGGAATCGGCGGCACGGACCTACGAGGATCGGTGGGTCGTGGAGATGCGGATCCCCCGCCTGCGCACCGACGCCGATGATCTGATCGTGCATCAGCGCATCTTCCGCCACGGCCTGCAGTATCAGTTTACCAGGGAGTTGTTCATCCGCTTCGTCGGCGAACTCAACCGCACGCGCCGGGCGACGGCAGTCGATGCCTACGAGAGCTCCACATCCTATTCCTTCGAGCCCATGCTCAGCTCACCGAATGGACGCCTTCGGCGTGTTTCTATCTTGGGGGTGACTTCGGCAGCGCCAGGGATCCGTATATCAACCGCACCGGTTTCTCACGCTCCGATCAAACGCTGTTTCTGAAGTTTCAGTATCTGCTGCAGGGTTGATGAACGACAGTGATCATCGCTCATCACGACTCTGGCGCTCGGCTTCCAATAGGTTGGCAGCCAGCACGGCGTCGTCGGGACGAGCCTGCGCAGCCCGGCGCAGGTGGCTCACCGCAGCGCCTGGCAGCCCCTGTATCACCAGCAGCTTGCCGAGATTGTGATGCACTGCAGAATTGCCTGCGTCCATCTGCAGAGCCTGCTCAAACAGCTGCCGTGCCGCCGTCAGACCACCTTGGGCAAGGACCACGCAAGCGAGATTGTTACCGAGTATTGCGGAAGTAAGCGTGGCGCTACGAGCCTGACGCAGATCCTTCGCTGCCCCTGCAAGATCGCCACTGAAGTAGCGCACGATGGCACGGGCATTGGCAGCCCGGGGATCCTGCTGCCCCGGCGTGTCTAGCACCTTGTCCAACCAGGGGCGCGCCTCACGATAGTGCCTTTGGCGCACCTGTAGTAGTGCCAGATTCAATGCCGCTGTATGGTGCCCTCGACGCGCTGCCTCGGAGTAATAGACCATCGCCGTGTCAGGCCGTCCCAACCCCTCGTGCACGGCCCCCAGATTGTTGTGGGCTTCATTCATGGCTGGCTGCAGTCTCAGTGCTTGTTGCAGTGGCTCGAGGGCCTGAGCCAATCTGCCCTCTGTCGCCAGCAATGCGCCCAGGTTGTATTGCGCTTCGGCCAAGCCCTCCCCCCTGGTCGCCAGGGACTGCAGGATCGGCTGCGCCCGGGTCGGCTCCCCTTGCAGCCAGAGTGCAACCGCAAGATTGGCAAGCGCCGCGGGCAATCCTGGCGCCTGCTGCCACTGCTCGGCCGCTGCAGCATGCCGACCTGTCTGCCAGAACGTGATGCCTCGCAGATTTGCCGCTGACGGCGATGACAACCCTTCCAGTCGCACCAACGCCGTAGCTGTATCCCCTGCCTGCAACGCCCGCACCGCTGGCAACAGCGGTTCACTCGCCGCCACCGAACTCAGCAGTGGTCCATCGAGCACACCGCCATCGTCGAAGAGAAACTCGAGCTGCAGGTTGTAGAAGCGCCGCGCATTCTGCGTCGATCCCACCCCGTCACGCCACAAGGACAATTCACTGCTGTAGTCACGATTTCGTGCAGCCGTCATCACCACCATCAGCGCCACCACCACAGGCAGCAGAAACTGTCGCCAGTTCCCCAGGCGCATGCCCAGCAGCACCAACAGAAACAATGGCGCCACCAGGGGCAGATACATACGATGCTCGACGAGGAGATCACGCAATGGCACTAGGCTGGATGTCGGTGCCAGAATGCCGACAAACCAGAGGCCGACGAAGCTGAGTGGCTGGCGTCGCCAGAGGCCATGGACGATCCACGACAACCCACCGATGACGAGCAGCAGGGGCAGGGCGGCTTCGGTGTAACTGGCGATGGGCCAACCGTAGTCGATCTGCAGTGGATGTGGCCAGAGGACGAGGCGCAGATAGTGCAGCAGGACGCCGGGCTGGCTCAGAGCATAGTCGAATCGTCCAAAGCCCTGTGCATCCCCAGCCAACAGACCTGCCAGTAGCTGCGGTCGCAGCGCCAGCAACACCAATCCGCCGACGACGGCGGGGCCGATCAATGTTACGTAGAGCCCTCTTCGGACAGCCCAGGTCGAGGCGAAAGAACCTGTGAGGAGGATGACATCAAACAACAGCAATGTCGCCGGCAGGGTGACGGCAATCTCCTTCGTCAGCATCGCCGCCCACCAGCTGAGCACTACGACCGCCCACCAGTGGCGGTGCCTCGCGCCAGGCACGGTACTGCGCAACAAGGCGTAGAAGCAGGCCACGTAGAGCAGACTCGTCAGTGACTCGCCGCGTTGAATGATGTAGGTCACCGCCTGCGTCGTCAGCGGATGTACGACCCATAACAGCGCGGTGCTGCCTGCCACCGTGTCAGCGGTGAAACCAACAAGACGGTTGTTGACGCGTTCGTTTTGAAGTGCTTGCCGCATGACCCCGAATAGCAGCAACGCCGTCGCCAGATGGATGGTCAGATTCACCAGGTGATAGGACCACGGTTCGAGACCACTTATGGCGTGGTTGATCGCGAGGGTGAAAAACAGCAGGGGCCGCAGCGTCCCCCCACCGGCAGCCCACGGGGGCCACAGCTGCCGGATGTTGTCGTTGTCGATGATCCATGGCAGATCGTCGAAAGCGAAGACACCGCTGAAACTGGGCAGATAAGCGAACAGTCCGGCCAGCAGAATCCACAGCGGCCAGCTTGACCGCGCCGCAGCGGTGCGCCTCATTGCCCGGTCCGCATAGCAGATTTCACATCGCTCATTTCACCTGCCTGCCCTTGCCGATGCCCGAACCCTCCAGCCCGCCCTCCCCCTCCGTCCAGCGACCATGGTTGATACTCGCCCTGATCCTCTGGGCGGTGCTGACGCTGGGGCATGGCACCGGTCTGGACGTCGTCACCTTGCTGGTGGAATGGGCACGCACGCCGGGCACGATCAGTGAATCGGGCGGCCAGATCGGTTTCCTGCGCGGTGAACGCATCCTCGCCATGCTCGTGGGCCTGCTCTTTCTCGGGATGCTGGGATTCATCGTACGTCGTGCGGTCTCCTTTGGCGTGCGTGCCCTCGTCGCCGCCTCACCGCCCTGGTTCCTCTGCGCCGGCCTCGCCTGGCTTTGCTGGCGCATCGTCATCGTCTACACCACCGAACTCGTCCACTTCGCACAATACGCCCTGATCGGCGCCCTGCTGACGGTGGCCCTGGACAAGGGGCGACGACCCCAGCTGAGTTTTGTCGTCGCCGTCGGACTCGGTTTCGTCGATGAACTCTGGCAACATTACGGTCTACACGTATGGCGATTGGGCGAAAGCACACACTATCTCGACTGGAGTGATCCATTCCTCAATGGTGTCGGCGCCTTTGCTGGTGTGTTGCCGGCGGTGACGTGGCTGCGCCTGCGAGGGGACGGCTTTTCGCAGGCGGGGGTCGTCTACAAGGCGGCACTGATCGCCGCCCTGCCACTGCCCCTGGTGCTGCTCGACCCGGTGACGTTGGCTGCATGGTTCGGCAGTTATCCATACTACCCTTTCTGGGATGAGCACACCAACCTCAAGGCCGTGCACTGGGTGACGCCATACGAGGGGATCCCCCTGTTTCCCGCCTTTCTGCTCGTCGTCGGTGCCGTCCTCGACCCGGTGCGGCGCACACCCTCGGTGGCTGTCCTGGCGGCGGCGACGGTCCTCGTGGGGCTCGCAATTCAGCCCGTCTCCCGCCAGCAAGGCACCGCGGTGCACGAGGTCGTACCGCAAACGATGGTGAGCCTTATCGATGACGCCGACATCCTCATCGACGGCCACGCCGATGAGGCAGCCTGGTCAGATGCACCACGCCTCGGTCCCTTCGTGCACAACACCGACGCCGCCGATCGGTATGCCCTATGTCCAGGGACACCCATCCTGCCGGCGACGCACGCTCGCATACTCTGGTCTTCGGCGGCACTGTACATCCTTGTCGAGACGGAGGATGTCGATATCTGGGCCCGAGATCTTGCCCGCGACGCGGGCGGGGTGCTCGGCGACGAAGGTGTCAGACTCCTCATCGACGATGGCGGCGAGGAGGTCCTGTTTCATGAGATCGACATCTCTCCCGCCAATGCCGTCGCCGATCTGTTGCAGCTCATGGGTGGCGCCCCGCTGGACTTTAACCCCTGGGCACCAGCCCTCGGCTATATACGCTTTGACGCGAACGAGATCAGCACTGCCGTCGTCGTCGATGGCAGTCTCGAAATCGTAAGCTCCCAATTCTCGCCCGTCGTGACGGACGTCGATGTCGGCTACCATGTAGAGGTACGTATTCCCTGGGAGGTGTTCCGCACCACGAGCACGCCGTCCGACAACACCGTACACACTACCTTGCCGCCACAAGTCGGTCACCGTTGGCGTCTGGGACTGTATCGAAGGGAGACACCGCGGCCACAGCAGGCACTGCAGGAGCGGGTCGATGTCCCCAGCGCGCGCCAGCGGCTCGGCTTGAGTGTCGACGACTGGCAGTCGCTGGCAGCCGAACGCCTTTGGGACACCGGCGATGGCATGGTGACGGGTGTCGGACTGTGGCAAGAAGTCGTGCACCGCTGCGGCGGACTGCAGGCTTGGTCACCGACCTATAAGGACCTGCGGCAGCCGGCTCGCTTCGGCGTTATCGAATTTTCCGAGTGAGGATACCCTCCCCCCGTCACCTCCCGCACGGCCAGCTGAGCATCGCCGTCCATATCCGCCACCAGACTCGCAAGGTCTTTGGGGGCATCGTCGGTGACGCCGACTCGCCCTTCGGTGGGTGTAAGCAAACCTGTCGCCAAGCGCATGAGGGTGGTCTTGCCGGCGTCATTGGACCCGACGATCCCCGACCAGCCCGAGGGAAAGTGACATCGACACCGGCCAACAGCGGCGACGACGCCCCGTCGTATCCGAAACTCACATTGTGAAATAGAACGTCACTACCGTTCATCTGTCGCATCATGTCAAGGCCGGAGGTCGACTCCTCAGGGGGCGGAGATTGTCACCCTCATCTTTTCTGTTCCAGGTCTGCAGCATCAGTCCGACACCGACGACGACGACGTCGGTGGGACAGTCTTCGAAATATTTCCTGGTGGGATGTGTGCGTCTGTACGTCTCCTGCAGTATCTTGCAGCAAGAATTCTCATTTTCACTCTCAAGCTCAACGACATGCGAAAACAACGACTGTTGCGCCCGATAACCGCCATCGCCCTGTGGACTGTCACTGCCAGTACCGTCGCGTTCGCGGAGGAGTTCCGCATCGAGCACAAGGCGGATTGGGATACGTGGAGCTTCCCTCGCAGCGTCGTGGCGCAACAAGACGATGGTAGTATCGGCCTGCAACGCGTCGGCAAGGCGATCAATGCCGTAACCGACGCCCGTCAGTTCCGGCACATCGTCAAGAGCAGCAGAGAGCCCATCCCGGGGGGAGTTCGTTTTGCGTTCTCGGCTGCCGAGTCGGTGGAGAATGTCATCGATGGTCGGACCGATACCTGGTGGCAGCCGGATCCGGAGGACCCGATCGAAGATTGGTGGTTCGAGGTGGACCTGGGTCGCATGGTGTACGCCACCGAGATTCGCTTGATCTTCCCCGATACGACGGACGCCGAACCGTTCCGCAATTTCAGCGTCTATATCAGCAATGGGGAACGTTATAACGCGGCGAAAGACATTTTCAGTTTCTACCGCGCTGGCCGCACGATTCGCCCCAATGAGGGGCGCGTCGTTGAGTTCTCCCTGCAAACGATCGATCCGGGCGGTGGCACAGGAGAACACCTGTCGCTATCGGACACGCTGAGGTTCGCTCCCGTGCAGTACATCCGCTTCATCGCCGAAGAGCACCAGCCCGGCGCGGCGCTGGCCGAAATCGAAGTGACAGCGATCGGCGAAAATCTGGCCCTGGGAAGTATCGATCGCGGCGGGTCGATCCGCGTCGGTACCGATGTCCAGAACAGCGCCTCATTCAGCGACGGAGATCACAACACCAAGTGGACCGTGACAGGCCTCAATAGCTGGATCGAGGAAGGGCACTATCTGGCTTGGGACCTGGGGGCCGCCTACTGGCTGGACCGCATGGTCATCGAAGTCAGTGTGCCCGGTCATCGCACCCTATACGTCGAGGATTTTGAGATCTCGACATCAGACGGCACTCCGGTGGACGGGCTGACCATCGATCGGGTGCAGAGCGAGTTTGACTATCAGCTGCTTACCCAGGTAGACGCGACGGCCAGCCCTGTTCAGCATTGGTTCGATCTCAGCTTCCCCCTCCGGAAGACACGCCACATTTTCTTTCATCGCGTCAACTTCTCCAATATCAGGGTGTGGTATACGATGCTGGAGTATGCCGTCTATGGCGAGGGGTATGCGGCGGAAGCCGAAATGACATCGGGTTATATCGACCTGGGTAGGGCCAAGAGCATCCGTACCCTGACCTGGGATGCCGACCTGCCTGAAGGCACGTATATGGAAATTCGCTCGCAGACGGGCGACTCCTTCGTTGTCGAAAAGAAGTACTTCCGCAAGAGTGGCGAGGAAGTCAGCGAGGCGCAGTGGAACAAGCTGCCCAAGTCGCAGAAGCTTGATGTTGTGGAGATTCAGCGACGGGGGACCGACTGGTCGGGCTGGAGCCCGGTGTACACGACGCCCGAGGGGGTGTTCCAGTCTCCTTCGCCGCGCCGCTATGCGCAGCTACAGGTCAAACTCGGCAACTACGACCCGGAGGTCACACCGCTGCTGCGCAATATCGCGCTGCAGTTTGACGCCGCGCTGATCAGCGGCGGGGTAACGAGCCAGATTTTCCCGCGGCAGGCGGCGTTCGACTCGCTGCAGGTCTTCACCTACACACTCAAACCGGTGTTCCACAGCGGCGACCAGGGCTTCGACCGCGTGCTCATCCAGACCCCCGACGAGGTCGACGAGGTGTCACTGAAAGTGGGCGGCGAAGCCGTGCTACCCCTGGCGGTGGCGATGCGAGGCGACTCGTTGCAGGTGGACCTGCCGCAGCGGGTCCTGCGGGACTCGGTGGAGTTGACGTTTCAGGCGCGGATTCAGGCCAATGCGACGACCTTCGACGCCTGGGTGAGCCAGGTGGGGCAGGATCTGCGGCAGGGGGTGCGTGCCCAGCAGTGGCAGGCGGCGACGGTGTTCGTGCCATCCGTAGCCAGCGGCAGCGATCTGATCCGCCTCGTAGAGGTAACGAGGCTGGTGACACCGAACGGCGATGGCGTCAACGACGTGGCGATGATCCGCTTTTCGCTGGCCAAGGTCGAGAGCAGCGAACCAGAAGTGTCGGTGTGCGATCTGTCGGGTCGTCGGGTGAGGACGATCGCAGCGAGCCCCGACGGGTACGCCTGGGACGGGCATGATGATCAGGGGAGGTTGCTGCCGCCGGGGACGTATATTTGTCAGATCAGACTGTCCGTCGATGCCGGAGAGCAGACCGCGCTGCGCGTCATCGGTCTGGCCTATTGATAGGCTGGTCGGTGCCCGTCTGATCGCCGAGGGGCGATGAGCACAAGGCCGCCAAGGCTGCGTAGTCCATGTCGAATTCACGCTGCGGATGCGGTCGTGTGACGAGGCGCGATCGGCGGCACCAGGGCGGCCAGCTTCTCGAGCAATTCGACAACACGATCTGATACGTACCGTCGGACCAGATGGACTTCAACGAAAAGGCGACATGCTCCTCATCCATGATCTGCAGGTCTAGGCGGCAGTAAGGGTTTCCGATAACCTCCGCAAGCCGGGGTCAGCCCGCCGGGACTTTGGCTGAGCTAGCTAGTATGCCAGGTTGATAACCCTGTGGGCTGTCTGCTCGCCAACGTCGGCAGAAAGGGCGATTCTGCAGATATACGCCCCAGGCGGCAGCAACTGGCCGCCGTCGTCACGCCCGTCCCAGTCATGGCCGGACCCGCCGTCTGCGACCCGCCGTACCTGTCGCCCCGACAGATCATGGATCGATACGTCCGCCTCCCGTGCTTCCACTTTGGCCAGCACGAAACGGATCGATGCTTCGTCGTTGATCCCGTCCCCATTCGGCGTAAACAGCGGTGACACTTCGACGCCGCGGATCAGAGATCCACCGGTAGCTACCGACGGTACGAAGACCGTCGAAGCATGCTGCTCCTCAGGACGCACGCCCTGCTGCAGCTCCTCACCAACCACACTCACCCAGGCATTGAACAACGTCGCATTCGCCTGGATCCGTGCCAGGAACTCGACTTCCACCGAATCCCTCTGGATCCGTTCGGGCAGGTCGACCTGTAGAGAGTCACCCACCATCGTCACCGACAGAGGGGCGACCTCCGCTCCCGAGACCCGGACGGCCACCTCGCCGACCGGAGAGGGCACCTGGATCTGCACGCGGTCGAAGCCCTGATCGCCGAAGCGGAACGTCGGCTTGAGCACATAGGTGAAGGCCTGCAACGAGTCGAAACCCGCCTGCCGCGGAAAGATCCGGCTGGTCACTCCGCCGCTGATCAGCGCATCGTCGAAGTGTAAGGCAATATTGCGCAGCAGCGGTGTCACTTCAGGATCGTCGTTGCCCAGTTTTACGCTCAGCTGCACGTAGCGACGAGGCGATGGTGACAGAAAGACCTCCTCGGGGAAGTCGTAGACCTGGCTCCAGCCCGACCAGTCGGAGCCTGGGCGCTGGATTTCGAGCACCTCCTGTTTCTGTGACTTGGGTAGCTTGTTCCATTGGGCTTCAGAGATTTCGATCCCATTCTTGCTGAAGAATTTCTGTTCGATGAAGAACGTGTCCCCCGTCTGCGAACGAATCTCCACAAATGTCCCTGGCGGTAGATCCGCATCCCACGTCAACCGACGGATGCTGGCGGCTCCGCCCAGGTCGATGAAGTCAGACACCATCTCCACCTCCGCCACATAGCCCTCGCCGAAGAGCATGAATTGGGTGATTGTGCCGATCTGCCTGGGTACACTGGCGCTCGCATGCCAGAAGGCGTAGCGGACCTTCCTTGGAGGAAACTGCATGTCGAAGTTGAAGCGTACGGGACTGACCGCGTTGTCGATCAGTGTCAGATCTAGAAAATCGAACCCGCTGCGAATGCGATCCGCCGTCAATCCAGTGGACCGCTCGCCCTCCGACGTGACCAGCTTGAAACTGAAGCCCCCTCTGTGCTGACTAATGTTGACGAAGGCACGATCCACCCAGTACACCACCCCTGCATCGAACTCAAACCAGTGTCCCTGCGCCTCCCACTCACCGGTGGACGAGATGGTCCAGATCGTATTCCTGTCGCCGTCGACGAGGGCTAGCAGGTTGCCCAGATTCGTGCCCCCACGTACGCCGCCGCCGCGCTCGACGCTGCCGAGAACGACATTGTCACCGACGGCTGTCACCTCGATCTCGGCCAGTGCCGCCCCCGGCTGAAACTCTTCGGCGACGAAGCGCACGTATTGCACCATGGCAAAGTCCAGCGTATCGCCAGTGGCCAGATATTCGCCAGTAGCATCTGCCCGTTCCACCGTCTCTAGTGTGTATTCGACGATGCGTTCCCGGTTCGGCTCCTTGGTGCGTCCCACCCGCGTGAACCGAAAGACGTCCCTTGCCGCCGTGGCGCGCACGCCGTCATTGACGTACACGCTGAAACTTCGGAAGGGTTCCACATCCAGCGTGTCTGGAAAGGTCAGCTTGATCTTCTGCGCCAGGACCATGCGGCCCAGATCCACCTCGATCCACCAGAAGTCGAGCAAGTCGTCCTGAGAGGGTTCCCACCACGTGTCCTGACGTCCGTCGATCAGGTTGTCCGCCGATGCCAACCCCGAACCGACGACACGGATCCCACCCGGAATGGGCTCGCGAGAACTTTTCACGATATGGTTGAAATCCCGCGCCTTGGCGACGGCGTTGATATTCTTGTCGGACCGGCTCAGGCTGATGTTGCCATCAGCGCTCATTTGCAGAGCGCCCTGAGGGATGGACCACGTGTTCCAGTCCGCCCTGCTGTCGAACTGAAGGACATCACCATGCGCCGTCGCGACGCCGAGCAGGGCGACGACGACCCGACTCAGGATGATGCCGGTCTGCCTTCCCATCATGTGTTCCTCGATCGTGTGCCGCACCATCTTCAGTAGGCGATGGCGATGGTCCGCGTCTTCTCGAATGTGCCCAGATCGGTTTCCACGGTCACGCGCACCAGATACGTTCCGGGCGGCACCTGACGACCCTGGATCTGGCCATCCCATGTTTCGATGTATCGTCCCTCGCTCCGTGACTCAGACACCAGTCGACGCACGAGCCGGCCCGCCAGATCATAGACCCCGGCCTCGACGCCAGCCGCAGCGACGCCGTGGAGCGTGTAGGACAGCTGCAGTTCGTCGTGCATGCCATCGCCGTTCGGTGTCATCACCTGCGATTCCAGGTCCAAGGCGGAGAGCACCTTGAGTTTGTCGAGGGGCGCGATCACCCGCAGGTCATTGGTTGACACCAGCGGCGTGGCGTCGCCGCCCTCGATCGACTGCGACAGATTCTCGCCGTCGATCCGGAACACCTCACCCGCGAATTCGGTGGTGAAGTTGAACACGCGCGTGCCGAAGGTGAGACGGAGCGGAGCGTTCGTCGCCGGAAGCACCGGATTCGACGGGAAGTAGACGACGAGCGCACCGTCGTTGACGACGAAGCTGTCCGGCTCCACGGTGGCGAGTGGCTCACCCATCTCGAACCGCTGAAACTCGACCGCCTCGGGTGTCGACAGGCGAATCGCGTTGAAGCCCGCCTGAGAGTCTGATGTGAAGTCGGCACGCACGTCGTAGGTCAGGTTGACGGGTTCGCCCAGCGGCACCTCGACCACACCATCGTCCGGGTGGGGTTCGGTCAACAGCGCCACCTCGCCAACGACGGGATTGGCCAGCAAGGGGGAAAACTCGATGGACAGAGCATTCAGTCGGCCGTAGGCGAAGACTTCGTCACTCGTGATGAAAACCTGCACCTGGACGAACTGACGGCCGTCGGGTGACACGATCTCCTCTCCCGGAATTTTGTGCGGCGCCGACCAGAAACTCCAGTTCTCGACATCGTCCTGGATCGAGCCCTGCTGCCCCGGGATGGCGATCTTGCTGCCCGATCCCAGATAGGTGCTCGGCGCCCGGTTGAAGACGGCCTCAGTCACTACCGTCTCGGTACCGATTTCGGTGACGATATGATGGATCTGAGGCGAGTCGTCTCGACCGCTGCGGAGCTCGATTCCCACCCGTACATCTGCGTTGGGATCCAGTTCCGGCTCCAGGCCAAACCCGGAACTGCGATAGACCTCAAAGTCATAGTGCAGCCGCCCGAAGTTTACCGGTTCGCCCATGTCAAACAGCTGTGATACCCAGCGTGTTTCCGGCACGAAGCCCTCGCCGAAAAACTTGACTTCGGCAATAAATCCCGTGACGGGGAATCGAAGACGAATGAAGCGGAGGAAATCGGTGTCGAACCGCACGTCCGCGATCCGTTGGGAATGGTTGGGATTGCTGCCGACGATAGTGTCAAAGTCCTTGGCGGCGCTCTGCCGCAAGAACTCACCCTCATTCACGGAAGCAGAGACGATGTAGTGTCGTGGATACTGGTCTTTGTACAGTTGTCCCTGTGAGCCTTCGGAGAAAGCGTTTTCGAAGGTCCCCACACCGGCGCCGGTCGTCGTACCCTTCTCGGGTGGAAAGAACACGACCCGGTTGATCGGCAGCAACAGTCCCAGGTCGAAGCTGTAACCGGTCACCTCGGCGATGTCTGTCGGTTGATCGTCGTCACCGTCGATGGTCAGGATCTGCCCCCGCGATCCGTACACCCAGGGCTGCTTGTCCTCTACCGTGGGCGGGGCGCCGAAAGATCTCTCCCATCTGTGGCCAAAGATGGTCGTGTACGCACCGCTCTTCGCGACTGGCCCTACGGCGATGTTGACAGCGGGATCGAGCTCAAAAGGTTGCAGGCTTCCTGTCGCCGACGAATCGAGGCCAACGCTTTCGCTTGCCGACTCGCGCCAATCCAAGCCGTTCTGTCCGAACGTGAGCTGCGAAACCTGCGCCGTCAACACACAGGGAAGGACCACCAAGCTGAACAGCGTACCG
>Ga0310124_10001406_pt1 | contig 16774 bp, 11 predicted proteins | sample CB11b_AW_Bot5_MG_FD_203507 | JGI IMG/M metagenome (GOLD analysis project Ga0310124, IMG submission 203507) | Marine microbial communities from Western Arctic Ocean, Canada - CB11b_AW_Bot5 | ecosystem: Environmental > Aquatic > Marine > Oceanic | place: Canada: Western Arctic Ocean | collected... | reverse complement strand
TGTTCATCTCACCCTGAATTGGAGGTAATGGGAGTTACTTGCTTTTCAGAGACGATTGCAAGTGCATGTACAGGACAGGCAGGGATACAGAGTTCACAGTGAGTACAGGTTGGCTCGTCAACAATCACCAGGAGCTCTTCTAGATTCAAAGCGTCGACGGGGCATAGAGCGATACACGCAGCACAGCCGTAGCAACGATCTTCATCAACGATGAACAGGTCACCTTCTCGTCTTGCCATAATGAGAATGGGGAGGGATGGCCCGCTTCAATCTTCACCAACCCCTTCATTTCCACTGAAGATGATTAACAAGGTAGAGCAGCAGAGAGAATGTGTCTGTTGAACATGGCGTAAGCAGCAGTTGTTCAAGTTCAGGCGCGTTTGGAGTATAGTGGTTATGTGAGTTTCAGCGTCGTCTTGATCAACAAGTTTTGTCTTTCATATTCTCCACTGGAAATAAGGGGGTGGGTTTTAACAATCCAAACATTCATTCACAGTGAGCCGCGGCTCGATTTCGTTAACGATGGTTCTCTACACACCAGGTCAGATGACGAGTTATCCATCTTCACCTGTAGAGAATGGGAAATTGCGCTATCATTTCTTAGGTGGGGGAGATGAGGTTGGCAACGTAGGTTGTGTGCTCGAAGACTCAGCTGGCACCTCCTTACTGATCGATTATGGTTTTCTTCCATCCAACCCTCCGCGATATCCCGATGAAGCCCCTTCAGTCACTGACGCATTGTTCACCCATGCTCATCTAGACCATTTTGGCATGGCTCCATGGTTGGTCGCTGCACACCGAACCAATCTACATGTCACTCCTGTTGTCGCTGACCTTGCTGAGATGCTCTGGCGGGACTCATACAAGGTGAGCAGCATCGAGGGAGATCCATTACCTTGGGACAAGCGAGACCTCGAGGATGCTCTGAGTTACCTACATTCTCATCCTACAGGTGTGTGGAATGAAATCGGAGATTGGCGTTGGCGCTCGCATGTAGCTGGGCATGTCGTTGGCGCGGTGATGTATGAGATCGAGACACCAGACCGAAAGATCCTATGGTCTGGGGACTTTGACACTCGCGATTCTCCAACATGTCACGGGGCCCAACCCGTGCAGGCCGATGTTCTGTTCATGGAAGCCACATATGGTGACTCAAATCATCCTGAACGTGCAGTGGAGGAGAAGCGCTTCATCGACCGCATCGTTGAGGTGGTGGAACGTGGTGGAACTGCTCTAGTTCCGGTTTTTGCCAACGGGCGCTCTCAGGATGTGTTGAAGATGCTATGGAATTCCAAGTTGAAACTCAACGTGCATTTCGATGGCATGGGTCAGCGTGTTACCAAGACATTCCTCGAAAATCCTGAGTTCGTAAACGATCCTAAGGGGTTGAAGGAGGCATTTCGTTGGTCTAAGCGAGTGAGCAGCAAGTCAGATCGCAAGAAGGCACTGTCCGCCGACGTAATCGTCACCACTAGTGGAATGCTTGACGGCGGCCCAGCAGTTTGGTACCTCAATCGGCTGCGCAACGATCAGCGCAATGCCATTCTCCTTACTGGATACCAGGCAGAGGGGAGTGGTGGTAGATTGCTGTCAGATACCGGCCGTCTACATATTTTTGGAAAACTCACTGACATACCATTGGAACTGGATCGCTTTGCCCTTTCGAACCACGCCGGTCAGAAGCAACTACTCGAATTCGCTCTGGCCACTGAGGCCAAGGATGTCATCCTGTTCCACAGTGATCCCGACGTCAGGCCTGCCATTGCAGAATTGCTAGAGAAGGAAGGCGTGCGCGTTCACATGCCAGCCAATCACGAATCATACACCATCTAACCCTTCATCTCATAGTGATGAAGAAGGTGTGCCAACGGTCTAATAGGGCACCTCATCTCCGCTAACTTGGTTCTGATGGCGATGAAGCGTCGAAGAAAAGCGGCACCTACGAAGGGCACCGTGAAGCGTCCGGCTACAGGTGGTAAGCGCAAGCGGCGTAAGCGGAAGATGAAACTCACACTACGCAGCCGCGGCATCAAGAAGAAGGACGAGTATCGAGACAATCTGGGTTGGACAACCAAGGGTACGAGCCAAGCGGCGGCGGAAGCCAGTACAGAATCTCTTCCTGAAATAGTGACGCATCAATGTTCAATGTGTGGTGCGATGAACAAGATCCCCCGGCCCAAACGGGATCGATACAAGGTCATCTGTGCCCAGGAAGAATGCGGCCACGAGGATAAGGTCGGCTTTGAAGACTGATCTTCTCGAACCACCATCCCTCTAGATGAATATCTCGAACAGCCGTTTCATCGCTGCGATGATGAGTACCAGCACCAACAATCTACGCACCTTAGATTCGGGCGTCACCACAGATCCGTAACGCGAGCCGATGAAACCTCCCAGCAACACCGCGGTGAGGAATGGGATGAGCAGTTCCAATTCTAACTGCATCCCCTTGGAAGCGAATGAACCAGACAATCCCGCGAGGGAGTTGACCCAGATGAACAGCGCACTCGTGGCCGCCGCCTGCTTCGGTGTCGCCCAGCGCTTGAGCAGCAGCATCGGTGTGAGGAAGATTCCACCACCAACCCCAATCACACCACTTACCAAGCCGATTGCCCCACCTACTGGTGCAGCTGCTTTCGTATCGGGTGGAATCACATCATCTGCAGAGTCGGTGGATGTGCTACCCCATAGGCGCCATGCGGCCCACAGTAAAGTGAGGGAAAGGAGCAGATCGTAGACGGAACCACCAACAGCAATATATCCACCCAGTAATGCGAATGGGATGCTCGCGACGATGAATGGAATGGTCAGTCGCGGTAGGTGGAATCCTTGTCGATGGTAATGCCAGAAGGCGATTGCCGCCACCATCAGATTCAGAGACCAAGCGTGTTGTTTCAGCCATACCGGATCCATCGACGCCAATGTCGAGAGCGATAGCAGGGCGAGGTAGCCAGAGGCCCCCCCATGTCCCACTGATGCATACAGAGCGGCTATCAGCAAGAGACCTAACAGCAGCAGAACGAGTTCCAAGCCCTCCATCATTCGCCTCTTTCCTACAATTCCTCATCAACTCTCTCCTGAAGATGTCATGCGACGGAATCAAGCACGCATGCTCGTTGCAACCACTGTGGAGACGGGTGTGAGCGTCGAGCGAGCGATGGAGTTAGCCAGCGCGGTGAGCATCTCAGTGACCACGGAGGTGGTTTCCTTGGATGAGGCGCATGGTAGGGTGCTCGCAGCACCACTATGCGCGCTCGCCGCCGACCCCCGCTTCAACAACTCGGCGATGGATGGGTGGGCTGTGCGAGTGGAAGATTGCGAGGTGAAGGGCACCCATCTCAATATCATAGGGTCCGGCCAGGCCGGCGGCGTAGCAGCCCCAGCGGTCGGTAAGGGTGAGGCTGCTCGGGTGATGACCGGCGCGGCGATTCCCGAGGGCGCGGACGCCATCGTCATGGTCGAGGACAGTGAGGTGGACGGCGACGTGGTTCTGATCACAGGCCCTGCGCGACCCCACTACATCCGCATCCGTGGCGAGAATCTTGAGGAAGGCGAGGAGGGGCTTCCAGCAGGAGTCGAACTCACCCCACCGCGCCTCTCACTCACTGGCGCGATGGGTCATGCGACCGTCCCCGTCATCGTTCCACCGAAGGTTGCAGTGATCAGCACGGGAGACGAACTCCTCCAACCAGGCGAGCCGCTAGGTGAGAATGACTTGTGGGAATCGAATACACACACGCTCGCTGGTCTCTGCCACCAGCTTGGCTGTGAACCCATCCGCTTCCCTCTAGTCATTGATGAGTTGGACTCGCTACGCACCACTTTGACGCGTGCTGCCGAGGAATGTGATGTAATCATCACCAGTGGAGGTGTAAGCATGGGTGATTGGGACTTCGTGCGTCGATTGATGGAGACAGAAGGCGACGTTAGATTCTGGCGGATGCACATCCGTCCGGGAGGCCCCCCCCTGTTTGGCTTGTGGAACGAAACACCTCTGTTCGGGTTGCCTGGAAACCCTGTGAGCGCGTACGTCGTGTTCCTGATGTTGGTCGCGCCCTGGCTGTCCTCGAATCTTTGTCACCACCCTGAAGACGGTCCGAAACTCGCAGACAGAGTTAGGGTCAGATTGCTCGACGAGGTCAAGGGCGCGCCCGGTAAACTGGCGCTGAAGCGGATTCACATTACCACTGAGGGTGACGAGTTGGTCGCCAGAGTCCGAACCCACCAAGGATCAGGTAATCTGCATAGTCTGGTCGCTGGAAATGGGCTCACCCTACTTCCCGCGGGCGTTGATGGTGAACCCGGCGATTTCATCGACGCCTTCTGGCTCAGATGATGACCCAGCTCACCTTCATTCGTGTTCGAGCCGACCGCTTCTAGCATCAATTCAAGAACGGCGGACCTCCGAGTCGTTGCGCCCCGCGGTGAGATGATGTCAGTCGATGCTCCTCAGGCCAGCCGAGACGAAGGTTGGATCATCGTGCGCGGCGCCCGCACACATAACCTCAGGGACATCGATGTGGAGATCCCCCGCGGGAAATTCGTCGTCATATCAGGGGTGTCGGGGTCCGGGAAATCGAGTCTCGCTTTCGACACCCTCTACGCTGAGGGACAGCGTCGCTATGTAGAGAGTCTGAGCTCGTACGCCCGCCAGTTCCTCGGGCAGATGAAGAAGCCTGACTGCGACAGCATCGAAGGCCTGTCTCCGGCGATCAGCATCGACCAGAAGCAAGGCAGCCACAACCCCCGTTCGACCGTCGCCACAACCACGGAGATCCAAGATCACTTGCGTTTGCTGTATGCTCGTATCGGACAACCTCACTGCCCTGAATGCGGCTGCGAGGTCGCTCGTCGCACCGCTCAGGAGATTGTGGACGACATCCTGTGGATGTTCACCCACCACACTGTCGCAATATGGGCTCCTGTAGTGCGCAATCGCAAGGGGACACACGTTGACCTGTTTCGCCAGCTGGTCGAGCAGGGATACGTGCACGCGCGTGTGAATGGCAGGGAGGTCGACTTGGAGGACCCACCTGACTTGGAGAAGAACCTGCGCCACGACATCGATGTGAGGATTGACAGGACAGCCCTCTCACGCACCACCCGTCAACGTCTGACCGAAGCGGTCGAGGCCGGTTTGTTGCTTGGTGGTGGCACTGTGGCGATTGAATCGCTGCGTGTATCCGTGAAGGAAACGGCCGATGACAGGGATGAGGCCAGTTCAGTGGAGGTCGGCGAGACGATTGCCTACTCTGAAGAGTTCGCCTGTCCAGAGCACGGCGCATTCATGCCCGAGATGAGTCCACGGGTGTTCTCGTTCAACAATCCGCTAGGGGCGTGTCCTGACTGTCAAGGACTGGGGGTGCAGCGTCAGTTCTCGTACGAACTCCTGATCAACGAGTCGCGCGCTGTGTCAGAGGGATGTGTTCGTGCTTTCCAGACGTCGATGATGGCAGGCTGGTATCGCACGCAGATGATCCAGGTGTGCGAACACTACGACATCCCCGCGGACGTGCCGTTCGCCGAGTTGGATGAGGACGCCCAGGACATCCTATTGCACGGAACCGGGTCCACCACCATACGCTTCCGGTTCCAGAACAAACGCGGCTCCAGTTATCAGATGGAAAAACCATGGGAGGGGGTGTTCAAGCGCTTGCAGCGCACATTCACCGACACCAGCAGCGACCGCAATCGCAACCGCCTCATATCGTTCATGACCGATGACCCCTGTCCCGGATGCTCCGGTCAGAAACTCAATCCCGCCGTGCGCTCAGTCACGGTAGGGAAGATTTCCCTACCTCGTTTCTCCGCCTGCAGTGTGCTCGAGGCACTGGCGGTGGTACAGGTATGGGCCTCTGGAGCCACCGACGACGACACCTGGGGGCGCATTGGCAGGCCCCCACCATCAACAGACGTACTCGACGCGGCCGAGCAACTTTCTGAGCGTAACCTACACATCGCCCGCGAGGTGCTCAAGGAGATCGAGTCCCGCCTGCGCTTCCTTGCTCTCGTTGGTCTCGATTACCTCACCCTCGACCGCCGTTCCAACTCCCTGTCCGGCGGTGAGTCCCAGCGTATCCGGCTGGCTACACAAATCGGGACACGGCTCACTGGGGTGATGTACGTGCTCGACGAGCCAAGCATCGGTTTGCACGCGCGCGACAACGCCCGCTTGCTCGGAACTCTACGCGAGTTGACTGACATAGGCAACACCCTGCTCGTGGTCGAGCATGACGAAGCGACACTCCGGCAAGCGGACTGGCTGGTCGACATCGGTCCTGGGGCGGGGCGTGAGGGGGGTAATATCATCGTGAACGGGAGCCTTGAGGATCTGTTGTGCAGCGAGGAAAGCGTCACTGGAGCCTATCTTTCAGGAGCGAAGAGCATCCCTCTGCCTCTGGAACGGGTGCAGCCCAACGGAGAATACCTCAGCGTGCTGGGGGCAGGTGAGAACAACCTGCAGGAAATCGACGTGCACTTCCCACTCGGATGCATGATTGCGGTAACCGGTGTCTCAGGGTCTGGGAAGTCTACCCTCGTCACTGACACTCTGGCTCCTGCGCTCCTGCGTGATCTGCATTCGACCGACGCCAGTCCTGGCAGCCATGCTGGAATCGAAGGGCACGAAGAGGTTGACAAGGTCATCGTCATCGATCAGTCACCCATCGGGCGCACCCCACGGTCGAACGCCGCCACCTACACGAAAGCCTTCACTGGAATCCGTCAATTGTTCTCCGAGACCAGTCTGTCGCGTGAACGTGGCTACGATCCCGGCCGCTTCTCGTTCAACGTTCGTGGCGGGCGGTGTGAAGCATGCAAGGGAGCCGGTTCTACCAAGATGGAGATGAACTTCCTCCCCGATGTCTGGGTGACCTGCGATGTCTGCAACGGCTCTCGCTACACGAGAGAGACGCTCGAGGTGACCTGGCGCGGCCGCACCATCGCCGACGTACTCGAGATGACCGTCGCCGAGGCCGCCGAGTTCTTCTCCACTCACCGCTCGCTGCACCGCATCCTGCAGACGATGGTGGACGTCGGTCTGGGTTACATCCATCTCGGTCAGCCAGCCACGACACTATCTGGTGGGGAGGCCCAGCGGGTCAAGCTCGCCACGCAGTTGCACCGGCCTGCCAACCGACACACCATCTACATCCTCGACGAGCCCACTACAGGTCTTGCGCTCGCCGACATCAAGCAGTTGATCGAAGTGCTGCTGCGCATTCGCAGCAACGGTCACACAGTCATCATCATCGAGCACCACCTCGACGTCATCAAGTCGGCGGACTGGGTAATCGACCTTGGTCCTGAAGGTGGTGAGGGTGGTGGGCTGGTTGTCGTAGAAGGGTCACCGGAGCTGGTCGCTGAGCATCCTACCTCCTATACAGGGAGATATCTCAAGCGGTTGCTCTGAGAGCGCATCTCGTCGGCTTTAAGTAGGCTATTTTTCTCCGACCCCCTGTCCGCTGCGGTTTGTTCACAGTGGGCTTCAGGAGATAGCGAACATGAGTATTGGTATTGAGCCGTTGGCGAGCATGGTATTGGTTGAGATTGAGCAAGCCGCAGAGCAGACCACGAGCGGCCTGTTGCTACCTGAAGAGGCACGCGAGAAGATGACTGTCGGAACCGTCGTCGCGGTCGGACCGGAAGTCGAGAATGTTGCCGGAGGAGATCGGGTCATCTACCGTAAGTACGGTGGCATGGAACTAGAATGGATGGGTGTGGAATTTCTGCTCATCAAAGAGGAGGACCTGCAGGCGAAGGTCGTCGGGTAAGGTGAGAATATGGGTGCGAAGAAGATAATCTACGGCGCTGAAGCGCGCCAGAAACTGCTGGAAGGAATCGATGCTGTCGCCAATGCAATCAGCCCTACACTGGGCCCCGCGGCGCGAACGGTCGTGCTCGAGAAATCATGGGGTAGCCCTTCAATCATCAACGACGGTGTGACTATCGCCAAAGACATCGAACTAGCAGATCCATTCAACAACATGGGTGCCAAACTCATTCAGGAGGTTGCCAGCAAGACTCAGGACAACGCTGGTGATGGGACCTCTACCGCGAGCATTCTAGCACAGAGCCTGTGCCACAATGGATTGGATATGCGTGATGAAGGGGCCAATCCAGTGGAGTTGAAGGCTGGATTCGACGCTGCCATCGAGGCGGTCGTGAGTGCGCTCAAGGAACAGGCAGTTCCAGTTGAGACATCCGAGACCATCAAGCAGGTGGCGACCATTGCCGCCAACAACGATGAGATGATCGGGACACTGATCGCCGATGCCGTCGAGGCGGTCGGCCGTGAGGGTGTGATCACCGTCGAGGAGGCGAAGTCAATCGAGACCTCTCTCGATGTCGTCGAGGGGATGGAGTTCAACAAGGGCTACATCAGCCCGTACATGATCACTGACCGCGAGAAGCGTGAGGCGATTCACGAATCACCACTCGTGCTGCTCACAGACATGACCATCAACAGCGCTCAGGACCTGCTTCCCTCGCTCGAGGCGAGCGTGCAGCAGAAGCGGCCGTTGCTCATCATAGCCAAGGACATCGAGGGTGAGGCCCTCGCAACATTGGTGCTCAACGTGGTGAGCAGGGTGGTGAAGGCGGTGGCTGTGAAGGCTCCAGGATTCGGAGACGAACTCGGCGAGCAGCTCGAGGACATTTCTGTACTCACAGGCGCCCCAGTTCTGTGCAAGGATCAGGGCGCTGACCTGAAGACTCAGGGCCCAACGAGCCTGGGAAGTTGTGACCGCATCATCGTCGCCAAGGGAAAGACCACCATTGTCGGTGGTGGCGGCGACAAGAAAGCGGTCGAGGAGCGGGCGGACATCCTGCGCGGTCAGGCGAAGCTCGCGGGCAGCAACTGGGACCGAGAGAAACTCGAGAAGCGCATCGGGAAACTCACCGGAGGGGTGGCAGTGCTCAAGGTCGGAGCGGCCACTGAGACTGAAATGAAGGAGACGAAGGCACGAGTGGATGATGCACTGAGTGCCACTAGAGCAGCGATGGCTGAAGGCGTCATCGCTGGTGGTGGTGTTCCTCTACTACGCGCCCGCTCAATACTCACAGAACTGGAATCGAATGCAGAGGGTGACCGCGCCGTGGGCATTCGACTGGTTCACGACGCGCTCTCAGCGCCCTTGACCCAGATCGCCGAGAACGCCGGGGTAGATGGCGCCGAGGTGGTCACCACGGTGCTCGCAAGCGACGACCCTAACTTCGGATTCAATGCCCGTACCAATGACTATGTCGACATGCTCGAGGCAGGCATCATCGACCCAGTGAAGGTGACTCGCAACGCCCTGCAAGCGGCTGGGTCAATCGCCGGCTTGGTTCTCACCACAGAGACACTCATCGCTGATGACCCCGAACACAAGGATTCGGATGGTGGCATGCCTGACATGGGTGGCATGGGCGGCGGTATGGGTGGTATGGGTGGAATGGGCTTCTAACGGCACATCACCCACAATCACATCAACACAATCGGTCGGCTGGTGCCTACGGCCCCAGCCGCTTCATTGAAGGGCGGCCGTCATCGCGTTTGTTTCGAGGACTCGGATGGGCGCCGCACCGGTCCACCGCATCGAGGTGACCCCGAGGGTGCTGCCCGGCCTTCAGGACACCCGCGGCGAGGGCGTGCGCCGCCAACTCGCTTACGACCATGACATCGAGATTGAGAGCGTGCGCAGTATCACTGGATACATGGTGCGCGCCCCACTGACCAGCGCCCAGTTACTCGATTCTCTCCGCGACCTGTTCACGGATCCAGTAATCGAACACGGTGTAGCCAACCAGAACCTGCTTGACGATGACATCATGTTCACTCCACTACCCGAGATCGCGATCCAGGTCGGCTTCAAACCCGGTGTCACCGACAACCCCGCCCAAGCCGCCCTCGATGGACTGGCCACACTCTACCCAGACGCCTGCGCAGCCGGTGATGTGGCCACGACGATGACCTACCTGTTCTGGGGGGTTCCAGAGGATGTGGAGGAAAAGTGGCTGGCTGACCAGTTGCACAACCCGATGATCGAGCGGGCGGCGATTGCCACAAGAATCCATTGCCACTCCGCCATCTGGCCGCAACTACCGTTTCCAGACCGCCCCCCGATTCAGTTCGAGGAACCGGCGGTCGTCGACCTCGAGGTATCCGACGACGAGTTGGAACGCATCAGCGTGACCGGTCTGCTGGCTCTCAACCTCGCTGAGATGCAGGCCATCCAAGCACACTATCGCGACCTTGGGGTGCGAGCTCTGAGAGAGGAACAAGGCTTGCCGCCCGAGGCTCCCACGGATGTGGAACTGGAGTGTCTTGCGCAGACCTGGTCGGAGCACTGCAAGCACAAGACGTTCGCAGCACTAATCCACCACAAGGATACGGAGACAGGCGAGGATTCGACGATTGATTCGCTGTTCAAGACACACATCGTGCAGCCCACCCTCGATATCGCCGAAGAGGTCGACTGGCTGTTGAGTGTGTTCCACGACAACTCTGGAGTCATCGCCTGGAATGACGACTGGAGCTTGTGTATGAAGGCGGAGACGCACAATTCACCCAGCGCTCTCGACCCCTATGGTGGCGCCATGACCGGCATCGTCGGCGTCAACCGTGACATACTCGGCACTGGCCTAGGTGCTCGCCCAATTGCCAACACCGACGTTTTCTGCTTCGGTCCGCCGGACTGGAGTGGTCACATCCCCAAGGGGCTGTTCCATCCATCCCGAGTGATGCGTGGGGTTCACGCGGGCGTGCGCGCGGGCGGCAACGAATCGGGCATACCGACGGTGAACGGGGCGATGGTGTTCGACGAGCGTTATCTCGGCAAGCCACTGGTCTACTGCGGCACCGTCGGCATCATGCCTCGCCGTCTGGCTGACGGGCGGGAGAGCCACGTGAAGACACCCAGCTCTGGTGATGTGATCTACATGACTGGCGGCAAGGTTGGCAGCGATGGGATTCATGGGGCTACCTTCAGCAGCATCGAACTGACTGAGGACAGCCCGTCCTCCGCGGTGCAGATTGGCGACCCGATCACGCAGAAGAAGATGGTCGACATGCTCATCGAAGCGCGCGATGCGGGCATCGTGCAGGTGACCACGGACAACGGCGCCGGGGGACTTTCAAGCAGCGTCGGAGAGATGGCTGAACTGACCGGCGGGGCGACTATCGACCTGTCTGTCGTGCCGTTGAAACAGGCGGGCCTCTCCCCTTGGGAGATTCTCGTATCTGAATCACAAGAGCGGATGACTATCGGTGTAAAACCAGAGGACTGCGCCGAATTCGAAGCGCTTGCAGAGTTGCATGAGGTGGAGGCGACGGCGGTGGGTGAGTTCACCGACAGTGGCGATTTCCATGTAACATACGGAGATCTGACAGTGGCGTCGCTCCCCATCGAGTTCCTGCATGATGGGTTGCCGCAATTGGAACTGGTGAGCGAGTGGGTTCCGCCCGAGCATGAGTCTCCTAACTTCCCCGATGTGGATGCTGAGGGAATGGGTGATGTGCTGGCGAGCCTGATGGCCCGCCCCAATGTGGCGAGTAAGGAGTGGTGGGTACGCTCGTACGATCACGAGGTCATCGGACAGACTGTCATCAAGCCGTTCTGCGGCGTCAACCACGACGCGCCCGGTGATGCTGCGGTCATCGCCCCGCTGCATGGTGACACGAGGGGGGCTGTCATATCGTGCGGCATCACACCGCGCTATTCGGACATCGACACCTATGCGATGGTGGCGGCGAGCGTCGATGAGGCGGTGCGCAACGCGGTGTGCGTCGGCGTCGACCTCGACAAGATGGCTGGCCTGGACAACTTCTGCTGGCCCGACGCCATCGTCAGCGAGAAGACTCCCGATGGGAAGTACAAACTGGCGCAGTTGGTGCGCGCTAATCGTGCCCTGGATGATGTGTGTCGTGCCTACCGCCTGCCGTGCATCTCCGGTAAGGACTCGATGAAGAACGATGTCACCTTCGATGGTGAGAAGATCAGCGTACCACCCACTCTGCTCTACAGCCTGATTGGCAATCACCACGACGTGCGTAAAGCGGTCTCGAGTGACTTCAAGCAGGCCGGCGATGCCATCTACCTGCTCGGTGAGACTCACCAGGAACTGGGCGCGAGCGAACTCTTCTGCATGCTCAGCGAATCTCATGGCGGTGGTATAGGAGGACAGGTACCGAATATCGATGCTGAGCGCAACATAGGGCTCTATCGGGCACTTACAGCCGCGATGTCCGCCGGATTGGTCGCCAGCGCCCACGACTGCAGTGACGGAGGTTTCGCCACCGCGCTTGCAGAGTCATGCTTCGGCGCGGATTCCGGATGCACCGTCGACATCGAACGCCTGTTCGCGGATGACGAGGAGCTGGATGGTTGGGGCGCGCTGTTCGGGGAGAGTCTCGGGCGCATCCTCGTAAGTATTGATTCGAAGGACAGCGAAGCCTTCGAGGCGGCCATGGACGGCCACGCATGTCACTATCTCGGTATGGTCGGGGAAGGCGACCAGATTGTAATCGACAGCGGCGAAGAGAACCTACTCAGGGCCAATCTCGCCATCTTACGCGAAGGATGGAAGGCCACACTTGATGGGGGTGCTCCATGATGGTTGACACCCCTAAAGCAGCAGTACTCACCGGCTTCGGCATCAATTGCGATGTCGAGACGATGGCCGTGTTCAAGATGGCAGGCGCCGAAGCACAACGGGTGCACGTCAACCAACTAGTGACAGGTGCAGATTCATTGGAGGATTTCCATATCCTCGCGGTTCCCGGTGGCTTCTCATTCGGTGATCACCTCGGCAGCGGCCGCCTTCTTGGCAACCGTCTACGTTTTGCCATCCGTGAACAGGTGTGTGACTTCGTCACCTCTGGCAAACCGGTCATCGGCATCTGCAACGGATTCCAGGTTCTAGTGAAGATGGGGCTGCTGCCTGGTGATGATGATGTGAGCCTGTCCCAGACTGCGTCCCTGACTTTGAACGATTCCGGGCATTACGAGGATCGCTGGGTCACGCTCGAGTTCAACGACGCCAGTCCATGCGTTTGGACTGATGGTTTGGAGAGGATGCGCGTACCGGTGCGCCATGGAGAGGGGAAGTTCGTCGTCCCCGACGCTGAGTTGCTGCAGCGTTACTTCGAGCAGGAACAGGTCGTCTGTCGTTATGTGGATCCCTCGACCAAGTATCCCAGCGCTTCCGATGAGCCGGTAGCCTACCCACTCTGCCCCAATGCCAGCATGCGCAACATCGCTGGTGTGTGCGACCCGTCAGGGCTGGTGTTCGGATTGATGCCTCATCCGGAGGCGAACTTCACCAAGTGGCTTGGTGCGACCTGGACCCGGGAGGGCGAACAATCTGACTGGGAGGGTGAGGGGATGGCCATCTTCCACAATGGCGTCAAATACGCAAGAAACAACCTCTGAAAATACAATTGAAAATAACTCTTTCCAATTGACTTATCACTCTTCAATCAAGGAATCAATCTCGTCGACTAGATCCTTCCAACGCCGCCGGGTCAGCCTGCGCTCGCCAGCGGTTAATTCAGGAGTCAGATCGCGTAGGTCACTCGGTGCCGTTTGTGCGGCTGCCTCCCCGAGCACACGGTCCCCTAACTCATGGTCCTCGCCCGAGCGAGATGAGCGGTCCACCTCAGGAATCACTCTACTGGGAACAGTTGGTCTCCCCCCTGGGTATTCGACATCATCAGGGAGTTGTTCCCCGAATCGCCGCACTTCTTCATCACTAGGGGGCGAATCCTTCCATGGGCTCTGGTTGGCGATGTCTCGCAGGGGATTCACATCACGCTCAGCTCGGGAAGCGGCGAACGCAGCCTCGACATCGGCTTGGGTGATTTTCCGCTGCAGTTCAGGAGGTCCGGCGAGCAGCCACGCATAGGTCCGCATCCAGACACCGTGTTTGGGATCATGTTCGTAGCCATTCGGCCGCGCGTTCATCTGGAACAGTTCGCGCGCCCATTGCGACGCCAAGCGCTCGGAAGGAAGTTGTTGGAGGCGGTCGCGTGAGTCCCTGTGCTTCCCGATGCAGGCGCGGCAGCGAGACGAACTCGGGTCGTCAGGTGCGTCACAAATGAGGCAGCAGATAGCCAGCCCCATCTCCTGCATCGCCCTACGTACACCGGACATCAGCGAGCAGGCCTGCGCCCGCCACTCATCAATGCTCCCGCCCTGCGAGCATCTAAGGAGGGTGCCAGTCAGCGGGCAGAGGAGAAACATGGTGCGGGACCCGCGGGCCTCACGTCTGGAGGATGACCCTTTCGAGCGGGCGCAGCCCACGAGACAGGCCCCACCAAGTCACGCACCCACTCACGTGCGCGTGGTCGTGCACACAGACCCGAACCAGCAGTTCCAACCGTTCCTGCGCGGTTTCATGGACTTCGGTGACGCCTACCGCGTCGAGCACCACCATGGCAGCTTCTTCCATTTCTCCCCACGGGAGTTGAAGGATCTCGCATTAGCCACGGGAGCATTCACTTTGGCTCTGGCGTTGATGCGTGTCGGTGGTGTGTTCGGAATCATGTCGCTGGGTATAGGCCCAGCGCTGCTGGGCATCGTGCTGCTCGCTCCGATTATGCTCGTGGCCTTCGCCCCTGCGTTCATCATTCACGAGTTGGGCCACAAGTTCGCAGCCAAGTACTACGGGTGTTGGGCAGAGTTCCGCGCCGACCCGTCAGGTCTGCGCTTCGGGGTGATTCTGGCGCTCCTACTCGGAATCGTGTTCATGGCTCCGGGGGCTGTGATGGTGGCGGGAAACGTCAGCCGTAAGCAGAATGGGCACATCGCCATCGCCGGCCCCTTGGTGAATCTGACCTTGCTCATCATAGGCATAGGGGTGGGTGGAGTGTTGTTCGGAGTGTTTGGCAACAACTGGTTGCTCGGGGAGGTTGTCTTCTACTGGTTGGCGGCGAATTCTATCCTCGGGGCGTTCAACATGCTCCCGTTCGGACCACTGGACGGTCGTAAAATCAAGACATGGTCCGAGCCGGTTTTCTGGGCGACCATCTCCATCTTCGCCTTTGCAGTCTACGCTTTATTCACAGGCATGCAGATGGGGTGGGTCGAAACCATCGCCGGTTTGATCGCATGATACAACGCGCTCACTCGAGTTGGTTCAGTATCGGCTGCTCGTCGAGATGGAAGAACGAGTAAATCGCCCACCAGGTGATCAGGTCGAGTGAATTGACGAGGTTCGTCACACCGGTGTTGTCCTCTCCGTAGTCCTTGTTGCTGGTATCCATCCATGCCTCCATCTCAGCGAGTGTGTCACACGTCTGATGGTAGCACCAGTAGCCATCCACCAGGCCACCGAATCCCAGAGTGACGGTTCCGAGGTTATCTTGGAAGGCAGCGTGGTCAGAACGGGCCGTCGTATCCTCATAGACGATCATCTCCTTGCGTCCACCTTCGACCCACGCATCGTACTTCCAGGTGCTCTCATCGAATCCGGCGCCTACCAGACTCCCGAGCTGTTCCTCTAGACCGAGTGCATCAGCGCCGATCCACTCTGAAAGACTCACCATGCCCTGCTGGCTGTTGTTCTCATGCGAGGCGGTCGGACCGATGTAGACGCGCATCGGCCACACCTCCTCGTCCTTCGGATAGCCGCTCTCCGACGGCTGTGGGTCTGGGTCACCGTGTGGTGCACCCCCTCCTCCGGGCCAGTTCACGCCCGCCATGTCGAGGTTGACGTAGTTGGTCACCGTGACCTGCGGATTGTCCTCGGCGACCCAGTATTCCGTCCAGTAATCCGACCCACGCTTTCCTCCTTCCTCACCGGACCACAGGCAGAACACCATCGTGCGCCGCGACTTGAACTCGGACATCGCCTTCGCTGTCTCGAGCACCATACTCGTTCCCGCGGTGTTGTCGTAGGCCCCGACACGGGTGCCGTAGGTGCGGGTGCCGGTGATGTGTGGGTCGACGAACGGCAGTGCGGAGTTGGCGGGAGGAGCGACATCGAAGTGGGCACCGAACACCAGCCACTCGTCGGGTACGACCTCTCCCCAGCGGTAGCCGCAGATGTTGTACGCCTCCGGATTCTGTTTGTTGAAGATGTCAGTGAACTCGAAGCGATGCGTCATCACCTCCAGCCCGAACGACTCCAGTTCGCGGATGAGGTACTGCGCAGCATCCTCGTAGGCGGCGTTGCCTTGGCCCGCCCAACGGTCCCAGTAGCCGGCACGTCGATCGATGTCGGTCAGATCGTATGCCGGGTCGGTAATCTCGTGCAGTCGGTCGTAGACGGTCCGGCCGTGAATGAGACCTGTCGCGTGTCGCCCCCCTTCATCTTCGCCGAAAGCCGCTGCCACTGGCCGAACCACCTTGAGTGACGCCCAGGCGACTCGCCCTCCATCCTCTGCACTGGTGTTGACCGCATCGATCGTCGTGTTCTCCATCACCATTCGCTCGATTCCACCAGCATCCGGACTGAGCGCTGCGCCTCGGCCTACCCACGTCGCCCACGACTCGTTGGCGTCGCGCACCGGCCAATGCTTGCGCCCCTGCTCGCCGATGAAGAAGAACATCGAATCGATTCGCGGCGGAGCGAGCAGCAGCAACTCGACTGAATCTCCCGCATCGATGTCCACAACCGTGGAATTCTGGATGAATCCTGATTCAGGGGATTGAAGGAGGTACGGGGCGTAGACTGCCAAGTCGACGTCAGCCCTCAGTTCCACGTATTGGAACACCCCCCCAACTAGAGTCGATGCTCCCACATCGAGATCCGAAGCGGTCGGCGAACCGTCTTCTTCGTTGCCGAAGCAACC
>Ga0310124_10001405_pt1 | contig 16782 bp, 16 predicted proteins | sample CB11b_AW_Bot5_MG_FD_203507 | JGI IMG/M metagenome (GOLD analysis project Ga0310124, IMG submission 203507) | Marine microbial communities from Western Arctic Ocean, Canada - CB11b_AW_Bot5 | ecosystem: Environmental > Aquatic > Marine > Oceanic | place: Canada: Western Arctic Ocean | collected... | reverse complement strand
CCTGTCAGAAATCACTGGTGTACAGAAATTTGATGAAATTAATTCTTTAATAAAAGAGGAAAAGCCTTTTATTAAAAAAGATAGAAAAAAATTCAGAAGACGTATTAATCCATTAATTACTGAACTTAGATTTGAACTTATTGCATTATTTGATATTTCAAAAATAAAATTAACTGAATTTGAATCTAATATTACAACTCGGTCGTATGAAAATATCAATCTAACAAATTATATAATTCCTGATTTAACTATTATGGGCCCTGATGAACAAATTAATAGTTTTCTAAATAGTAAATATGGTTTACTTTTGGAAATCGAATCCAGATTGCCTGATCTAGACACAAGACAAAAAAAGGCAATTTATGATTTGCAAAAAATCCCTTTGACATTAATTTTACTCAAATTATTTCTTATCTCCTAAAGGAGGTTTTTATGAAAGATGACAAGGATAAAGTTTTAGATAAATCTTTACTTGGATTTGTTGTTGATACTAATTCTGAGGATAAGAATCCTGATAAAAAATTTGAAAATCAAGAATATCTAACAACTTTATTATTTGAATTGTATCCAGAGTTAAATAGAACAAAAAAATAGTGTATGAAATATGAATATCGTTAATACAGTTTTATATATTGGATTAGGAGGTTTTATAGGGGCAAATTTAAGATATTTGATTGGAGTTTATATTAATAGGTATTCTCACGAAATGACCGGAACTTTGATTGTCAATATAACTGGATCATTTTGTATTGCCTTATTTTATGGATTTATATCTCAGAAATATAGTATAAACGATAATTTAAAATATTTTCTGCCAATTGGATTATTAGGTTCATATACTACCTTTTCAACTTTCAGTTATACAACTTTAATTTTAATTAACGAAGGTAATTATGTTAGAGCAGGTATGAATATTATTTTAAGTTTTAGTTTATGTCTACTTATGGGTTTCATTGGATTATGGATAAGCAAAGCTATATGAAAATTTAAAAATATTGACCCTTTAATAAATATTTTCCTTGTGGGTGATATGTTAAATTTTATTAAATTTCAACTTTTCAGGAGATATTAAATAATGGCTTTATTAACTGTTAAAGAAACATCTGATGTTTTAGGCATGCCTATTAAATTTGTAGAAGATTTGATGGATAAAGGTAAAGATGGCACCAAATTTAAATCAAAACTTATAGGTAAACGCAAATATATAGAAATCAAACCATCTGCTTTAAATTATTACAAATTACTGAATGATAATAAGGATTCAGAAACTTTAATTCAGGAAAATATAGATTTAAAAAATGAAATTAAAAATAAAGAATATCAACTTGGTGAATTGATATCTATTGTTAGACAACAAACACTTGCCTTACCAAAACCAAGACATTCATTTTGGAATTTTATTGGATTTAACAAAAATAAAAATGCTGCTTAAGCTGTTAATTCTCCTTTTATATTCCCCTTAGAATCAATATCTAAACTTCGTGGATTACTAGGTAGGCCAGGCATTGTCATAATTGATCCGGCTATAGGATATATAAATCCAGCACCAACCGAAGCTCTAATATCTGTTATTTCAAATGTGTAGTCCTTTGGTAATGATTTCAATCTTGGATTATGGGAAATAGAAAGCGGAGTTTTCGCCATGCAAATAGGCATATTTCCCCATCCATTGGATTCAAAAGTTTTAACCTTCCTTGAAGCGATTGGTGACCATTTGACATCATTCGCATTATAAATATTAGTTGCTAATTTATGAACTTTTTCTTTAATAGTATCTTCAAGTTCATAAATATATTTAGGTGTTACTTTGTTTTTACTTGATTCAATTACTGCTTCTCCTAATTCTATATTCCCATCTCCTCCTTTTGAATAACTATCAGATTCAACTACGGCAAATGCCTTTGTATCTGATAGTAGAGATTTTACTAGTTTTATTTCCTCTGCTTTGTCATCAGGAAAGATATTAAGGGCAACTACAGGTTTAAGTCCAAATTTAGAAATATTGCTTATATGATGAATAAGGTTATCAATTCCTATACTTATGGCTTCTGAATTAGGATTACTTAAATCAGTAAATTTAACCCCTCCGTGTGATTTAATTGCTCTGATCGTTCCAACTATTACAGCTCCTTGAGGTTTTAAATCTGAAGTTCTTGATTTTATATGCATAAATTTTTCAAATCCTAAATCTGCTCCAAATCCCGCTTCAGATAAAACATAATCTGAAACTTGTGTTGCAAATGTATCACCTATTACGGAGCTACATCCATGTGCAATATTACCAAAAGGGCCAGTATGTATGATGGCTGGATTCCCTTCAGTTGTTTGAACTATATTAGGCATTAGAGCATATCTTAATATTGAAAGTAATGACCCAACAAAATCAAAATCTTTTACATATATTGGTTTTTGTGAATTATCATATCCAATAACAATGTTTAAAAGTCTACTTCTTAAATCATCTAAATTTTTTGAAAGTGCCATAATAGCCATTATTTCAGATGCAGTTACAATATCGAAACTTGTTTCTCTGAGTGGTGCATTGTTTTTTCCTCCCATTCCGATAACAATATTTCTTAATCCTCTATCCAGAACATCAGTGACTCTATTCCACGTTATTCCTGATGGATCCATATTACTAATTTGGTTTCTTTGAATTGCATTATCTACTAACGAAGCAAGCAGGTTGTGTGCAGATCCAATTGCATGTGCATCACCAGTAAAATGTATATTAATTTCATCTTCTGGTATAACTTTCGATTTACCACCTCCTGTCCCACCACCTTTTATCCCAAAAACAGGGCCCAAAGAAGGTTCTCTTAAGCTTGTAACAGCTGCTTTTCCCAACTTATTTAAACCTTGTGTTAATCCAATAGCTGTTGTTGTTTTACCTTCGCCTGCTTTAGTTGGGGTTATTCCAGTAACAACAATTAATTTTCCCTTCCCTGGTTTTTCTTTAATTAATTCAAACGGTATCTTTGCTTTGTACTTTCCTATGTAAATAATTTCTTCATTTTCTAAGCCTAGCTTTTTCAATATTTTAGATATATGATTCATTTAGTTCCTTATATTTTGATCCTTTTATTTCACGAAGACTATAATGAGGATTTTATAAGAATAAGTCAATATAAGTTTTTTATTTGGATAACAGATATGGCTATAAATTCAAAAGATTTATCAGATAGCGATAGGAAATCAATTAAAAGTTGGTATTTTTATGACTGGGCCAATTCTGCTCATTCAACAAGTGTAATGGTTGCAATTGCCCCGGTTTATTTTGTGAGTTTATATGAAAATATATTCGGTACTAATGGATATTCTCTTTCTGTTTTTTCTTCTAATTTTGCTTTGACTGCGGACAATTTATGGAGTATAGCGATTTCTTTGTCTACATTAATTATATCTTTTGCTAGTCCTATTCTTGCTGTCATTGCAGATAAAACTCCAACAAAATTATTATTCTTAAAAATATTTACAATTATTGGTTGCATCGCCACTTTTCTTATGTTTTTTACACCATATGTTGGTACAGGTTGGTTATTTTTATTAATATCTATTACTATTTCTATTATTGGATTTGCAGGAGCTTGGACTTTTGCAAATAGTTTTTTACCACATTTAGCGCCTAAAAAATATTTAGATGAGATAAGTAGTAAAGGTTTCGCATATGGATATATTGGAGGTGGATTATTATTGGCTATTCATTTGGTAATAATAACTATTACTGAATCATCTGAATTTTTTATACAATTATCACTTGCCTCAGTTGGATTATGGTGGTTTGGTTTTTCACTTATAACATTTAAAAATTTAAAAGAACCTAAAATTAGTACAATAGAAAGAATTCAATTTAATATTAATGTTGTAGGGATTGCATTTACCCAATTAAAAAGCACTTTGAGCGATATTGGAAGATATAAAATGCTTTTTTCCTATCTAGTAATTTACTTATTATTTAATGATGGAATTCAAACAGTCTTAAGTATTGCAGGCGTTTATGGAGCAGCTACACTTGGTGTAGATTTAGTTTTTAATATGGCTACGATATTAATTGTTCAATTTATTGCAGCACCTGGTGCATTGTTATTTAATAAATTAGCTACAATATATTCTTCAAAAAAAGCATTAATGATCTCATTGATTGGATGGATAATAATAGTGATATTAGCTATGGGATTCGCACCTCTCGAAGATACAGGTGATTATGCAATTAAATCAGGTTTATTTTCTTGGTGGCCTGAATTTATTAGAAGTATTATTTGGATTCCATTAGGATTAAGTGTGAACTATCAATGGCTAATTTTAGGTTGTATGGTAGGGGTAGTAATGGGTGGTAGTCAGGCAATTGCAAGAAGTATATTTGCAGTAATGACACCCGTTAAACAAAGCACTGAATTCTTTTCATTTTTAGGATTTATGTCTAGAGGAGCTACAGTTTTTGGTCCTTTATTATATGCAATAGTTGCTGGATTTTTTGGCGCTAGAACAGGAATATTTAGTGTTTTGATTTTCCTAGTTGTCGGTACAATCGGTATGCAATTATTTATTGATGTTAATAAAGGAATAAAACAGGCTACATCTAATTTAAGAAAATAGATATTATTGTGTTTTTGAATTAATTTTGCTTTTTGTATATTCTTGTATTTTATCTGGCCAGTCTGAAGTTACTGCAGATACACCTATTTTTTTAAGCATGACAACTTCTTCAGCATTTTGAATTCCCCAGACTGCAACAAATAGTCCTTTTTCTTTTGCGTAAGATATAGAATGCTCTGATACTAGTTTTGCATTTGGGAAAATTCCTTGTATTCCAAGTTTACTAGCGATATCAATATCAGTGTCTGTTAATTCTCCAACTAACCATCCATGTCTAACAACTGGCATTAATTCAATTGATCTTAATATTTGTTCAAGATGAAATGAAATTATTGTTAATCCTGGAATTTGTGCCATAGGATTACCGGCTATTTTATCCCAGCTTTCATTTTCTATAAGTGCTGCAATTTGTTTACACAATTCTGATTGTTGAGACTTTAATTCTAAAACTAAATGAATTTTATTATTATAATTTTTTAACAATTCTGACAATGTAGGAATCTTCTGATTTTTAAACTTGGAATTAAACCAACTACCGAAATCTAATTTTTTTATATCAGATAATGTTTTCTCGCTTACTTTCCCTTTTCCATTTGATGTTCTGTCTACTGTATCATCATGAATAATGACTGGAATGTTGTCTGAAGTTAGTTGTACATCGGTTTCAATATAGTAAAATTCGTTTTCTATAGCTTTATCAAACGCTGCAAATGTATTTTCAGGTGCTTGCGATGAAAATCCTCTATGGGCAATTGACCCAAAATCATCGGTGGTTTGTATAACTTTTGAGGTTTGAATATCTGTAAATCCATCATACCTTTTTTCTATTTCTTCTAAGAATTTCGAGTTGCTTGGTACGTAATTCAAAGGAACTACGCCATGTTCAGTTGAGTCTAATAGTAGTGTAGTATAATTTAGTGATTTACCAAACATCCCGTGTTTGGACTCTACTCTTGTTATTTTAGTTAATGGCAATTCGTATTTTTGTGCTCCGAAAAGCGATCCTTGGGTAATATTGATTTGAGTAGAACTAATGGTGTAACTTGTTCTGTAAGTTGATATCATTCTGGGGACCACAATTATAGCAGCGAAGATAATTAATGTAGGAGAAAATGTGATTGCATCAATAAATAAAGATACAAGAATTATTATTATCCATGGGACTAAAAACCAAAACCATCCCCAAAAAGATGGTTTAGCTGTTATTGAATCTATATTGTTTGTTTGACTTTCTTTATCTATCATTTTGTATAGTTAATATATCACAAAATCAGATCATTTACATAAGTAAAAATGTTTGGAGTACCGCCACTATGAATAAAAATAATCACATCATCTTTTGAAAATTTGTTTTTATATATATCATTTAGCAAACCATCCATGCATTTTGCAGTATATATCGGATCGAGAAATATCGATTCCTTCTTTGCAAGAAGTTTTATAGCATCTTTAGCTCCCTGAGTTAAAATCCCATAATCTTCCCCTACATAATCAAAATTGTAATTAATATCAGTTTTTGTTATTGATGTGTCTATATTTAACAGCTTTGATATTTTCTCTGCTGTCTTAATTCCTTTTTCTTGTAGCCCATTATCAAGATAAGGAGATATCGCATTAATTTCCCAATTAAAATCACCATAAATGTTTGTGATAGCCATTCCAACTACTGAATTTCCTGCAACCTGGTATATTTTTATTTTATTATTTGCTTTTTTTATTTTATTTATCTGTGATTTAATTCTATAGCTCCGGAAATATATCCTAATACTGCAGAATGTTGAGCGAATTCATGTTCTGACCTTAAATATGGTTTGTGACCGTTTTTTTTATATTTTTTAGCCAATTTTTGGCAATAATTTTCAATGGTTTCATCATTGTCTGTATCTAATTCATGTATTTCAACATTCATTAGTTTTTGAAGTAAATAGTTCCCTTGTTTTTTTTCGTTTGGTCCTTTTCCCATTACCACCACATATTTAATTCCAGCTTTAACACATGCTGCTGCGTTGATTCTTGAATTATTTGAAACTTTTACATTACTATTAATAAAAATATCACAATTTTTATTAATAACATCTCCAATTCTAAATTCCAAATGCCTGACTTTGTTTCCTCCGAAAGCTAATCCACTTAAATCATCTCTTTTTATATAAAAGTGTTTTATTCCAAGCGATTTTTCAAGATTTTTACACTTGTATAATGGAGTAGGAAAATCACCCAATTGAAATCTGGGAAATTGATTTATCAGTGTATTTAATTTTTTTAATTTTGCATCAGACATTTGAATTTTATTTATTCGCCCACCATTGAGATGGTTTTTTACGGTTTCCAAAGAAGGTATCTAATTTTAGAAGGATATATCTAAAAGGAGTGTTTGCTAATCTGATTCCAATTTTATGTATTAATTTGTCAAAATCTTTGTTATAGGGACATACCCTGATGCATATAGAACAGTCAGAGCTTTGCGAAGCCCAGAATTTAAAGCATTTTTCAGCATTGACTGACCATTTTTTTATACCTTTAATATTTGATTTATTTATTTGCTTAAATGACGGTTTATCGAATGATATAGCTCTGGGTGGACATGAATTTGCACATTTATTGCAAATAGAACAATAATTTTTAACTCCGAATGATATAGGTTTATCGCATTCAAGCGGAAGGTCTGTAAATATTTTGGATATTCTGATTCTGGGACCAAATGCTTTTGTAATAAGTAACCCATTTCTTGCATATTCTCCGAGACCAGCTTCTATAGCAAGGGGGATTGAGAGTGCTGTGTCATTTTGACTTGGCACTGCTTTATAACCCAAATTTATAATATATTGCGATAAAGAAAGTATAGTAGACAGATCATTTGAATAACCTAATCCTGTAGCAGAGCCACTCAATGCTGATGGCGCAGTATCTATAAGGTCTTTATCCATTTGATTAGCAATTACAATAACTCTATTTAAAGAACTATCAATTTCATTATGTTTCACCTCATTTGTAGCTCTTCTATATTTATGAGAATAAATCCATTTGGGATTACTTTTTGTTATTCCAACTAAATCTGCTCCTAATTTTTTTGCTATGATTTTAATTTCATTTGTCAGATCTTTATTAGATTTAAAAATATATTTAGATTTAGTACCAGGCTTTTGGACTTTGAATTCATCTGTAAAGCCTTCAGCCCTGCCATTGTTTTTATGAATATTGGAGAATATGTCAGACATAAACCATGTAGCATTTCTAAATGCATAATCTTTATGTTTATATCCTTCTGGTCTGTTTTTTGATTCGGGTGGTTTTATATAGTCATTATAAAATTTTGCAGTTTTTTTACTTTTGACTGTTTCATCCCATAATGATCTGTTAAATATATCATTTTTTTGATTAAACCTTTCAAAAGTTTCATTATTTTTTGTTTTACTTTTATTATCTTTATTCATATTTAATTAATAACTAATATACTTAACAAACTACATATCCCTACTATTGATGCTACTATTATTCCAATCAAGAATGGTTTTAACCCAAGACTTTTGATTGATTTTATATCAGTAGTTAACCCTATTGATGCCATAGCAATAACTAACATGAATTTAGAAATTGAAGTTAATTGTTTTGTGAAAAATTGCCAGCTATCATCGCTGATAATACTTGAATAACTAACAATAAAATCTCCTGATGTTCTTAATATGCTCATAACAAAAAATCCTATTATAAACAAAGGTATAAGTTTTGAAATCTGTTTAATATTAATATGATTTTTATGTGAAGAAGATTCTCTTTGATAGAGTATCGTCATTAATGGAATGACAACAATCATACTTAGGTTTCTTACAAGTTTTACTGTAACAGCATATTTCCCAACATTTACAGTGCCGAATGTTTCATCGTATATAAATCCAGCTCCTGTAACTTGAGCAGTTTCATGTATAGATGTTCCAAGAAATAATCCGGCAGATTTTTCGCTGAGTTCTAAGAAATTGGACAGAAATGGATAAAAAAGCATTGCGATTATTCCAAATATTGTTATGACTGTTATTGAATATGCTATTTCTTCTTGTTTAGCATTAATTCCTGGAGCAGTCGCTACTATAGCTGAGGCTCCACATATACTAGTTCCTACAGCAATTAAAACACCTAATTTGTTAGGTAATGAAAGTAGTTTGGTTAAAAGATAACCGGCTAATAAACCTGACAATATACACAATACAATAATAGGTAAACCTTCTTTTCCAAGAGAGAAAATCTCAAATATACTTAATCTTATTCCTAAAATAACTATACCAATTCTGAGTATTTTTTTTACATTGAAATCTAAGCCATTGTTAAAGAAGCTTTTTATACCAAATATATTTTTTACAAATATTCCGATTATTATACCTAGCAGAATAGAGCTAATTAATGATTTGTATCCTATTAAAAGATTTAAATATTTAGCACCATAGTGAGAAAATATTGCTACTATTATTCCTAGGATAATCCCAGGGGCAAACTCTTTTATATTTTTTATATATTTGTTTTTCATATTAGCGGCTTTATAGTTCTTGCTTGATCAGCTATGTAAAAAATTTATTATATCTCCGTCATTAACAATATATTCTTTGCCATTTCCTTTTACCTTACCTTCTTTTTTGCAATTATTCCATGAACCTAATTCAATGAAGGTATTATATTCTATAACTTCCGCCCTTATAAAACCTTTAGATATATCTGAATGAATTTTTGATGCTGCTATTAATGAATTATCTCCCTTATTGATTTCCCACCCTTTTATTTCTTGTTCTCCTGCAGTTATAAAAATTATTTTACCCATTGCTTCAAATAATGATTTTAAAACTTTATAATCTAGCCTTGGTTCTATATTTAAACTTTGCCTGAATTCTTCTGCTTCATTTTCAGATAATTCTGAAAGTTCCATTTCTAACTTTGCAGGATAGAAATATTTATTTTTGATTTTCGTGATATCGTTATCAGATTCAATGTTACTTTTGTCCTGATCATAATTTAGTAATACAAATATAGGTTTCAGTGTGATTAAATTATATCCACCCAATTTTTTGAGTTCGGTGTTAGGTAATTCGTAAGAGTTTAAAGGTTGTCCTTTTTCAAGATGCAATTTAAGAGTTTCTAAAAGTTGGATTTCACCATCAATATTTTCTAATTCTTGTTTTGTTTTTCCTTTTGTATTTTTTTTTCTTCTTTCAATTATGTTTTCGATAATTATTGTGTCTGAAAAAATTAATTCAGTAATTATTTGATCTATATCAGTAAGTATTTGATTGCTATGATTATTTTCGAAGCATCTAATGACTAATAATAACCCGTAAGAATTTTGAATAGACTCTATTTCTTTTAGTTCAGTAGTTTTATTCTTGATTGATAATATATTTACTTCTTTAAAAGATATTTCCGGGTAAGACAGTTTGTTATGACCTAACAATTTGCCAATTTCTATTAATCTGTCATCATTGATTTTTAACGTACATCTTTCAGGTAATACTTGCGATTCGTTAAATTTTATAAGTGATTTTAGGAATGTTGATTTTCCCGATTGAGGTAAGCCAAGTACCGAGATATCCATGTTGTTAAGGTTGTAAAAGCTTAGCTATACTTTCGCCGACAATTTTATCTTCTCCTGAATTTAATGCCCAAGGAACTAATTTAATTGTGTTTTCTTCATGGTTTTGTCCATTTCTTGTCCAAATAGGAGTGTCTAATGATTTAAGTTTTTCAACTAATTCTTCAGCTGAAATACCTGTAATATTGTGATCTATTTCTAGTTTAACTCCAAAAGGTTGATTCCCAATAATATTATCAACGATTTCTGCTTTTACTCCCTGTATATTTTGTAGAGGGGTAAGCATTATATTAGATTGTGTTTCTGCCAAGGCTAACCTTTCTTCATGATTCATTGTAACCCATTCATGTACAGCGACAGTAACGCCAATTATTTCTTGTCTATCAACTTTCATTGGCCTTCCAATTCCTCTGATTCTTCTTCCTTCATATCCGGTAAATGATTGTTTAGCTAATTTTTCAATCATTTCATTTGTTCCTAGAGCCAATCCAACAGATTGAGATGCTCCCATATATTTTGCAGCAACAACTTGCGCATCTGCACCCATACGTACATATTTACCTAAAATATCAAGTGGATAAATTTGAGCTGCAGCATCAACAAGCACATATATATTATGTTTTTTTGCTATTTCTATTACTTTTTCTAAACTTAGAGGATTGGTCATTATATTGTTGCCAACTACGGTACCAGGAGATATTTCATTAGCTACCCATAAAACCCCACAAGTATTATCTGTTATTGCGTTTTCAAAATCAGATTCACTTGCTCCTACTTCATCTCCAAATTCAACAAATTTTGCACCTGAAACTTCGACACATCGGTCATACCAATATCTTTGACATTTCTGAATTAACATCTCTCCTTTCATACCAGATGTGTTTGGTAGTTGCTGTATGAGATCATCATCGTTCCCTGCCATAAAAGCTGCTCCGGCAAGAGCTAATGCAGCCCCAGCTCCAGATGTAACATACGCAGAAGGTACATCACAGTATTCTGCTATTTTCTTACCTACAACTTCTTGAAGGTGAGGTAAATGTACATAAGCAGAATCTGCGCGATCCATAGCTTCTTTAACTTCTTTTTTTGGTGTTGACCCTCCTAGTAATGTTACGCTACCAATTGCATTTATTACAGGAGTTGCCCCCATTTCTTTGTATATTTGTCCAAGAATATCTTCTGCCATATTTAATCCTTATTTTTCAATATTTTTAATTTTTCTTTTTAACTTCCATATCAGACATTATATTAAATAACTCATTTTTTTCATCTTTATTAAGCTCCCGAAAAGGAGGTCTTACAGGGCCGCCGGTTAAACCAACATATTCTAATGAAGCTTTTATTATTGCAGCGTTATGCCAATACTTTGATGCTTTCCAAAATTCTCCATGGAATTTTGCCATATAAGGAGTTATCCTTGCATGTTCTTTATCAGCTTCTTTGTATTTACCATCTTCAAGTAAATCTAATATTCCTAATTCAAACTTTGGCCACCAACTAGAAGGACCTGATATCCATCCGGTTGCTCCATGCATATGAGATATAGAGGATAAGTAACCTAATGAATTATCTATAAATGCAAAACGTGGGGCAAATTCTTCAAGAGCAACTATAGTGTCATTGAAAATATTAGGGCTTCCATATTTCAAAGATACTACATTATCAATATTGGATAATTTGTCAATTACCGGAAGTGTTAGATTGGTACCAAGACCTACACGCCAAGATTGATCATATATGACTAATCCAAGATTTGTTGATTCTGCAATTATACGATACCATTCACACATAGCTTCTTCATCCAATGCTTCATAAAAAGGAGGAGGTACCATCACATACTCTGCCCCGGCCTCTTCTGATTGGTTAACAAGATCTATAACATCATTTGGGTTTATGCCAGCACATCCGGCAACTATTGTTATTTCCCCTTTTCCAATTTCAACAGCAGATTCTACTATGGATTTATGTTCTTCAGGAGTTATATTCAGGTATTCTCCAGTACCACATGGTACAATCCAAAATCCTCTTCCTGTACTCATTCCTTCATCAAGGGTATACTGTAAATTATTTTTCAATCCTTCAAGATCTAGGTTTAAGTTTTCGTCAAAAGGTAACATTATTAATGAAGCTGGTCCCTTGATTTCACTTTTAACTTTATTTATATCCATGAGATTATCCTTTTGACTGAATTGATATGTGTATCAGATATTTTGGCAAATAATTTGAGATATTTAAATACTTAATATAAGTGATTTGAAGGATTTTTAATAAATATAATAATTATTAATAGAAATTAAATCATTTTTGGAATTAAATGTTCCCATCCAAGTGCCATTATGTGTATTCCGTCGATTCCTTTCATGCCTTTTATTTCTGAAATTATTTCTTTACTTATTTCGATACATGTTTTTTGAGGATCGTCAGTTGATTCCATTAAATTTACAATATTTTCGGGGACATTTATCCCAGGGACTTTAGTATTTAGGTAATTTGCCATTTTCACTGATTTAATTGGTATAAAACCTGCAAATATTTTAATATTTTTTTGTTCTTTTATTTTTATTATACTTTGTAGAGTTTCCGGATCAAATATTGCCTGTGTTTGAAAAAAAGTTGCCCCATTTTTAATTTTGTTTTCAAATTTATTTAATTCTTTATCAAGTATATCTGAACCAGGGTTTACTACAGCTCCTATATTGAAATTTGTCATAGAATCTAATTTGTTATTAGCATAGTCATAACCGTTATTCAGTTTAGTTATTGTTTCTATTAATTCTTCAGAGTTAATATCAAATACATCTTTTGCATTAGGATGATCTCCGTATTTAACGCTTTCTCCTGACATACATAAGATGTTATTTATTCCCAATGAATACGCAGCTAGTAAATCGGATTGTATTGCAATTGAATTTCTGTCTCTACAAGTGATTTGATAAATTGGTTCCATATTATTTTCTATTAATTTCATGGCTAAACCAATTGGTGCCATACTCATTTTGGAATTATGATTATCAGTAATATTAAATGCATCGATCATGTTTAAACTTGATGCTGTATTTAATAGTTTTGATAAAACAATCCCTTTGGGTGGAGTAAGTTCTGTAGTGTAAATAAATTTATTTTGATTAAATATTGCGGATTTCGTGGGCATTGTATTGAATGTTTAAATGTGAGTTGAGATGATAATTTTATATTATATACTCAGGAGTTTGATTTGATATACCTAAATTATTTAAAATATGTCCCACTGAGGTAGTTTTATTCAATGAATAGAAATGAATACCTGGGATATCGTTGTCTATAAGTTCTAAAATTTGATTGGTGGCATATTCAATTCCAAGCTTTGTTGTTTCCTGATCGTCGTTAATGGAATTCTCTAATTTCTCATTTAATTTATGAGGAATTTTGGATCCACAAAGTTTTGTAAATCTTCTTATTTGTTTAGTACTAGTTATAGGTAATATAGCTGGGATAATAGGTATTGTGATTCCGTGTTTAATAGCTTTTTCTCTGTATGATAAAAAGTCTTTATTATCAAAGAAAAGTTGTGTTATTAAGAAATCTACTCCTTTATCCTGTTTCATTTTTGTGAATTTTATATCATCAACAGAATTGTTTGATTCAGGATGGAATTCAGGATAACAAGCGCCTGCTATGCAAAAATTACTGAAATTGGATTTTATTATTTCAATGAGATCAGTTGCATGTTTTAAGCTGTTTTTTGAAATAGTTATATCTTTTGGAGTATCTCCTCTTAATGCAATGATATTTTCAATATTTGATAGAGTTAAATCTTTTAATATATTTATAATTTCATTTTTATTGTGTGCGATACAAGTTAAATGTGACATCACTTCGAATTTATCTGATAATTTTGCTTCTTTAGAAACTTGTGTAGTGAGTTGTATTGTATTTCCTCCGGCACCATATGTGAATGAAACAAAATCCGGATTGTACGTAGATAATCTGTCAACTGTTTCGTATAAGTTAGGTAGATCTGAATCCTGTTTTGGTGGAAAAAATTCAAAAGAAATTGTTTTTTTTGAATTTAAAATGTCAATTATTTTCATTTGTAAATCTATGGATATGATTGAATTTGATAAAATAATAAATATTATTAATGTGATAATATTATTGCAAACAGATTAACTAAATATACCCTTTTTATAAATGAATTAAAGGTCATAAATGAATTTAAAAAAAGTATTTTTAAATAATAGCTTTAAAAATACATCTTATATTTTAAAATCAGATTCATCGAATGAATCAATTATTATTGATGTTCCTGAAGATCCTTACCCAATCATAGATGACATTTCCGGGCTTGATATTAAACTAATATTATTAACTCATCATCATTTAGATCATGCTGGTGGGATTGATACCTTAAGAAAACATACAAATGCACCTGTAGCTATTGGAAAAGATGATTCTGGTTCTGAACCTGATGACAGAGTAGCATATATAAATCCTGACATAGAAATAAAAAATGGAGATACTTTTGATTTAGGTGATGAAAAAATTTTATCCATTTCAGTTCCAGGGCATACTAAGGGTTCTAACTGTTTTTTAATTAATAAAAGCATATTTACAGGAGATGTGATTTTCCCAGGTAGGGCAGGGCGTACAGATAGTAAGGAACAGTTTGATTTATCTGTAAACAGTTTAAAAAATACATTGTATTTACTTGATGACGATATTGAATTTTTCCCTGGGCATGGGAAAGGTGGTGAAACTTTAAAAGATTTCCAGAGTCAGTTCAAGTATTTTTTATCTAATTCTTACAAGAAAGGAATGTATGGTGTTGTATGGTGGATTGATGGCTACAAAGAACAATGGTAATTTGAATTTTTTCAATTCATAGTATTGTGAACTAGTATTTTTGAAGATTTAACAAATCTGTCATTACACACTTGATTTAGATTCTGATTCTTCAAATTTCTTTATTTCAGGCAGGACTTGTGTACAGAATAATTCAATAGACCTGAGAGATTTTTCCTTATCCATTCCAGGGAATCCAAAATTACCAAATATATTCTTAACTCCTTTTTCATGGCAAACTTTTAGTTTTTCAATTAATACTTCAGGTGTTCCTCTCAAGAGAGGGATTTGATTATTTTGTACTAATAAACCTTCTCTATCTTTTTGTCTGTTAACCCATTCTTCGTATCCCTTAGGAATACTTCCATCTTTAGAAATAGGAGTACCTATTTTGGATAAAATTTTCAATGAAAAATCATCATATCCTTTTGGATCATTGATGGCTTCTTCCATTGTTGGGGCAACATAAATAGGAAGTTGAACAGGAGGATCAATATGTTCATGTTTATTCCCATATTCATCCATTTTATTTCTCCATGATTTTATCACATCAGGTGCTTGTCCTAAAACTGCAGTTGGGCCTCCGACCATTACAATATGTCCATTTTTTGCTGCAAAATCAATAGTTGCAGGCGTAGTACTTACTGCAACGTAAATTGGGATAGGATTTTGTATTGGTTTAGGAATTATCCATGTGTCTTCCACATTTGTAAATTTACCTTTGTAAGTTAATTTTTCTTCTGTCCATGCTTTGACTATTACATCTACTCCTTCTCTAAATCTATCTGTTGCTTCTTCAACATCGACACCTAATCCTTCAAATTCTTGAAGTTGGTATCCTCTACCTACTCCTAAGTCAAATCTACCTTTACTGAGTATATCTATCATTGCTGATTCTTCTGCTACCTTGATTGGGTTGTGAAAAGGTAGAACAGTAATTGCTGTTCCAATTCTTATTCTAGATGTATTTGCTGCAACAAAGCCTAAGAATGAAAAGAACCCTGATAGTAATCCATGTCTTGAAAAATGATGTTCCCCAAGCCATGTTTCATCAAGACCTAGCTCTTCAGCTAACCTAATTTCTTCTATAGCATTAGCTAATGATTCACTCGCGGTTTGAGATTCATGTAATTGTACGGTGTGAAAGATTCCAAACTGCATATATTTATATACCTTTAGATCATATTAAATAATTGTAATGATAATTAAATAGATATTGAAGTTTCAATTCAATACAATTTTTACAATTATTTTTGGCTTTATATACAATTATCTGAAATGGATTTGAATTTTTTAATTAATGTATTTATTTTTATATTAAGATCTTCGTAAACTAATTCACATTGTTTAGTGTGGATTGATTCTGTATTTCCAGCGGTATCCATTAAACCGGTTAATCTTGCATTATATGAATCAGCAAAAAAAGCACCATCAGTTACTCGTCCAAATCTTTTGCCCTGAGAATTTTGATCTGGTTCAGAATTTTCTTCTTCTACATGTTCTGGATAAGAAGATAGTTTTTTATCTATATTATCTAATTCGTTTAATGAGAAATTTCTTTCATCAGCTTCTATTATTTTATTATTATTGATTTCTGATTTTAGTTTTCTTATAGAGTTTACAGTTGAATTAACTTCTGACAATTTATTTCTCACAGTCAATAGGAATTCAGTTTGTTTATTTAATTCATTATTATTGTTATTAGCGTAAACCCCGGGCATTATTTCGCAATTAGATGATGTCGTTTTTCCATCTGTATTTAGCTCGATATTATAATTGCCTGGCTGCACATA
>Ga0310124_10001404_pt1 | contig 16788 bp, 14 predicted proteins | sample CB11b_AW_Bot5_MG_FD_203507 | JGI IMG/M metagenome (GOLD analysis project Ga0310124, IMG submission 203507) | Marine microbial communities from Western Arctic Ocean, Canada - CB11b_AW_Bot5 | ecosystem: Environmental > Aquatic > Marine > Oceanic | place: Canada: Western Arctic Ocean | collected... | reverse complement strand
CCGCAGATAGATGAAATCGAGCACCGTTTCGCCGCGCTCGAGCCGCATCTCCGCGCCTGAATGCGCCTGAGCGTCGAGCCGGCAGATGGCGGCTTCGGTGAAACCGAGCCCCGCTTAGGTTCGTGAATATGACGGTGGCCGAGCCCGGTCGCCGGTTGAGGTTGCGGCCCGTGTCGGCGCCGGCGGCCGGGCACACTGACGAGCGGATCATGGAGCGCCGACCATATTTCTTGCTCGGCGATCTCGTCAGCAACACCGCCGTCGGCGGGCTTGTCGCCCTCGTCGTGGCGTCCGTCGTCGGCGAGACCTGGCCGATGACGCTGGCCATGGTGTTGGGGATGCTGGTCGGCGACTTCGTTGCGCTGCCGGCTGCGGTCGGGCTCTCCGTCTTGTTCGGTGCGATGGAGCTCATGCTGCCGGTGATGCTCTCCGGCATGTTGTCCGGCATGGTCGTCGGGATGCGGGCCGCCAGCGGGCCGATGTCGACCGGCGCTGCCCTTGCTCTTGGTGCCGCGCTGGGGCTGCTGGCTCTCCTGGCGACCTACGGTCTCAACGTCTACATTCAGGGGCAACATCGTCGGCGGGTCTCGTGAGTGCGGTAGGAGAGCGTCTGTTCTGATGGATATCGCCACCCAACGAAAGTGGGACAACGCGGTCCGGGGCTATGACCTAATGAACGGGTTTGGGCCCGAGCGTCGCTGGGAGCCCTGGAAACGGCAGTTGTTCTCACAAATGGCCGGCAACGTGCTGTTCCTGGCCATTGGCACCGGACAAGACATACAGTTTTTCCCGCCCGGTCGCCGCATCACCGCCCTCGACATCAGCGAGCGTATGCTCGACCAGGCTCGACCCCGGGCCGAGCAGTACGACGGAGACCTCGCGCTCCGCCATCTCGACGTGCACGACCTCGACTACCCGCCGGCGACCTTCGATCAGGCGTTCACCTCCTGTACGTTCTGTTCGGTGCCGAACCCGGTCGATGGTCTACGCGCTTTGGGTCGCGTACTGAAGCCCGGCGGAACGCTCGGCATGTTCGAACACACCGGCAGCCGTTTCTTTCCGTTCGGCCTGATGCTCGACCTCATGACCCCCCTGACTCGCCGGCTGGGCCCCGAGCTGAACCGGAATACGCCGGACAACGTACGGCGGGCCGGGTTCGTGGATGTGGAGGTCGAGCCGGTGTATCTCGACGTCGTGAAGATCATCCGTGCGCGACGTCCCGACTGACCGCGCGGCCTGCCACACATTCGCTACTGCTTCTGCCCCCCCTCCGGGCCGCGTCTCTGGTGCGGGTCCGGCCGCCGGCACCCGGCATCGCCCACGACAACCAAACCAGTGAGCTTCGGTGCAGCCACATACCGTTGACGCAGTGGTGGATGTATATTCCAATATACTTATGGAACAAGTTGGTTATGCAAAGACGCCGTCAAATCTCGACGCCATCTTTGCGGCCCTCGCCGACCCGACACGACGGGCGATCCTGTCGCGGCTCGCAGATGGTCAGGCTTCGGTCAATGAGATCGCGGCCCCATTTAAAATGAGCCAACCAGCGGTGTCACGGCACCTGAAGGTGCTTGAGCGCGCCGGGTTGATTGAGCGGGATGTCGACGAACAACGCCGTCCGGCGCGACTGAAGGCCCAAAAGATGGCGCTGGCCGTCGACTGGCTGATCGAATTCAAAGCATTTTGGGGGACGAACTTTGACCAACTCGATACCGTCCTCCTTCACTTGAAGCGAGCCGAAGCGAAGGGAAACACCCATGAGTGACCGACCAGAGTATCGATTGGAACGCCTGTTCGACGCGCCACGCGATTGGTGTGGCGCGCCTGGACCGACCCTGCCATGCTGCACCGCTGGTATGGCCCCGGGGTCGAAACGATCATCCACAAGTTCGACCTGCAACCGGGCGGGGTGGGGCAGCGGATACGTGCTGATCGACGAACTGTTGCTGGTACTCCAGGCAGAGCGCCCTTAGTCGGCGATGAAGCCCGCGAGACGGCGGGCCCCCGCGACGAACTTCTCGCGAAGAGAGTTCAGGGCATCGGTCACTGGGGCAGTCTGTTGGTCCAGCTTCTCCAACTCGTCCACCGCCTCGCGGGCGCGCGCCACAAGCTGTTCAGGCGCGGCGTCGAGGTCGACAGGCAGGTCACCGCCCCCGGCAACAAATCCGATGCCCGCCGCGATGGTTGCGATACCGACGTACTTGATCAGTCGAGTGATGCGCATGATGGTACCCTTGGGCTGTCGGGTCGTCTATCGGCCGTTCGCTCCCTGAGCGTGAACGGCCCCGTGACAAGAATGCGGCTCGGGAGTCCCTATTCCGCCCGCAGCGCAATCATCGGATCCACGCGCATCGTCCGACGTGCGGGAATCAGACAGGCAAACAGCGCCGCGCCCAGCAGCACGAGCGACACCGCGAGGAACGTCGACGGGTCGGTGGGCGCGGTCTCGTACAGCAGATTGGAGAGCACGCGGCTCAGCGCGGCGGCACCGGCCAGCCCGAGAATCAAGCCGAGCACCACCATGGTCAGGCCCTGGCGCAACACCATGCTGACGAGGCTGGACGGCGGCGCGCCAAGCGCCAGGCGCACGCCGAATTCGCGAGTGCGCTGGCTCACCGACGTGGCGATGACCCCGGCGATGCCGGTGATCGTGATCAGCAGCGCCAGCCCCGCAAACAGCACCAGGAGCGTCATGGTCAGACGTCTCGTCACGAGCGTGTCGTTGACGGTCTGGGCTAAGGTGCTGAAGCGTTCCACGGGTTGCTCAGGGTCGACCGCGTGCACCGCTTCGCGCACCTCCGTCGCGAGCGACAGCGGGTCCGTCCGCGCCCGCACCAGGATGCGGGTGGCGCCCGAGACCTGGAGAAACGGGCGATAGAGCGCGTCCGGGGGAGCGCTCTCGAGCCCGTCATGCCGCACGTCGCCGACGACGCCGACAATCGTGAGCCAGTCGTCGCCGCCGTTGAGCGTCACGCGCTGGCCGATTGGGTCGGTGGCCTGCCAGTGGCGCTCGGCCAGCGAGCGGCTGACGATCGCTACGCCGGGGCGCTCCTCATCATCCAGATTGGTGAACGTCCGGCCAGCGAGGACGGCAATCCCGATGGTCTCGAAGTATTTCGGACTGGCCACGCGCACGTCGAGACGGGGCCGCAGGTCCGGGTCTTCGTGCTCGCGGCCCTCGATATCGAAGGCTTGCTGCTGCGCCGGTCGCCCGTCGAGCGGGACGTCGCTCGCGGCCGCCGCCGAGAGCACACCGGGCCGGCTCTCGATGCGATCGAGCACGCCGGTGAAGAGCTGCCGCCGACTGTCGGGCGTGCGGTATTTCGACCAGTTGGGAAACACCTCAGCGGTGAGCACGTTCTCCGGATTGAACCCCGGGTCGACCTGTTGCAGCTTGTAGAAGCTGGCCAGCAGGAGGCCGGCGCCAATCAACAGCATGAACGACACCGCGACCTGCGCCACCGTCAGGCCCTGGCGAAACCAGTGCCGGCTGGCGCTGTCGGTGCTTTGCCCGCTCCCTTCCTTCAGTGCGGTGGACACGCTGCCTCGGGCCGAGAGCGCCGGGACGAGTCCGAAGGCGAGCCCGGTCGAGACGGACATGGCCAGGGTAAAGACGAGTACCCACCCGTCAAGTGCGATCTGGCTGGTTCGCGGCGTCAACAGCCCGGCGAATGATACGAGCAGGTCGAGCCCGGCCCACGCGAGGACAAGCCCCAACGCCCCCCCAGCGAGTCCCAGCAGTGTGGTCTCGGTGAGCAATTGCGTCAGGATGCGGCCTCGACCCGCGCCGAGGGCGGAGCGCAGCGCCAGTTCCCGCTCTCGTCCCTTCATCCGGGCCAGCGTGAGGTTGGCGACATTGGCGCAGGCGATGAGCAGCACGAGCCCGGTGGTGCCAAGCAGAATCAACAACATGGGCCGAGCGTTGCTGGTCAACTCGTCCGCGAGCGGGGTGGTGACGGCGGTGTAGCCGGAGCCCGGTTCATACACGTCCGGGAAATCCTGCCCGAGCCGCCCCGCCACGGTGGCCAGATCAGCGCCGAACTCCTGGGTTCCGACCCCGTCCTGCAAACGCCCAAAGGCGACCATGCCACGGAACGCGGTGCGGTCTTCATGCATCCGCGCCTCCCCACGCGCCCGGAAGGGACACGCGGACGTCGGCATGTACACGTCGTTGTCGCGTGGATACTGCGGAATCGGCGGCAACACCCCGACCACCGTGTGTGGTCGGTCGTTCATCTCGAACACGGCGCCGACAATGTCCGGGTCTCCGCCGAAACGTTGCTGCCAGTAGGGGTAGCTCAGCACGAGCACCGCTTCGGCGCCCAGGTCGTCGTCTGTGTCGACGAACGACCGCCCGAAGAGCGGCTGCACGCCCAGCACGTCGAAGAAGTTCGCTGAGACGACGCCGGTCAACACGCGGTCCGGTTCGCCGCGGTTGAGCAACGTGAACGCCATGCCGTGATACTCGACAAACCCGTCCAGGCTCTCGAGTTGATCCCGGTAGTCGATGATTTCCTTGACCGAGAAGGGGATGTTGTCGGCACCCGCCCCGGGCGCCTGTTGCCGGGCCAGCACCAGTTCGTGTCCATCCTGATAGGGAAGCGGCTGGAGCAGCACGCCATTGACCACGCTGAAAATCGCGGTGTTGGCGCCGATACCCAGCGCCAGCGTGGCCAGGACCAGCAGACTGTAGCCGGGATGGTGCCACAGGTTGCGCGCCCCGTAACGGATGTCTCGGAGGATGGTGTCGGCCAGCCGAGGCTGGTCTGTGCGTGGATGGTTGGCGCGGCCCATGCGTGATTATGCGCTCCGCCGGGACGGAGCACAACGCCGGTCTGCGCGCCCACGCCGTTGTGCGTGATCAGTTGCCGGGGGTGGCGTCAGCGTCCAGACGCACGACCTGTCCCGGAAGAATCTCGACCCGGTGGGCGCTCTGGTTCCCGGTGTTCGAGTTCGTGAGGTTGACGACATAGGCGCCGGGCGGCAAGACCAGCTCCTTGTCGCCGGAGCCGCCTTTGGTGGTGCCCATCGGCCGGGTGCCGACCCGTACCGCGCCGGTGCCCATCGGTCGGGCGCCGACCCGGACCTCGACGTCTTCCCTCGATGTCACGACCAGCGAGCCCGGGAAAATCGCCTCGCTGAAGAGCGTGCGATGGCCAGGAAGGATACGCACCGTCCGTCGCACTTCCCCGAGAGGGCTCACGAACAACAGCTCGTGTCGCCCCGCGGTGAGCACGAGTTGCACCGGGGTGATCCCCCGTGGCTCCCCGTCCACAACCACCTCAATTTCGGATGGGGCTGAGGTCACGTCGAGCTGTCCCACCAGCGGGGCTGGCCCCGGCGCCGTCCGTGTGACCGGAACCTCGGTCCAGAACAACAGCTCGAGGACGTTCGCCGCCTGGTCCTGGAGCCCCGCCGGCGTCCAGATTCTGACGCTGGCCACCAGGGCCACCGCCAGCAACAACAGGAGCGATGGCCGTCGAGCGCGCTGCTCTGTGACCGTTGGCACTTCGGGAGCCACCGGTTCATCGGTCGTCGTGAACGTCCAGTCGTCCTTGATCGGACGTCGATTCGAGGAGTCGTCCGAGGACCACGAGTCAGACTCGACGACGCCTCCCGGCCTGCCGCGACCGCCCTCCACCTGGTCGACCTTCAGCTGTATTCCGTTCTGTCGCGGTTTCTGGGACACTTTCGGCGGCTGCCACGGCCGGGGGGCTACCCTGACGTCCGAGGGGGACTGTGGCACCGGCTGTTGGTCTAACTCGCCCATTGGGGTTCCATGCACGGCGCGGCAGGCGTCCGGCCCTTGTTGACCTTCAAGTACCGTACCGTAATACGCGGGTACGGCGACGGACCGGAGCAGTGCGCAAATCTGGGCATGGCTCGCGGTTCGGCCCCTGCGATCGGATGACGCGGTAGGGAGCCCGATTACCATTTCGTTGAGCCCGACGACGATCCTGACGCTACGGGACAAGCTGGCAATACGGGCGAAAAGCACACGGCGGGGCTGCGTCGTGTAAGGATCACGAGATTGTCCACGCACCACGTTTACCACTGGTTGCCGGGAGCGGAATTGATGTCACTGAGGTTGCGAGGGTTGGTGATGGCGGGCGGGCTGATTGTCTCCTACGGCACGACCGCAGGAATTGCGGCGGCCCAGCCGGTGGATCAGGCCACGCTGGCTGCCATTCGGGACGAGGGGTTGTCTCGTTCGCAGGCCATGGAACATGTCAGCTGGCTGAGCGACGTGTACGGTCCGCGCGTCACCGGTACCCCGGCCATCGAGGACGCCCGTCGCTGGGCGATGGAACAATTGCGCGCCTGGCGGCTGACCGACGTGCACGAGGAACGTTTTGCCTTCGGCCAGGGATGGTCACTGCGGCGGTTCCACGCACACATGATCGAGCCGCAAGTGATGCCCCTGATCGGGTATCCGCGGTCCTGGTCGTCGAGTACCGACGGGACTGTGACCGCCGAGGTGGTGCGGACCGATATCAGCGTCCCAGCCGACCTCGAGACATACCGCGGCGCCCTGCGCGGCAAGATCGTGTTGCCGCAACCGGCACGCGAGGTCCCGCTGCTGGAAGGCGATGTGGTGCTGCGGATGAACGACGCGCAGCTCGCGGACGCCGCGCAGACTCAGGTGCCGCCGGCGCTGGCCGCCCCACGTCCACGTCGCGCCGGCCCGTCATTCACGGCCCAGGTCCAGCAGTTCTACGTGGAAGAGGGCGTGGTCGCCGTCCTGGATCGGGGTAGCGACGCGGTCACCATGGGCGCCGGTTCCGGGCTGCCGTATCAGACCCAGCGGACCGATGGCGGGACGATCTTCGTCGGCGTCGGCGGCCCTCGGAACGAGGAGGCCGGCAGCCTGGTGCCCGCGGTCACCCTGGCCGTCGAACACTACAACCGGATGGTGCGGATTCTGGACAAGGGACTGCCGGTGCAGGTCGAGCTGCACGTCGAGGCGCAGTTCCATCCGGAAACGGTCGCGCCAGACGAGATGAATGCGTTCAACCTGTTGGCCGAGATTCCGGGTACCGATCTGGCGGACGAAGTAGTGATGATCGGTGCGCACTTCGACACGACCCATGCCGGGACCGGCGCCACCGACAACGCGGCCGGGGTCGCCGCGATGATGGAAGTGATGCGCATCTTGCAGGTCGTCGGGGCCCGTCCCCGACGCACGATCCGATTGGCGCTGTGGGGAGCCGAGGAACAGGGGCTGCTCGGGTCACGCGAGTATGTCCGACGTCATTTTGGCGACAGGACCACAATGACCCTCAGGCCGGCGCACGAACAACTGTCTGGGTACTTCAATATCGACAATGGCGCCGGCCGGCTGCGGGGTGTCTGGTTGCAGGAGAACTACGCGGTCGCACCGGTCTTCAACGAGTGGATCGCGTCGATGCGCGACCTCGGGGTGGCCACGCTCGGGCCGCGGCGGGTCTCCGGCACCGACCACGTCTCGTTCGACGCCATCGGTCTGCCCGCGTTCCAGTTCATTCAAGATCGGTTGGAGTACAACTCGCGGACCCATCACTCGAACATGGATGTTGTCGATCGGGTTCAGCGAGACGACGTGATCCAAATGGCCGTGGTCGTCGCGACGTTCGCGTACAACACCGCCATGCGCGACGAGCGTCTGCCTCGCAAACCGTTGCCGCGGGTGGAGCCGTAACCCAGTCCGGCATCCTCTTGCCATGCGTCCGCGCTCGTTCTACGGATGGGTCATCGTGCTCGTCGCCGGGCTGTGCTACGGGCTTGGCATGGCGCCGGTCTATTACAGCTGGGGCATCTTTGCGCCACGCCTGGTTTCCGATCTCGGCGTCGATCGTGGCGACGTGGGTGGAGTCTTCGGGCTCTTCAGCGTGCTGTATCAGTGTGTCGGCGTCCTCGTGGGCTTGGCGATCGCGCGGTTTGGCCTTCGCGGTGTGATGGCGGCGGGTTTCTGCCTGACGGCGGTCGGCTTGCTGTTTCTCAGTCGGGCGGAGACCGTCTTCGACTGTTACGTCGGGTTCTCGCTGCTGGGAGGCATGGGCATCGGGTTCTCGACGATCGTGCCGGCCCAGACGCTGGGACAGAACTGGTTCCTGCGCCGCCGGGCGCTCGTGCTCGGCATCATCTTCGCGTCCGGCGGTATCGTCGGCCGCCTGGTGGCACCGGCCGACGCCTGGGTGCTGCAGTACTACGACTGGCGAACCGGGTGGATCGCGATCGCCGCGCTGTCGGGGGCGCTGGCGGTGCTCGCGGGCGTCTTCGTGCGAGAAACACCCGAGACGGTCGGACAAGAACGAGACGGCGGTAAACCGGACCGATCAGCGGACGTCAACGCCCAAGAGAGGGCGGCGGTCGCCGACCAGTGGACGGCGGCACAGGCGATTCGCACCCCGCAATTCGCGCTGATGATTGTGTGCGGGGTCGCGTATGCGGTTCCCTACAACACCGCGGCCGCGCACCTCACGTTGCATCTGACCGATCTCGGACACCCCGAAGCGGGCGCCATCGGTTTCGTGGGGACGATGGTGCTGGTGTCCATCGGCGGCCGCCTGATGGGCGCCATCGGCGATTGGGTTCCGCCACAGTGGGCCTTGGCGGTGGCCCTCGCCCTCGAAGGGCTCGGCGCCGGCGGGTTGCTCCTGGCCGCCGATAGCACGATGGCGTTGGCGGCGGTCTCGCTGATTGGCGTGGGGTTCGGTCTGGCTTACATCAGCATTCCGGTCGTGTTCTCCCACTTCTTCGGTCGGCGGGCGTTCTCGGTGACCGCCGGGATCCGGATGACGATCACGGGTGTGGTGGCCGGCCTGGGTCCCTGGTTGGCCGGACTCGCATTCGACGCCACCGGCAGTTACGCCGCGCCGTTCATCGGGCTGATGCTCGTGGGCCTCGCCGGCGCTGGAAGCGCGGCCGCGCTTCGGCATCCTGGACCGCCGCCTACCGTAGTGTCGTCGGCCATGTCTTGACGGGGAGTCGGGAGTCATGCCCGAAGAAACCTGGCCGTGCGAAGTGCGTTCGAGGTAGGTTCCTCCCACAAGTGTATGCAGGATTTTGGGGTGATCTGGGTGACGCATCAGGGGAGTGTAGGTGAGGAATAGGCCCAGAGACCGGGCAATTTCACGGTCGTCTGCAGCTGAAGCGACCGCCGCCTGCGCGGGCCCTGCTTTTGGTGGGGGGCCTGCTCGGCGGCAGCCTCTCCCACCGCAAGGTGCTGATTCGACAATGCTTACGCCGCGGTGAGGCTGAGGCTTGCCGAAGCCGGCGGCCTGACTCGTTCCGACGGCTGTCGCTGGCCTGTCGTGTACGGACCGCCTCGGAAGCCGGCGGCTCGGTGCAATCCGGCCTCTGGCCGCTGTCGTAGGTTCGGTCAGCGAGGGACCCGCTCTTAGATGCATGGCCGTTCGCGACACTCTGAAACTGCTGATAACAGGCCATTTGCCAGTAGCGAGGACCAGCTCTCCTTGCACCGATTCTTGAGAGGAACCTCGAGGCATAACGGCGTATGTCGCCAGATACGATCACCTGGCTGTGGCTCCTTGGCGGCATCATCATCCTCGCGAGCGAGTTGCTTCTCCCGGGCCTGGTTGCGATGTTCCTCGGCCTGGGCGCCATGGTGGTGGCCCTCTTGCGCTGGCTGGGTCTCATCGACAGCCGCGCCTACTCCTTCACGGCGTGGTTCGTGTCGTCGTTGGCGTTTATCGTCTTCCTGCGGTCGACACGGCAACGTTTCGTTCCCTCCGACACGAGCTTCACGCCGCTCGAGGAGGACACCGATCTATTTGGCGCCGTCGCGGAGGTCGTCGAAACGGTCTCGTCGAACCATACTGACGGACGGATCTCGTTTCGAGGCACCACCTGGCCGGCGACCTCCGACGCAGCCGAGATCCCCCCTGGCGCCAAGGTCACAATTCTCTTTCGCGAGAACCTCGGGTGGAGAGTGCAGCCGAGCGACGACTGAGCCAAGGACACGAGTGTCCGAAGAGGACAAGCATGGAACTATTCGGAACGATCGTGACGGTGCTCGTACTGGTGGCGTTCTTTGTGTTGTGGAACACCCTGCTCATCGTCCCTGCCCGCGAAGAGGTGGTGAAGGAACGACTCGGCAAGCTTTCCGCCGTGCTCACGGCGGGTTTCCACATGCTGATTCCGTTCATCGACCGCGTGGCCTACCCGGCAGGAGCGTCGCGAGCAGGTAATCGACATCCCGCCGCAAAGCTGCGAATCGTCAGCGCGCTCTCCCGCAACGCGCAGGAGTTGTCGCTCGCCGGTATCCGTGTGCGGCACCCTGAGGCCTCAGAGCGGGAGTGTCTGCTGCGACTGGCCGAAATCAAGCTCGGCCGCGCGCTGACCGAACGCCTCTACCCAGACGCCAAGACCCTCCTCGGCCCGTGACGTGGTTACGGATCCGCTCGGGGTTGCGCTCGCGGTGACGGATGTCCTCGAGCGGTGCGGCCTGCGTTACCTGGCGGACGGTTCCCTGGCCAGCTCCCTCAGCGGCGAGCCTCGCTCCACACTCGATGTCGACCAGCACGCGGTACTCCGCGCGGTCAGAGCCAGGTCCAGCGTCAACCTCATTCACCACGGCACGTCCACCAAGGTCGACATCTTCGTCCTCGGTGGAACCCCGCTGGATGAGGAGCAGATGGCGCGCAGAGTGGCGGTCAAGGTCGCGAGCGCGCCGGACCGACTCCTCTGGGTCTACACGCCAGAAGACATCTTCTTGCAGAAGCTGCGCTGGTATCGGCGTGGAAACGAGGTCTCTGACCGGCAATGGAGAGACGTCCTCGGCATTATCGCGGTCCAGCGCGATCGCCTCGACCTCGACTACCTGCGTCGGGGGGCGGACGTCTTAGCCGTAGCGGACGCGAGCGCCCGGACCCCTGAGGTAAGCTGACCCTCCCTGACACGGAACATAAGGAGACCTGAACCATGACGATACGGACCTGGACCGGTTTGGCGAGTGTGCTGCCCCTACTGCTTGTCGCCTGCGGTGGTGAGGCGCCCGGGCCGGCGCCGTCGACGCAGCCGATTGAAGAGCGCGCGGGGGCCAGGGACGTGCAGGCCAGTGGGGCCGACTTGCCGATCATCGCGCCCGACGACGTCCAGAAAAGCCAGAGCGGCGCGGTCTTCCAGCGGGTGGCGAACACCGACATCGAGGTGGTCTACGACCGTCCGGTAGCCCGAGGCCGCGAGCTGTTCGGTGGGATCGTGGCTCTGGACGAGGTGTGGAATCCGGGGGCGAACGACGCGACCGCGGTTTCGTTCAGTCGTGACGTGACGGTGAATGGCGAGGCGCTGGCGGCCGGCCGCTACTCGCTCTGGGCCATTCCAGGCGCCGCCGACTGGACCGTCATTTTCAGCACGGCGGCCGACGTGTATCACACGCCGTACCCCGGTGAGGAACACGACGCGTTGCGTCTGACCATCACCCCGCGCCGCGGCGACCACGTCGAAACGCTGGCGTATTACTTCCCGATGGTCGAGGAGAAGGACACGGAGCTGGTGCTCCACTGGGGCGAGACCATCGTCCCAATGATGATTACTGTTCCTTAGGCGGCTCGAGATGCCCGCTCCCGCCGCACGCTCGTGCTACTCCGGGAGTCTGAAGGCGAGATACTCGCCAGTGTAGTTGCCGCCGCTCACCGCGACCACGATGTACTGACGGCCATCGACCAGGTAGGTCATCGGCGAGCCAGATTGCTGCGCCGGCAGGTAGACGGCGCCGACTTCGGCCCCGGTCGTCTTGTCATAGGCACGCAACATCGCCCCACGCTGCCCGCTCTCGGTGATGTGGACGCTGCACTCTCCGCTGACCACGAGGGTGGACGTGACAAGCAGTCCGACCAGTCCCGAGCAGGTTTCGCCCGTGGGCAGAATGTCGAGCCCGGCCAGCGCTGGATGATTCTTGACCCGGTCCGGCGTCGCCCCCTTCGGTATCTGCCAGAGGATGGTCCCCTCGTCGACGTCGATGGCCGAAAGGCGTCCGTAGGGCGGCTTTGCCAGCGGCAGCCCGCGCACGTTGAGGTCGCGGAGTCCTCCGTGCCCGACGCCGCGGGTGGCGGTGCCCTTCACGTAGCGCATGTCCGACAGCTCGGGGTCGGGCGGCGTGATCAACTCCCACGAATAAAAGTTGGCCTGTGACGGCACGTAGACGGTGCGTGTCTCCGGGTCGAACCCGCCGCCGGGCCAGTTGGTACCGCCGCTGCCGGCCCCGAGTCCGAGCGTTGCAATCGGGCCGTCCGCTCGGCTCACCACCGGCGGTGTGAACATCGGGCCGAGCCGGTAGCGCGAAACCAGTTCCACCGCTTCGGCCCGTAACTCCGGGGTGAAGTCGATCAGATCATCAATGGACGAGCCCTGCCGGTCATACGCCGGTGGTCGCGTTGGGAACGGCTGCGTCGGTGAGTACCATTCGCCGGGCACGTTGCCCTGTGGCACCGGTCGTTCCTCGATCGGCCAGACCGGCTCGCCGGTCTCGCGGTCGAGCACATACAGGAACGCCTGCTTGCCCGGCTGCGCCACCGCCTTGATCGGTCGCCCATCGACGACGATATCGACCAGAATCGGCGCGCAGGCCATGTCGAAGCCCCAAATGGGGTGGTGCACGAGCTGGAAGTGCCACCGCCGCTCTCCGGTGCGCAGGTCGACGGCGACCAGACTCTCACCAAAGAGGTTGTCACCCGGTCGATGGCCACCGTAGTAGTCGCCCGACGGGGTCTCGACCGGCAGGTAGACGAGTCCCAGTTCTTCGTCGACCGAGATCTGCGTCCAGACACCGTTGTTGCCGTTGACACCCCAGGAATCGTTCAGCCACGTGTCGTGGCCGTGTTCGCCCGGCCCCGGCACGGTCTTGAAGGTCCACAGCCGCGCGCCGGTCCGGACGTCGAACGCCTGGACCAGCCCCTTCGTGTTGTTGTGCGTGCGCGGGGCCGGCGCGTCGCGAAACGCGCCCCCCACGACGACCACCCCCCCGGCCACGACCGGGGTCGCATGCGTGCCGATCTCGCCGCTGACGAGATCGATGGCGCGCCCCTCGCCGTAGACGGCGGCCTCTTTCAGATCTACCCTGCCGTCGGCGCCGAAGTCAGGCACGCGCTGGCCCGTTCGTGCGTCCAGCGCCACCAGTCGGAACCCGATCGTGATGTAGAGAATCCGTTCATCACGGCGCTCGGGGCCGTCGGTCCAGTAGGCGAGTCCGCGACCCGAGAGTAGACGTGGCGCGGCCACCGCCCGTTCACCTTCCGGTTCGCCGTGGACCCAGAGCAGCTCGCCCGTATCGGCGTCGAGCGCGACCACCGATCGGCGGGTCCCGCCGGTGGCGTAGAGCACGTCTCCGACCATGAGCGGCGTGCCTTCGAGCTTGAACTCCGGTCCTGGGCCAAGATTGTCGGTCTTGAACCGCCAGGCGACCTCGAGGTCGTTGAAGTTCCCGGCGTCAATCTGGTCCAGCGGCGCATACCGGGTGTTGGCCAGGTCACCGCCGTAGGTCGGCCACTCGCCGGTATCGGTCGAGGGCATGGCCGACTGTGCCGACAGATCCACGGAAAACCACGCCTGGGCGGTGGCGACGACCAGCGCGAGCAGCGCGCGGCGCGCATTGACAGTCATCAGGTGGGTAACAATAGCACTCGTCGGAGGGCCCGGGGCGAGAGTGAGGTGTGTCATTCCCGATTGCCACAGCGCGACGGCTCCGGTAGCATCCACACGGGTTCCTCTAATCAGTCAGAGTGGTGATGAAAGATACGATCGCGGTCGTCGGTCGGATCGTCCGGAGGCGACGGGGGGTGGTGATCCTGCTCCTCGCCCTCTGTGCGCCGGGCGTCGCTGTCGCGAGCGATCTGGCGGACGCCGCGCAGCGCCGCGATCTCGTGGCCGTTGATCAGCTGTTGACCGGCGGCGTCGACGTCGACGCCGCCCAGGCCGATGGAACGACGGCGCTGGCCTGGGCGGCGCACTGGGACGACCTCGATACGGTCCGGCGGCTTGTCGCCGCTGGCGCCGACGTGAATCGGGCGACCGATCTGGGGGTCACCCCGCTGATGCTGGCGGCCGTCAACGGCAGCGCTGCCGTCGTGCAGGCGCTCATTACCGCCGGCGCGAACCCGGCCGCGACGCGCGAGACCGGTGACACGGCCCTGATGCTGGCCGTACGGTCTGGCAGCGTACCTTCCGCGCGGCTGCTGCTGGATAGCGGCGCGGACCTGAACGCCACGACCGCCGGCGGTCAGACGGCGCTGATGTGGGCGGCGGCCGAACGACATCTGGCGGTGGCCCGGCTACTAGTCGAGCGTGGTGCCGACGTGCAGGCTCGCACGCGTGTCGATGCGCGCGAGGGACGACCGGGCGGCATTGTGCGCGAGGCCAGAGTGCTCAGCGAGAACGAGGCGGTGAATCCCGCGGGGCTGCCTCGCGATGGAGACGGCGACCCGCCACGACCTGAGGGGGGGTTCACCCCACTGCTCTACGCGATTCTCGTTGGCCACCAGGACGGCGTGGACCTGTTGCTCGACGCCGGCGCGGATGTGAACGAGCAGGCGCCGGACGGGGTCACGGCCCTTATGCTGGCGCTGACCAAGCGTCACGAGGCGATGGCCCTCGGTCTGCTCGAGCGGGGGGCAGATCCGACACCCGCCGAGGCCGGCTACACCGCGCTCCATGTGGCGGCGGTGACGGGTCAGTTGAGCGCGGCGCGGGAACTCCTGGCGCGTGGGGCGGATCCGAATGCTCGGATGCCCCGTCCCCAGCGACTGACCAACGCGTTCGAGATCGGCGTGTTGCAATCACCCGGGTCCGGGCGGGTCATACAGATCGGGTCGACGCCGTTCATCAGCGCCGCCAAGGTGGCGGATGCCGCGGTGATGCGGTTGCTGTTGGACGCGGGGGCTGACCCGGGGCTGACGACCAACGACGGCACGACCGCGGTGATGATGGCCGCCGGTCTCGGCAAGCGCGCGGCGCAGGAAATCACCTACTACCAGTGGGACGAGACAAAAGCGATCGCGGCGTTGCAAGTGGCGCTCGACGCGGGAGTCAACATCAACGCCGCGAATGAACACGGCGAGACCGCCTTCCATGCCGCCGCCTATCACAACGCGAACGACGTGATTCGGTTTCTGGTCACGGCCGGCGCGCGCATCGATGCCATGAATGCGGCACGACAGACCCCGCTACGGATCGCCGAGGGGCACTTGATCTGCTGCACCACCTTCGCGCGGCACGAGGAAGCCGCACGCGTGTTGCGGGAACTGGGCGCCGACCCGGATACGGGCGTCCAACTGACGTTCGGGTTGACCGCCTTTGGCGACTCGGACAGCCCGTCGCGCTGACTCATGAACGTGACCATGCACTGCACGCAAGCTCGTATCCGCCGCGCACCAAGGGCACGCCTGAGCCGAGGCGTCGTGACGACGGTCATGGCCGTCCTGTGCCTCGGGCCGACCGGCGTCGCCCCGGCCGCCGCGCAGACTGCGGCGGCAGTAGACTCGCCGCGGGCCGTGCTCGATCGCTACTGCGTGACCTGTCACAACGAGCGCACCCTGGCTGGCGGTCTGGCGCTCGACACGGCCGACCCCGGCCAGGTCGGTCATGACCCGGCCTTGTGGGAGAAGGTGCTTGGCAAGCTACGCACCGGCATGATGCCGCCGGACCGGCGACCGCGGCCGGACGCGTCGACCTACACGTCGCTGGTCTCGTATTTCGAGACGGCGCTCGATCAGACCGCCGCCCTCGCCTCCAACCCCGGTCGTCGGGCCGCGCACCGGCTGAACCGCGCTGAATACACGAACGCGGTGCGCGACCTGCTGGGGCTCGAGATCGATGGCCGTGCGCTACTGCCGGCTGACGAGTCGGGCTACGGGTTCGACAACATTGGCGACGTGCTCTCGTTGTCTCCGGGATTGCTCGAACGCTATCTGTTGGCCGCCGCAAAGATCAGCCGCCAGGCAGTCGGCGACCCGACGTTGCGGCCCACCACCGCCATCTACAAGACCTCGCCGCTGCTGGCCCAGAACACTCGGGTCAGCGACGACCTGCCGCTTGGGTCCCGCGGCGGTCTCGCCGTCGAGCATCACTTTCCGCTCGATGGCGAGTATCTCCTGAAGGTGAGTCTGCGTGGCCGGGCTCGGGCGCCGCATCAGCTCGAGATCCGGATCGACCGCGAACGGGTGGCGACCTTCGCGCTGGGCGACCGCCCGACGCTCGAGGTCAGTCTACCCGTCACCGCCGGCACCCGGTTGGTGGGGGTCTCGTTCGCCGGCTTCATCGGGCAGTCGTTGCCGGTCGATGCCCGTCCGCCGCCGCCCCCGATCACCAGTTTCACCTACACGTTGTACCCGAACGACCCCGCGGTGGAACAGGTGGAAATCCTGGGGCCGTACAACGGCGTGGTGCCGGCCGACACCCCCGCGCGGCAACGGATCTTCGTGTGTCGCCCGTCGTCCACCGCGCCAGCGGAGGACGCACGGGGCTGTGCCAGCGAGATCGTGGCGTCGCTCGCCACCCGCGCGTATCGTCGTCCCGCCACCGAGGCGGATGTCGCCGCGCTGATGGCCGCCTACGACGCCGGGCGGCGCGACGGGAGTGGGTTCGAGGACGGGATCCGCTGGACCATCGAGTCGATCCTCGTCTCGCCGAAGTTCCTGTTCCGCATCGAAGACCAACCGGCGACGGCGACGGCGACCGCCGGGGCGCCGTATCGGATCAGTGATATCGACCTAGCCGCGCGGCTGTCGTTCTTTCTCTGGAGCAGCATTCCCGATTCCGAGCTCATCGACCTGGCGACTGAAGAACGTC
>Ga0310124_10001403_pt1 | contig 16790 bp, 15 predicted proteins | sample CB11b_AW_Bot5_MG_FD_203507 | JGI IMG/M metagenome (GOLD analysis project Ga0310124, IMG submission 203507) | Marine microbial communities from Western Arctic Ocean, Canada - CB11b_AW_Bot5 | ecosystem: Environmental > Aquatic > Marine > Oceanic | place: Canada: Western Arctic Ocean | collected... | reverse complement strand
ACAATTGACCCGAATGGTACGCAATAATTCTTCCGGATGAAAAGGTTTCTGGCGGCGGCCTAATCGACCGTAACATTGAAACAATCTAGCATGGCCGGCTTACGGCGCAAGCGAGCGACAACATAGAAGAGGCTCCAGCGCCCGGCACCATCTGGAATTTATTTGGCGCTCATTTGGGCCGCCACTCCCGAACCCGCCGCCGCGCCTCGGTCAGCTGAGCCGGGGTTATCCAGGCTGCTAGCCGGCTAAGTTCAGTCACCGCCATCCGTGTAGCTTCAGCAAAATATAGGGCGGCTCAAACCGCAAGGGAAAACGATGTGAAGCAGCGTGAAGATACTACATGCACGCCCTGACATCGTCTTAGGTTACGCCCTTGCCACATTGGTATCATTCGCCAAGCAAGAGCTGGGAAAGGGCATGCCCTTGTTCAGTGACTTGGTAATGCCACTTCGCGGACGCGGTCAAATTCTTCGGCACGCCCGTAGGTATCCGCCAGCATACTCTGCCCACCAACATTTCCTTGCTCGTTACTTTTGCCGATCCATTTTAAAGCCTTGGCGTCATCTTTTGCACGCCAAGACCCTCGCCATAGAGGGTGCCGCTGGGGGTCTGGGCCTGGGCGTAGCCCCCATCCGCCAATGGCCGCAGCAGCTGCAAGACCGTGGCATAATCTCGGCGATCATAGGCGTACTTTGCATCCTGCAGCGGCCCCGCCAGGCCCGGCCCACCCTAAAATTAAAGCCATTGCCAAAATGCAGCACAGACAGCCGGGTAGTACGAGACACCTTCATCACCTGTGATTATAATTTAAATTATTAAAACAACTTTTAAATGAATAATCCCGGTTGTCTCTAAATATTCATTCTTTGTTGTAAACAGTGGCTAGTGCCTAGCCGGCGCGTCAACGCACACTCCCGGCAGCTCCGGCCCGGCCTATGCGGAATTCAGATACTCAGGTCGAGCAGGTTGTAGTCGTGCAGGCTTTGCCGGGCGGCCTCGTCCCAGGGGAAGCTGTCTCCGGCTTGGGCGAAAGGCTGATAGACGAAGGGTGTTTCGTGGGGAAAATGCTGGCGCCGGGCATCGATGGCATAGGCGATCAAGCGGGCCCGCTGGCGGATGCGGTCCGCGTCATAAACCGCCACGGCGTTATGCAGGCCGCCGCCCTCCACGCCCAGGACGGAAGCGCGGCGGTGACAGCCGAAATTTAGGGTCACCCGCCAATCAGGCGAGGTATTGGCGAAGGAGCCGTGCAGCGCCTGGCGGTTGGCGATGGCTACATCACCGGGCGCGCAGATCATCGGCACCGCGTCGGGTAGACGTTCAGAGCCGGCCGCCGCCGCCATGGCCTTGATATCCACCTTGCCCAGCTTGTGTGAGCCAGGCACGACCCAGACGCCGTTCGCCGGCGTACAGCCATAAACCTGCGCCATGATGTTAAAGCCGTGGCTACCCTGGTCCCAATCTGCACTGTCCCAATGGGTGACGCCGTCCTGATGCCAGGCGACGGAGGCGCCCAGGCCCGGCTCCTTTATGAAAATGGCGTCGGAAAAGGGCACGAAATCGGCGCCGTTCACCCCGGCGCAAATGGCCAACAGGTCCGGGTGGCCATAGGCGCGCAGGCAGGCTTCGGAAAACTGCAGAGAGCCGAGGATAAGATAAACGATGTCTTCCGGGCTGTCCTGGGCGGGGGTCGGCTCCAACATCTTGACCGGATGGCGGCCATTGGCCAGATCAGTGCCGCCGAACGGATCGCCCAGGGGTTTGGACCAGAACAAGGTCGGCGCCTGGCAATCGGCGCCTAGCGCCGGCCGTCCGTTGGCATCCAAGGGAGAGCCTTTTGTAGTTGGCAGGCGGTCGCGGATAGCGGCGATGTCCGCTTCGATCTCGGTCAGTTCCTGGCCCCCCAACACCCCTTCGAAAATATAAAATCCACAGCGCCAATAGGCCTCCAGAATATCCCCGTGCAGGGCGCCGTTGCCGTCATAGCGCACCGGCCCGCGGTTGCCCAAGGCCTGAGCCTTAGCCTCGCCGGCCCGCAGATAGGCCGCCATGTCGGCCTGATCGTCGCTATAGTTAGCAGATTTGGTGGTTCTCTGAATGCTCACCGCGTTACGCCTCCTTGGGTTAGGGTTATGGATGTTAGCCCAAATGACTATGGTGTGCGATTCCTCCTGCGGATGATGGGATATTTTCGGCGTTACACACGATTTAAGAGATTTAATATATTGTCTGTTCCCAATTACACACAACCCGTGGGTGGTTAGGCTTCCCGACAATAAAGCGCCTGTGGGGTGCGACATGGCCTGTTAAATAATTATAGATGGGATCGCCGGCTTTCGGCCCGCGCCCGCGACCAACCCGCACCGCATCATGATCAGTGGCACGGCAATCGACTGTGGGCACGTCCAAGTCAAGCTGAAGCACGCGAGCACCAGCGTCTAGGCACTCCCTTAGACAGTGAACGTCGCTTCGGGCACCGCCCCTTGGCTGGCCAAAATCACGATCGCCGAAGGCGCTTTTAATAGCGGCGATTTTGTCTGCCGCACTGATCGCTGCGTTGAAGTGGATGACGTCTACACTGAAGGTGGCGCCTGCCACGCCGATCGAAAACGTGAGGGCCTGCCTTATCAGGTGGAAGGCGTCTGTCCCCTAGTCGAGAAAATACACGCCGACGCCCGCTGCCCAAGCCTCAACTTCTGCAACCCCAACGGCACCCGAGCGGTCAGCGTCGTGACCAATGTCACGCCAGCCAATGCCAGCGTTGTGGTCGTGGTGCAGTGGTAAGTATCAATTCATCTACCCACCGGGTGACCTCATCAATGGCAACACCGAATTGCTCAACACAGCCGGTCAAGAAGTAGCAAATAGCATTGACCTCGATGCAGGTCTTTACGCCTGTACCTTGGAAATCATCACACCGGTGCCGTACCCGGGACCACCCGCCTCCTTCACCGTAGATCCCCGCCTGTCCCCGGACGGCAGACCGCCCGAGGCCAGCCCGGGGATCAACTTCGACGGCATCAATGTCGGAGACTGCACTGGTGCCGATGAACGCACCGTCACGGTAAATGCGTTGGTAACGCCCACTGCGGGCACGGTGGTTGACGCCGAACTGATCCTCGTCCGCGCCAGCACCTTGAATGAGGCCGACACGGCCCTCGGCAGCGGCGATGTGCTCGACAGCGCCATGAGGCAAGCCTTGGAATTCGACCTTAACGGCAACAGGGATTTGCCACCCGGCGACTACATCACTTACGTCCGGATCACCAGCCATGACTATTGCACTCCGCCCGGCATCGACAAAGTGGTCGCGTCTTGCCCGTCTGACGACGACACGCCCCCCAGCGGCGGCCGAAATGACGGCGGCGCCAGAACCGGCGATGACGACGATGTCACAAAAAATAGCAGGGGAGGCATCAATTGATGCCTATTTACTCTGCTGGTATTCCTCGGCGTTAGTGCCGTCCTGCTCGGTGTTGCGCTCTGTCTGATTGGCATCATTGTTAAGGGCAATTCCACCGTCGTCCTGGTTATCATCGCCATCGTCGGCGCGGTGATCCTAGCGCTCGTCACGATATTCCTGATTATCTGGATTTTCTGATCGACGCCTTGTTGTTCCTAGACGCCATCGGCATCATTCTGACCCTCCTCGGCGGGATTCTACTTTTGTTGGGAATCTTCAAGTTCTGCTGGCGTGGCTAGTTGTTCTATACTGCCAATTTCAGCCTGCTGGCATTGCTCGCCTACTGCTTTTCCCGAGTCGTCAGCTGCCGGCCATCGCCGCGCTGGGTGCCGAACCGGGCCCGCCTCAGCCTGCCGGATCGTTGGCGCCGACTGCCTACTACCGAAGTACTTCCGTTCTTCACTTCGGGGCCTGGGTCGGGCATACTGCTGGCCAAGAGATTGGCGTTGATTAAGTATGACGATGACGGATCTTTCGGTTTTACCGACTATGGGCGTAGGCAGTTATGCTCTGCCGGGTTGGATGCATCTGTTCCGCCGGCATATGGGCGAGGCGGCCGCGCCCATGGACGTGGCCGAAGCGTTCGAGGATGCCACCCGCTTGGCCATCGCCGATCAGGTTGAGGCGGGGATCGATATCATCTCCGATGGGGAGCTGCGCCGGCAGCGCTTTGTCTACGAAATGTATGAACGCATCTCCGGCATTCAGCGCCAGCAACGGCCGCGCAAGCTAGGCGTACCCGGCTATGACATGGCGCCGAAGTTCTTTGCCACGGACAAGGTAAACGCGCCCGACGGTCTGGGCTTGGTCCAGGAATACCAGGATCTGGCCCGCCTGGCGCCGGACAGAAAATTGAAAATCGCCTTTCCCGGTCCCCTGACCTTTGCTGCCAACATCCTGCCCGGGCCCCATTATGGCGACAGTGCGGGCGGCATGGCGAAGCTGATGGACGACGTCATCGCCATGTTGCGGGCCGAGGTGGCGGCCCTGCACAAGGCCGGGGCGGACTTCATCCAGATTGACGAGCCGGGCCTGACATTCGTGCCGGAAGTCCGCGGCCTGGGAGAGGCGGCCGATTGCATCAATCGGGTCACCCAGGGCCATGGCCCGCTTACGGCGGTGCATGTCTGTTTCGGCAATAATGCCTCCCGCCCCTCCTCGCCGCGCGGCATAAGGCGGCTGTTGGTGGCGCTCGAAAGCCTGGAAACCCGCATGCTGGTGCTGGAATTCGCCAACCGGGAGATGGCGGAGCTGGATATCCTAGCCCCGCTGTCGGAGCAATTCCAGATCGCCGCCGGAGTGATCGATGTGAAATCCTTTCACGAAGAAAGCCCCGGCGACGTGGTAGCCCGTATTCGCCAGGTCTTGCGCTATGTGCCGGTGGCGAAAGTGACCATCACCGCGGATTGTGGATTTTCTGCAATTCCCCGCTGGCTGGCCCGCAGCAAGATGGAAGCCATGGTCGCGGGCGCGGAACTGGTGCGCCTGGAATTGGCGGGCGCCAACGCCTAGAGCATGTTCTTTGAAACATGCTGAGGCTTTTTAAGATAGAGAAATTGAACCAATTACTTGGGTCGCGAGAGCGGCTCCAATTAATTAAAAATTGCTCTAGGCGTTACGGTTAACCCAAATTAACCATCCCGGTTAAGCCGTTGTTAGGGACCGCCGCCCGGTTGGGCACACAGATTGGCGCAGAGGCGCAAAAGTCGGTATGGCGGATACCCTGTTCTGCCAGTCGGCGAATATTAGGTGTCCGGATCTCGGACTGGCCGAAGAGCTCAGTATCGCCATACCCCATGTAGTCGAAGACGATCAATACACATGCTTGCTGCGGGGACGGCTCATCTATTCCAACCGACATTGCTTATCTAGGCAATATTTCTCAGGTGATTTTCATATCAGCAATGATCGCATCAATATTGAACGCCCGCTGTAATGTGTTTCGCCAAGACCTTTCCAACTGTCGTAATTTTAGCCGGCCAGCGCTGTCCGAACTCCCTGTTTGGTTGAATTCCAGCCCTTCGTGGCCGAATAGGAGAATGACCGGTTTGCACCAGCAAGCGGAAGTCAAAGCTGCGGGTTCAGCCGAAAACGGAAGACCACTAGTCCAGCAATAATCCCGCCAGATGTTTGCGGTGATGGGGGCCGTCGCCGTGTTGTTGTTCGCACCACAGGGCGCGGCGGCGGAACAGTTGCGCATCGCACTCATAGGTGAAGCCAAAGGCGCCATGGAACTGGATCGCCCGGTCGGAGGCAAAGGCGAAGGCCTGCGCCGCCTGGGCCTTGGCCATGCGCACGGCCACTTCGCCGCGCTGGTCAGAGGCAACCGCCATATCAAAGACGGTGGCGGCATGATAGAGGTGAGAGCGGGCCTGCTCCAAGCCCACCAGGGCATCCACCATGGGGTGTTTCAGGGCTTGATAGGCGCCGATGAAATGGTCAAACTGGCGCCGGGTCTTCAGGTATTCCAGGGTCACGTTGATGACCCCCGCCATGCCGCCGCACATTTCGGCCGCGTACAACAGGCAGGCGGCAAGATGCAGTCTTTTCAGACAGCCGGCGGCGCCCGCCACCGGCAGCAGATTGGCCGCCGGCACCTCTATACCATCCAGATGTAAACCATAGCTACGCCGGGTTTCATCAATCACCACCTCGCGCCGCAAAGCCCCCTCCCCCAGGACCGAATTCTCCACCAGCACCAGCGCCGGCGCCCCATCCAGGGTCACGGACAGCAAGAACAGATCGGCCATAGACGCGTCCGTAACGAAGGTCTTTCCGCCCTGCAATACCAGCCTGTCGCCTTGACGCTCAGCGGTGCAGGTCAGATTGGTTAGATCCCAATCACCGTGCGCCTCGGTCAAGGCCAGGGCGGCGACGGCGCCGCCCACCAACTGGGGCAGCCATTGGGATTTCTGCTCGTCGCCGCCGCCCCACAGGATCACCTGAGCGGTAAGGGTCGTGGAGACCAGGGGCGATGCCAGCAGATTGCGGCCCAAGGGCTCGACAATGGCCACCACCTCGCCCAGGCCCAGGCCGCTTCCGCCATAATCTTCGGGGATGGCGATGCCCAGCCAGCCCAGGCCGGCGATTTCCCGCCACAATTCCGCATCAATGGTGTGCTCGGCCGCCAATTGCCGGCGCACCGCGGATATGGGCGCCTTATGGGCCGCAAAGGTCCCTGCGATTTCCATTAATTGCGTCTGTTCGTCGCTGAACAATATATCGGATGCCGCGGTCTGTTCGGTCATGATGGCACCCCTTAATCGGACTTCGGCAGGCCCAGGACCCGTTCGCCGACAATGTTCTTTTGAATTTCACTGGTGCCGCCGCCGATGGTGCTGGAAAAGGCGTTGAAATAGCCGCGCTGCCAGCGCCCGCCGTCCAGGACCGATGGATCATCCACATAGCGCGAAGCGTTGGCGCCCTGCAGGGTCACCGCGAACTGGTTCAGGCGCCGGCGCCATTCCGAATGGGTCAACTTGCGCGCCATGGCGATGGACCCGGGCCATTCCGTATTCAGGCCCGGAATTTCGGCTCGTTGATTATTCAATTCCAGGCCGCGTTCTTCGATCAGAAAAGCCACCAGTTGATCACGAACCAGAGGATCCTCGATCGCCGAGCGGCCATCGCGCAAAGCGTGGCGGGCCAGTTCAACCACTTCGCCGGCGAATACCGGCATGGAGTGCACGCCGCCCGCCTGGCCGCCGCTGACAGCGCGCTCAAAGGTGAGGGTTTTCATGGCAACCTGCCAACCCTTGCCTTCCTCGCCAATCAGGCAGGTATCGGGAATGCGCGCGTTATCGAAAAACGTCTGGGTAAAGCCGTATTCGCCAGTCAACTTGCGGATCGGCACCGCCTCGATACCGGGGGTTTTCATGGGCGAAAGAAAATAGCTCAAACCTTCATACTTGGTATTGGCTTCGGTATTGCTGCGGGCCAGCAGGATCATGTAATCGGCATAGGATCCCAACGAGGTCCAGATTTTAGAACCGTTCAGCACGAATTCATCACCGTCACGGACGGCGCGCAATTGCGCATTGCCCAGGTCGGAGCCGTTATCCGGCTCGGAAAAGCCCTGGCACCAGATATCCTCGGCGCTCAAGATGCGTTTGATATAGTCCTGCTTTTGCACCTCGGTGCCCATATTCAGGATCAACGGACCAGCCCAGCTAAGCCCGATGGTATTGGTCATGAAGGGCACCTTCTGACGCGCCATCTCCGCCGTGGCGATATCCTGAAAGGCCTGGTCCCGGCCGCCACCGCCGTATTCCGCCGGCCAGGCCATGCCAAGATAGCCTGCCTCGTAGACCTTGCGCTGCCAGGCGCGCAAGAATTCGAACTGCCGATCCGTGCCCACTTCCATGAAGCTTTGCGGCAGCAAAAATCCAGGATCCGCCGGTTTGTTTGCGGTGAACCAGGCCCCAGCCTCGGCCCGGAAGTCGTCCAGTTCCCTGGCGGAAATGCTCATGTGCGTTACCTTTTTGTGGCTTTATGGGCCTAGGCCGGCGTGCGGACGCCGGAGAATGCAGCAATCTTCCAGTCACCGTCGCGCTTTTGTAAAATATAGTAGGCTCCCACCACTTCGATGGGGCTGTCGTCGGCCCGCATGCGGGTGGCGTCAATTTGCACATGGGCCTTGGTTTCATCCACATGGACCACAGTGTAGGTGGATTTGCCGTGATGAAACCCAGTGGCCTCGCGCAGTTTCACGGGATCGAAAGGATAACGTTCGCGCATCTGCACACTATCCTCGGTGATATAGGCCACCGGCAGATGCACCATGGCCTGGATCTCGTCCCGGGTGCCGGTTTCAATGGCTTGTTGGTATCTATGCAACAAATTCATGACCTCAACTACCAGTCCATCGCGTCTGGACATCACCCTGCTCCCCATCCCGTAAGTCATTGCCGCCGCTCAAGACGTGACCGGCTGTAGCGGTAAAGATAACGAGCGCCGGCCCATTTGGCCAAGCGTTGATTGCTTCCTCATAATTCACAAGTCTTATGGGTGGGCGCCGTTGCGCACCATGGCTACCAGGGGTACAAGGGTGGCCGCATTAATTCGCCGATGGTGAGGGCCATGGCAATAGGATCTAATGGGCATCCATGGTCGCGCGCGCATCGACGCACGGCGCAAACAAAACACTTTGAAACATAAAGAACGTATTCCAGAAAGGACGACGGATGGCACGTAACAAGATCGCATTGATTGGGGGCGGCAACATTGGCGGTACCCTAGCCCATTTGGCGGGTTTGAAGGAACTGGGTGACGTGGTGATGTTCGACATCGTCAACGGCCTGCCACAGGGCAAGACCCTGGATTTGGCGCAAGCCTCGCCAGTTGAAGGCTTTAACAGCCAGCTCTCGGGCAGCAATTCCTATGCCGCCATCCGGGGCGCCGATGTGATCATCGTGACCGCCGGCGTGGCGCGCAAGCCGGGCATGAGCCGGGACGATCTGTTGGGCATCAATGTCAAGGTGATGCGACAGGTCGGTGAAGGCATCAAGAAATATGCCCCAAAGGCCTTTGTCATCTGCATCACCAACCCTCTCGATGCCATGGTCTGGGTCTTGCGGGAGATTACGGGCCTGCCCGCGAATCGCGTTGTCGGCATGGCCGGCGTGCTAGATTCCGCCCGCTTCCGCTATTTTCTGGCCGAGGAATTTAGCGTTTCGGTCGAGGATGTGACCGCCTTCGTATTGGGCGGCCACGGCGATACCATGGTGCCCCTGGCGCGTTATTCCACCGTCGCCGGCATCCCCCTGCCCGACCTTGTAAAGATGGGCTGGACCACCAAGGCCCGCCTGGACAAGATCATTCAACGGACCCGTGACGGCGGCGCCGAAATTGTCGGCCTATTGAAAACCGGTTCCGCCTTTTACGCCCCTGCCTCGGCCGCGATCCAAATGGCGGAAAGTTATTTGCGGGATCAAAAGCGGGTGCTGCCCTGCGCCGTCAGCCTGAACGGCGAATACGGCGTGAAGGACATGTATGTGGGCGCTCCCGTCGTAATCGGCGCCAAGGGCGCCGAGCGGATCGTAGAAATTTCCCTGAACGCGTCCGAGAAGAAGGCGTTCAATCATTCGGTCAAATCGGTCAAGGATCTGATCGCCGCCTGCAAGAAACTCGACCCGTCGCTTGGCAAAAAGGCCAAGCGGGCAGCGCCGAAGAAGAAAGCCGCCAAAAAAGCCAAATAGCCGGTCCGTCCAGTGGATGTTGGTGGCCAGTAATTAAGGAATGCGATGAATATTCATGAACATCAGGCCAAGGCCGTCTTGCAGGACTATGGCGTCAGCGTGCCGAACGGCGGCGTGGCCTATAGCGTGGAAGAGGCGGTAAAGGCGGCTGAAGCATTGCCGGGACCGGTCTGGGTAGTCAAGGCCCAGATCCATGCCGGCGGCAGGGGCAAGGGCGGCGGCGTCAAGCTGGCCAAGTCCATTGTCGAAGTCCGTGCCCTCGCTACCGAGATCCTAGGCATGACCCTGATCACGCACCAGACCGGGACCCAGGGCAGGGAAGTCAAACGCCTGTATATCGAGGACGGCTGCGACATCGCGCGGGAGCTTTACCTCGGCGCCGTCATGGACCGCGGCTCCTCGCGTATTGCCATCATGGCCTCGACCGAGGGCGGCATGGATATCGAGGCGGTGGCGGAAAAGACGCCGGAAAAAATCCTGACTTTGGTGATTGATCCCATCGTCGGCCTGCAGGGCCATCACACCCGGCGCCTGGCCTTTGGCCTAGGCCTGAAAGGCAAACAGGTTACCTCCGCCGTCAAGTTGATCACGGCGCTGTATCGGGCCTTTGTCGATACAGATGCCTCGTTGGTCGAGATCAATCCAATGGTGGTGACCGGCGCCGGTGAGGTCATCGCCCTGGATGCCAAAATAAATTTTGACGATAACGCCCTGTATCGGCATCCCGATATCGAAGCCATGCGGGACCCGGATGAAGAAGACCCGGCGGAGCTGGAAGCTGCCAAGGCGGATCTTAACTACATCAAGCTGGATGGCAGCATCGGCTGCATGGTAAACGGGGCCGGCCTGGCCATGGCAACCATGGATATCATCAAGCTGCATGGCGGCGAGCCGGCCAACTTTCTCGATGTGGGCGGCGGCGCCACCAAGGAGCGGGTGACCCAGGCATTCAAGATCATTTTGTCCGACCAGAACGTCAAAGGCATCCTGGTCAATATTTTTGGCGGCATCATGCGTTGTGACATCATTGCCGAAGGCGTCATCGCAGCGGCCCGGGAAGTGAATTTGACCATGCCGCTGGTGGTGCGTCTGGCCGGCACGAACGTAGAAAAAGGTAAGGAAATTATGGCCGCCTCCGGCCTGACCATCATCTCCGCCGACGATTTGGGAGACGCGGCCGCCAAAGTAGTCAGCGCCGTGCAGGACGCCGCCTGATGGCTGTGCTGGTCAACAAGGATACGAAAGTCATCTGCCAGGGATTTACCGGCAATCAGGGCACGTTCCATTCGGAACAGGCTATAGCATATGGCACCCAGGTAGTCGGAGGTGTTTCGCCCGGCAAGGGCGGCGAAAGCCATCTTGGCCTGCCGGTGTTCGATACCGTGGCCGATGCGATCGCGGCGACGGCAGCCAATGCTTCCGTAATCTATGTGCCGCCGCCCTTTGCCGCGGATGCCATTCTAGAAGCCATAGATTGCGAAATCGAATTGGCGATCTGCATTACCGAAGGCATCCCCGTGCTGGATATGGTCACCGTCAAGCGGGCTTTGCAGGCGTCGGGCAAAACCCGCCTAATCGGGCCGAACTGTCCCGGCGTGATTACCCCGGATGAATGCAAGATTGGTATCATGCCGGGTCATATCCACACCCGAGGCAAGATCGGCGTCGTCTCTCGGTCCGGTACTTTGACCTATGAAGCCGTGGGCCAGACCACCACCGCCGGTCTGGGGCAAAGTACCTGCATTGGCATTGGCGGCGATCCGATCAATGGCACTAATTTCATTGATTGCTTGGAAATGTTCCTGGCCGATGACGAGACCCAGGGCATCGTGATGATTGGCGAGATCGGCGGTACGGCCGAGGAAGAAGCATCGGAATTCATTAAGCGGTCTAAGATCAAGAAACCCATGGTCGGTTTTATTGCCGGCGTCACGGCGCCTCCCGGCCGGCGCATGGGCCATGCGGGCGCCATCATTTCGGGCGGCAAGGGGACGGCCGGCGACAAGATGGAGGCCATGCGCAGTGCCGGTATCGAAGTGGCGGATTCGCCTGCAAAACTGGGCAGCACCATGTTGCAGGTAATGAAGGGTTAACCATACCGCGCACAATATGCGTGGGGATTGTAATTACAGTGGAGATGGCGGCAGAAAGCCGTCGGTGGGAACAATTCCATAGTGGACGCGAAGAGTGTAGACGCTAACGGCGTGGCCCCCGCAGGCACGGACCTTGAAGGCTCCTCATTCCTATTTGGCGCCAACAGCGCCTTTATAAAACACCTTTATCAGCGCTATTTGAACTGGTCGGTGCCTTGTCGACATGGGGTCAGAACCCGCGGGGCGATTTCATACAGCCTTTCGGCGGCCTGGAATAATTGGGCCGAAGCCGAGAGGATCATGGCCTGGTTAAGACGGTCCTGCGACGCGGACGCCATCAGCTCCTAGGCCTGATCGGCGACTATCTCGGCCTCGACCAAACGCGCCTTCGGCAAGTGGATCAGGATGTTCCGCACACCGATGAAAGAACGGCGCAGATTGCGCCGCGCCGCCTCGTCCACATGGGTCACATCATCGACCCCGTCGAGCCCGAGTTTCATCGTGCGTTTAATTTCTCCGTTGCATGCCATGCCGTCCGCTCAATTCTTGCCCCCAGCCATGGCCAGTTTGCCAACCTTTCGAAGTTGTTGCCAGCCGCATCTCTCATTTCCAAGCCGGTGCCTCAGCGTATTACGCCGGTTCACGGCCACGCTAAAGCCCCATTCGTTTGCCAATGACATTTCTGAGAATTTCCGAGGTGCCGCCGCCAATGGGCCCCAGGCGTGCCTCGCGAAATAGCCGTTGCATCTCCCCCGCCATATAGCCGGCCCCACCCATGATCTGCATGCCCAGGTCAGCAACCTTAAAATTATTTTCCGTCGCCACGACCTTGGCCGTGGTGGTTTCCAAAACGGCGTCCTCGCCCACGTCCAGCATCCGCGCTGCGTGAAAAGTCGCCAAACGAGCCAACTCGGTCAACATATGCATGTCCGCCAGCTTGTGTGAAATCGCCTGATATTCCGTGATGCGTTTGCCAAAGGCCTTGCGGTTGACGGCAAAATCCTTAGCCAGTTCCAGGATCCGCAGGCAATGGCCGGCGGAAGTGGCGGCAAGCAACAGCCGTTCCTGATTAAGGCCCCGCATTAACATCGGCCAGGCGCCGCCTTCGCTCCCCAGCAGATTGCCCAGCGGCACGCGTACGTCATCCAAGAATACTTCGTTCGGCAACGAGGTGCGGGAACCCAAGGGGTCCATGGGCCGGATCGATAGCCCCTGCGTCCTGCTATCGACCAGGAAAAGACTCAATCCCTTATGCCCGGCATCCGGGTCGGTCTTAGCCGAGACCACCATGTAATCGCTGACATGGGCGTTAGTGATATAGATTTTTTGCCCGTTGATCACATAGCTATCGCCGTCGCGGACCGCACGGGTGCGGATGCCGGCGGCGTCGGAACCGCTGTCAGGCTCGGAATAGGCGATGCACATCTTTAATTGCCCCGCGATCAGGCGCGGTAGCAGCTCTTGCCGCTGGGACTCAGTGGCATGGTATTGCAAATGCGAGGCGCCATAGATCGTCGTGGTCATATAGGCGGACCGGATGCCGAAATGGTAATAGCCCATCGCCTCGATGAAGACTGCCATATCCATGTTGGAGGCCCCGGCGCCGCCATATTCTGCTGCTATGGGCAGGCCAAGCCAGCCGTCTGCTGCAATGGCCTGGAAGGCCTCGCTGGGAAAGGCTGAGGCCTTGTCGAGCTCCAACATTTTTTCCGCCGGCAGTACCCGCCCCAGCAGGCCCAGAATGCTGTCACGCATCAGAATTTGCTCGTCCGTAAAATTAAAGGTTTTGTATGGCATGGCTAAACCCAATTCCTACTCAAAAACTGTGCTGCATCTGGCCTGGGGCGGTCATCGTGACGTCCTATTTGGCCAGCACCGCCCGGCCGCTGTCCGTTATGCGGCAAACCAGCCAATCGGGCTTCAACGGATTGGCGAACCAGGGTTCGGACCAGCCGGCCTTGATACAGGCCCGAATTGTCCGAATATCTATCTCCTGGCCGTACTCATCGAAAAGGGGCAGTTTCCCCCCCGGTTGGGACAATCCCCTGTTCAAATAGCTAACTTGGCTTGCGCTGGGTCTTATCATGGTTCCAAGATTACACGACTGGGGCAAACAGGCAAAGCGAGTGCTTTTTCAGGACTTATTCACAGGCCGATTCGAAAAAAGCGATGAACGATGATTCATTTAATGATAATCGGTACTTGACATTATGTTGCGCCGCAACATATTATTAATGAGTTGCATAGTCACATAACCTAATTTGATAACGTTAGAGAGCGGAAAATGCTTGATAGTCGGCCCAGCAGAGGGTGTCTTTGGCCCATGTGGCCCCACGGTGACCATCCTAGCCACGAATACTGCGGCTCAATGCGCTCCGATGGTAGTTCGTACTGCGATGAACATAAAGCGAAGTCGATCCGTGATTTAGAGGTTGAGCCTCGCCAGCCGTTTATACCACGCAGGAAAGCGGCCTAGAGTAATTCCGTATCACTTAGAAACACGAAGTGATTCTAAGTGATTGGAGAAATTGCACTATTTAAAAGATTTGAGAACTTTCAAAATGAAAAGGCTCTAGAGTATAGCCTCTACGCTCGGCCGTTACCCGCGTCCTGGGCGGATCAAATATACAAAATTCACGGCTTGAAGCAGTGTTGCCTTATAGCAGGATGTCATGACGGCCTGATGACGTGACGTCAGCCGGGAATGCTCTAGATGATAGCACCGATCTGCCTCGCCATGGCTGACAACGTTTGTTCAAACTGATCCTTGTGCGGCGCATGGCCGCAATCGGGCATGAACAGGGTCGTGACGTCGGGACCAATGCCCCGTTCAATCGCCCGGCATTGCGCGATGGTGCCGTATTCGTCATCGGCGCCCTGGATCACCAGGGTTGGCACCCGCTGTCGGGCACAGATATTCGGTAAATATGCTTCCAAGTTCCAACTGCTGAAGCCCGCCCCCAACCATGGCTCCGACCAGCCGCGAAAGGCGCAGTCCACATTGTCGCCGTGATATTTCGCCAGGCGTTGCCGCAATTGGCCGGTGGCATAGGTTTCCCGTACCTGGGCAATACTGTCGGCGTTACACGCCTCCATGAAGACGTGGGGGGCCTCCAGGATCAGACCGGCCAGGCCAACCGCCGGGGTGCCGCCAGCATAGATCAAGGCGATGGACGCACCGTCGGAATGACCCACCAGGATCGGCCGCTTAATCCTGGCGGCGGCCAACAGTGCCGGCAAAACCCGTAACCCTTCGTCATGCATATAGGTAATGGGCCGTGGTAGGGCGCAGGGGTCGGAGCCGCCATATCCCTGCCGGCTGTAGACGAAGGCGCCCAAACCGGTGGCCGCTACCAAGCGGGCCGGGAAATCACGCCACAGGGCTACGCAACCCAGCCCCTCGTGCAGGAAGACGAGGGTGGGTGGGCCATCGGGATCAGGGGATGGCGCGGCGCCAAGCCAGGCGCATTCCAGGCGCTGCCCCGCCGCCTCTAAACTGTCAAAACCGCCCGTCATTCTCTGGCTCCGTCAATCCCGCAGCTTGAAACGTTGAATCTTACCCGTCGCAGTCTTGGGCAATTCGTCGATAAATTCTACCCAACGAGGATATTTGTAGGGCGCTAGGCGCCCCTTGACGAATTGTTGCAGTTCGGCGGCCTGGCTTTCGTCACCGCCGCCTGTTTTCAGGACGACATAGGCCTTGGGCTTTACCAGTTGGTCACTATCGCCATGGCCGACCACCGCGGCCTCCAACACGCCGTCATGGGCCATCAGGGCGGATTCGACCTCGAACGGCGAGACCCAGATGCCACCCACCTTCAGCATATCATCGCTTCGCCCCGCATAGATGAAATAGCCGTCTTCGTCCTGGAAGTATTTATCGCCCGTCCGGGTCCAGGCGCCTTCAAAAGTGGCTACACTATTTTTCCGGTTGTTCCAATAATAGGGTGACGACGACGGTCCGCTGACCAGCAAATCACCGATCTCGCCCGGCGCCACGTCGGCACCCGCATCGTCGGTGAGGCGGCAGCGATAGCCCGGCACCGGCAGCCCGGTGCTGCCATAGCGCACATCTCCAGGACGGTTGGAGACAAAGATGTGCAGCATCTCAGTAGAGCCGATACCATCCAGGATATCCACGCCAAAGCGCGTCGCCCAGCGTTTGGCGACCTCTTCAGGCAGCGCCTCGCCAGCGGAAACACAGTGGCGCAGACGCGGCGACGAGCTGTCGCGGCCGATACTGTCATCCGCCAGGATGCCCGCATACAAGGTCGGCACGCCATAGAAAATGCTGGCTTGGTTGTCCTTAATCCTGGTCATAACGGCCTCCGGCGTGGGCCGCCCGGCCATCAAAACAGAGGTCGCACCGGCCAGCATGGGAAAGGTCAGGGCATTACCCAGTCCGTAGGCGAAGAACAACTTGGCGGCAGAATAGACCACATCATCGGCCCGAATGCCCAACACGCACAGGCCATATAGGACCGCCGTATGGATCATGTCGCTTTGCAGATGCGGCGCGCCCTTGGGGCGTCCCGTGGAGCCGGAGGAATAGAGCCAGAATGCCACGTCATCGGCCGAGGTTGCCGCCGCCTCCAACGCTGCACCCGCGCCCGCCAAAGTCGCGGCCATGCTGGGATGACCTTGTGTATCACCCGTACCGGTCACGATGACATGGCGCAGATCGGGCATTTTATGCAGGACCGGCGCCACGACCGCCAGCAGTTCAGCGCTGACCACCAGGGCCCTGGCTCGGGAATCCCGCAACATATAATGATAGTCATCGGTAGTCAGCAGGGTGTTTACGGGGACTGCTACCAAACCCGCCTTGATGGCGCCAAAAAAGGCGATGGGAAAATCAACGCTGTCCAGTTGCAACAGCATGACCCGTTGTTCCGCTTGTAGTCCCAAATCCAACAGAGCATTGCCGAAGCGGTTGGTACCATCCTGCAAGGCGCCATAGGTGTGGCTGCCGTCATCATCTATAAAGGCAACGTTGTCGCCGAAGCCCTCCTCGACCCGCCGGTCCACAAAATCCAC
>Ga0310124_10001401_pt1 | contig 16794 bp, 28 predicted proteins | sample CB11b_AW_Bot5_MG_FD_203507 | JGI IMG/M metagenome (GOLD analysis project Ga0310124, IMG submission 203507) | Marine microbial communities from Western Arctic Ocean, Canada - CB11b_AW_Bot5 | ecosystem: Environmental > Aquatic > Marine > Oceanic | place: Canada: Western Arctic Ocean | collected... | reverse complement strand
CAAGGTTATAGTCCTGCAGAATTCGCTCAACTCTTATTGGCCGCCAAAGCTGTAACAAAAGTGAGAAAGATCAGTTGGGAAGAGTTTGAGTCAGAAAATGGCTCTATGGCCGTTGGTATTGAACAACTGAATCTAAAACTACCAATTAGCCCTTCGTTTGAGGCTACTGAGTTGGTTGGGAATTACATAATACAAAGCATATAAACGTGACTCTCAACGCTTGGTTAGCGTCAGTGGTAAATTTGAATCTAGTCTCAGCATTGTTAGTGACTTAGTTGTACGTTATGTGATTTGGAAACAACGAGGTCTGGTTTATGAAATACGCTCCAATTAAAGATGAAATTACGTTTGATGATTTCGCAAAATTAGATATTCGTGTCGGCTTAATCGTAAAGGTTTCTGAAGTCGCTAAATCAGATAAGCTGATGAAACTCACCGTCGACTTTGGCGATCATCAGCGATCAATCTTGGCTGGTATTAAACAAGAGCGAGAGAACCCGAAAGAAATCGAAGGCAAGCAAGCTTTGTTTGTTGTGAACTTGCCTGAAAGAAAGATGGCGGGTGAAGTGTCTCAAGGGATGTTGTTTGATATTGGTTATGAAGACAAATTAAATCCGTGTTTAGCTTGTCCTGAAACCGAAATGCCTAATGGTGCTCGAGCTGGGTAACGTACACATAAACGTGAACAATAATGTAAGACGGAATAACGCGTATCTTAACTTAAAGCGAACATCATAGATGGAACACAAAACAGGGTACAAGAGATGAAAGCTGGTACGCCAAGAGATTATAGCGAAGACATGTATAACGTTTATTTTGAAGTTGGAGAGTGGGAAGGAACTGCTCTCAGCATACTTGAGTCGTTTGTTGGTCAGTCACCGTCAACGTCTATTTCACATTTGGAGTTTGGGTATGAACTTGCGATGCCTATCCAATGTGTACCAGATCTCGTGAGGCTTTTGACTGAGAAAAATATCGCTATTTATCAGATCGTACGTGGTAACAAAATACTAGAGTCATAAAGATATTGGTCGAAGTAGAACAGTGAATTAATCGAGATTGATTCGTTATACATGGTACTTATCGTTGAAGGTTGGATTTCTTTCTTAAGGAGTTTTAAGTGAGTCAGGAAGTAAGAGTAGGTGTAGCTGCGGTTATTCTACGTGAAGGACGAGTACTACTTGGAGAACGAATTGGTTCTCATGGGGCTCATACGTGGGCAACGCCGGGCGGACACCTTGAGTGGGGTGAAAGTATCGAAGAGTGTGCCAAACGCGAAACACTCGAAGAGACTGGCTTAGTTGTTAGTGCATTTGAGAAGCTGACTTTTACCAATGATATTTTTGAGAAAGAGAACAAGCACTATATTACGCTGTTTGTTGTTGCTTCTGACGCTAGCGGCGAACCGCAGGTGACAGAACCTGATAAATGTAAGCAATGGAAATGGTTTAAGCTAGATGAGTTACCTGAGCCACTGTTTCTTCCTCTGACGAATCTGTTGAGCGATCCGGTCATCCTTGGGAAGCTAGCGCAATAATACAAATTGTTAGGCCGTTGCAATGTGAATACAGGAAACAATCAAATGGAATTAAAGTGTCACTGTGGAAATGTGAGCTTAGAACTGAGCTCGCTTCCAAACGAAGTCGGGGAGTGTAATTGTTCTATCTGTCGTCGTTATGCTGCCGCTTGGGCGTATTTTTCTCCAGAGCAAGTTCAAATCAACTTGAGCGAGAAAACTGAGTTTTATTGTTGGGGCGATAAAGAAGTCGAATTTCATCGCTGCAAGTCATGTGGATGTTTAACGCATTACGTAACGACAGAGAAATGCTCTGCAGATATCTTGGCCGTGAACATGAGAATGGTCGAAAATGAAGTGCTTGCAAGCATCCCAGTTCGTAAGATCAACGGCGCAGCGTACTAAGTCAACTAATAAGGTACTTTTCCTGTGCATTTCTGATTAATTAGGTGGAAGTTCTGAACAGGTTTTGCCAGTATTTCTAGATATTCAATGAATGGGTCAATCATGACATTACGAGTAGTTCCAGAGCTTTATTGTTTCGATATTAATGTGAGCAAATCCTTCTTTGTCGATGTGTTGGGGTTTGAAGTGAAATACGATCGCCCAGATGAAGAGTTTGCTTATCTAACGCTCGATGGTGTTGATGTGATGCTTGAAGGGATTGCGGGCAAAAGTCGAAAATGGCTTTCAGGTGATCTGGAGTTTCCGTTAGGGCGTGGTGTTAACTTCCAATGGGATGTTATCGATATCGAACCACTTTATCAGAGAGTTAACGAAAGCGCCGCTGATTCTATTTACTTAGCGTTAGAGTCGAAGTCTTATCAATGTGGTGATTCGATCGCGACTCAGAAGCAGTTCATCGTTCAAACTCCAGACGGTTATCTCTTTAGGTTCTGCCAAGATATTCATTAAATCATGACCTTGTGGTTTAACGAATACTGGTCTTTGCTCGAAATTATTGGATAGACTAAACGTATTAACTGAGTGCTAAGGTTGCATTGCTCACGCCCCAGTAATGCGTTATACAAATACTGTGATTAAGAATGAATGAGGATATGTAGTGAGCTATTTGCCAGACGAAAGCCAAAAACGATTCATAGCGGTTTTAAGCAAAAAGATGGATTTAGGAAGAACATTGAACGTGCTAGGGCACTTGAGCGTTGGCCTATCTAATCAATTAGAAAGTGACGAGACTTGCTACGTTGACTATGAAGACTTGGATGGCAATGTCCACCCTAATTTATCTCATTACCCTTTCATCGTGCTGAAAGCAGACAACTCAAATAAGCTTAGAAAAGTGCGTGAAGAAGCCTTCAGCCGTGGTATTAAATTTACCGATTTTACGAGCTCAATGATCGAAGGTGGTTCTGTTGAGCAGCAGCAACGAACCAAAGAAACCAAAGAAGAAGACCTTGAGTATCTTGGTGTATGCCTGTTTGGTGACACGGAAATCCTGCGTGAGTTTACAAAGAAGTTTAGCTTGTATAAGTAAATGTCCGTATTACCTATAAATTAATAACACTATTAATGCTTAGTCTTCGAGATCAAACTTAGATTTGCTGCTTTGGTTTGAAGCATTTATGTAGTTATTGCTCTCGGATTATTAAGAATCTGAACAAGAGTTTTAATTGAGCTCACAAATTAAAACTGTATGTATGTACATACCTTTCTTTTGATATATCATCCCTCGATTTTTCAATCATTGAGTCATAAAATGACGAATCATTTAGAACCAGGCATTAAAGATCTAGTCGAAGACTTCCAATCCAATGGTAAACCTTGCCCATCACTCCAAACCATCGAAGAGCGACGTACTGGCTATATTGGCAGTACCGTTTTAGCGGGGAAGAGTCCTAAAATAGAACACGAATTCTTAGATGCATTAAATGGTGTGCAGATAAAAGTTTATAAGCCTACGACCGAATCGAATCTACCTATCACAGTGTACTTCCACGGTGGTTGCTTTATCAGCGGTGGCTTTGAAACACATGATGTTCAATTAAGACAGATTGCCCTTCAATCTAACTCAATTGTTATTTGCATCAAATATAGACTGGCACCTGAGCATACATATCCAGCGGCGCACGACGATGTGTATCAAGCTGTACTTGGTATCAAGGAGTTTGGTCGCAAATATGGTGGCAATATCGAACAAATGGCGTTTGTTGGTGATAGTGCCGGTGGGCAATTAGCGTTGGCGACAACATTGAGACTAAAAAAGTATGAGTCTTGGTTACCGAGCCAGCAAATTCTTATCTATCCGATGCTAGATCCTAAAGGAAGTTCACGCAGTTACGTGGAAAATGGCACAAACTATATTATAACGGCAAACATGTTGCTTTCCGGCTTCGAGTTATACACAAATAATAAATCTAATGCATTCAATGAGCCTGAACTCAACCTTTTGAACTGTGATTTTAACGGACTGCCAACGACAACCATCATCACTGCCGAGTTCGATCCATTACGTGACGAAGGCGAACAGCTCTATAAGTTAATGGTGTCGCAAGGTGTTGATGCTAGTTGCCAGCGCTATTCGGGTGTAATCCATGGTTTCTTTCAGTTATCGGGTGTTAGTCGATCAGCAAAGCATTGTGTTGAGTTAATTTCAAAAAAATTGATGACTCGAAATTAAAATTATAGATAGTACAATTAGTTAGGGTTAATCTGGACGCTGTGTATATCTCAATTAGCGCCAGATAGACCTTATTTAAGACTCAATTATTATAAGACAATCGGTTAAACTATAGATAGGAAGTCAATGGAATACCAATTAGATATCGAGCCCACCGATGACGACATTAATGAAGTCCGAAGCGGGTTAATCAAACACAACACACCGTTTCTCGAAGGGATACCCAAGTCTCAAGTTGCGTATTACGCGATGGTGGAAGGCAACAAAGTCGGTGGCATTATTGCTGATCTTTGGGGAAGCTGGTTACTGATTAAGTTTCTCTGGGTCGATGATTCGATGAGAGGAAAGCAAGTAGGTAGTGCGCTGCTAGAACTTATTGAAGAGTATGCGAAGTCTCAAGGCTGTACGTCGTCATTGGTCGATACATTAAGTTTCCAAGCTAAGCCTTTCTATGAGAAACGAGGGTATGAATGCCAGATGGTGTTAGAAAATTACCCTGTAGATTCCTCGCTATCGTTTCTCACCAAGTCGCTCGTCAAAAAGTAGCACATAAAGACCCCGTATATACAAGGAGAGTAGAGTGGTCAACATTCGGGAAATGGCAATTTCAGACTACGACTCAGTGATCGCGTTGTGGTGTCAGACAGAAGGCATGAGTATTCGCGATGCCGATTCGAAAGAAAGCATTGCGAGCTATTTAGAGCGTAACCCCGGTCTGAGTTTTGTGGCTGAAAGTAACAACGAGATCATTGGCGCTGTGTTGGTCGGAACGGATGGACGTCGTGGGTATTTACAACACTTAGCTGTCTCGGCCAACTTTAGAGGGCAAAAGTTAGGTTGTAAGCTTGTTGCAGAGGCGGTCAACGCACTTGCAGGGTTAGGCATCCCGAAGACCCACTTGTTCGTCTATAACGACAACATCAACGCTCAACAGTTTTACGAAAAGTTGGGCTGGTTTCCTCGAGATGAAGTTCGAATGTACTCGTTTAATAGCTCGGATAATAGTAACGTTTAGCCTTAAAGATTCGTGCGGGCTGAGCTTGAATTTGTAACAGGTTCGCGCGCATCTTCCCAATATCAAAACAATCCTTGGAGTATTTAGAAATGTTGTTTTCTAGTCTGTCTAAACCATTGGTTCATGGCTCCGAGTTATGTTCTGAGCTGGTCAATTTCTTAACCGAGCATAAGAGTGATTTCGAAGAAAAGTTAATCCCTGATCTGTCATACATCGATGATATGGCACATGTGGTGAACGGCATTAAAATCAAAGACGTTCTACACATCAATACGAATCAATACCGACTTCAATATTCGTTTGATTGGGAGCTGTTTCTAGGCTGTTCAGATAGAAACGAAACCGGTGTAGAGAGTGGAAGTGTTCTATTCACGCTTGAGGACGATAACGTTCTTAATATCAACTTCCCATACTACGGTTCTCGAGATACTAGCGATGAGCTTTAGTCGGTTCAGACTAACTTGTTTTATCCTGAATAATCGGTAACAACGAAGAAGAGGTAAATTTGAGTCCAATCGCTATCCTTGTCCATGTCCCAAATATTGAAGAAGGGCTGAACTGGTACCAGAAAGCATTTCCACATGCCGTTGCCATTTATCATCCAGATTCTGATTTTACAGTTTTGGATCTTAATGGGTTCTCTATTGAAGTTGTGCAAGCTGACAATAAAGTTAATGCAGGTAAAAAAGGAACAGTACTGTATTGGTCAGTCGACAGCGTTGAAGAATCTCTTGTTTATTTTCAGTCAATTGGGGCAACGTTATATCGTGGTCCAATGGCCATAGAAGGTGGGCTAATCATGTGCCAAGTAGAGGACCCATTTGGTAACCTAATTGGCTTACGAGGTTAGAACTTCTCCCGCCTCTCAATAAGGGACTATGTGGTTTATATAAAAAGGAACAACAATGATAACTATCGAAAGGCTTGAAGAGTCACATGTGGCGTTAGTTCAGGCCATCCAATTAGCCGATGAACAGGTCAAGTTCGCTGGCACAGCTGCAGAGTTTTTATTAGACGGCAGTCAAACCACGCACTTGCACGTGATTAAGTCTGATAACGAAGTTGTGGGTTTCTTTAAGCTGGATATCGCTTACGCAGATTCTTATGAGTTTTGCCCTGAAGGAAGCATTGGGCTAAGAGCTTTTGTGCTTGATAAAAACCAACAAGGTAAAGGTTTAGGAACAGGCACGGTGAAGGCTTTGTTTCCATATTTAAAAGCGAATTACTCAGCGTATGAGTCGATTTACTTAACCGTGAATTGCAAAAATCCCGCAGCATTCAACTGTTATAAGAAAGGCGGCTTCGAAGATACCAATGAACAGTATCTAGGTGGCGCAGCAGGCCCGCAATTTATCATGCGCGTTCAAATCGCTTAGTAATATGAAACCGATTAATTTTTTTATGAAGCACTCCTGCATAGTTGTATGCAGATTGAGAGTCTTAAAGAACTCGAAAAGGAAATTTGATGAAAGTTCAATATCTTGAAGTGGTTACCCCAGATGTCGATATTGTTTGTGCAACATACGCTCAGCTCTATAACGTGAAATTCAGTGGTGCAGATTTGAACCTTGGTGGGGCGCGCACTGCAAAGCTATCTAATGGTGGGGTAATAGGCATTCGAGTACCGCTTCGTGAAACTGAAGAACCAACTGTTCGTCATTACACGCTGGTTGAGGATATTCAGTCTGCGGTAAATGCAGCCGAGAAACTAGGCGCCGAAGTCGCGGTGCCTCCAATGGGGTTACCACGTCACGGAATGTGTGCCATTGTTATTCAAGGTGGCGTCGAACTCGGATTCTGGCAGTTATAGGTGGCGCATAGCTTTTAGATTGTGACGGACGAGATACTACGATTTATGATGAGACACCTAGTGTCTTTGCCTGCTTCATGGCATCATTCCACGCAGCTAAAACCCCAACAAGGTATGTTATGAAACAGAATATTGTCCACATTGCACTCGTGGTAAAAGACTACGATGAAGCGCTTGATTTCTATGTAAACAAGCTTAAGTTTGATCTTATCGAAGACACGTATCTACCAGAAGAAGATAAGCGTTGGGTTGTTGTTGCTCCACCAAATTCAACCGGTGTGAGCCTGTTGCTTGCTAGAGCTTCCAAGCCAGAGCAACTTGACTTCATCGGCAACCAAGCTGGCGGACGCGTATTCCTATTCTTAAACACCGATGATTTCTGGCGTGATTACGAACGAATGACGTCTTTGGGCATTAACTTTGTCCGAGAGCCTAAAGAGCAAGGCTACGGTACCGTTGCTGTGTTTGAAGATCTTTACGGTAACTTGTGGGATCTGCTTCAGTTAAACCCTGAACACCCTATGGCTAACAGATAGATAAGCAAGCTTAGCCCACAACCATAATTCTAGTCATACGGATTGGCAGGAGCGACATGGAAGTCACAAGGTATCACCCCAAGTATTTAACTGCTTTACAGGCGATCTATCTAGAATCAAGACAGAACACCTTTCATTGGGCTGATGCCGACGCTTTTAAGTTATCCGATTTCGATTTAGATACAGAAGGTGAGCAAATATGGGTGGTTGTTTCTGGCGACAAGGTTTTAGGTTTTGCCTCTGTTTGGGAACCTGAAAGCTTCATCCATCACCTCTATGTTTGCCCGCGAACGCTACGTTCTGGGGCTGGTTCTGCTTTACTCAATACTTGCAAACAACATTACTCTGGTCTGACATTGAAGTGTCTGACTGCTAATGAAAATGCGATTGGCTTTTATCAGTCGCAAGGCTTTGCTATCTCGTCCACAGAGGGAGAGGGATTAGAGCGTTATCACTTAATGACGTACCAAGCTTGGTAATAATAAGCTTAGTAATAACAATCATAACAATCACAAGCGCTGCAATTACAACAAGGGTCATCAAGTCGGGAGTTAAACCGAGAATATGGAAATAAAACAGCTTTCAGCGACGGAGGTACTTCCGGTTAGGCATCAAGTGCTTTGGCCTGATAAACCGATGTCGTTTTGTATGGTGCCAGATGACGAACACGCAACGCATTACGGCGCGTTTATTGGTGAGCAGTTGGTTTGTGTCGCGTCTATCTATATCCAAGGCCATGAAGCGAGGCTGAGAAAGTTTGCCACGCTGCCTGAATTCCAAGGGCAGGGAATAGGTTCAAACGTGATTGAGCATGTAATCTCTAGCATCAAAGATTTAAACATCCAATATTTTTGGTGCGATGCGCGTACAACGGCTTTAGGTTTTTATCAAAAGTTTGGGATGGCTGTAGAAGGCTCTGAATTTGAAAAATCGGGCGTTGCGTATTACAAAATGTCGGTTCATTGGGAGTAACGCTTCTTTGTCGCTAAGTTAACCCTCCGCACCGCTAAATCATCAACTTAAGTTAAGGAAGGTCATCGTGGAAGAAATCAAAGGCATTCTCCAATTCATGGTCGAAATTGAACAATTAAAGGATGTTCATCGACAAACAAAACCAGTTGGATTGGACCGATATGAAAACTCGGCAGAGCACAGTTGGCACGTCTGTTTGAGCGCTCTTATGTTAAAAGACTATGCCAATGAAGAGATCGATATTACGCGAGTGATGAAGATGTTGTTGATTCATGATCTTGGGGAAATCGATGCCGGAGACACCATCATTTATGCCAGTGAAACTGAAGAAAACAAGCTCAAAGAGAGAAACTGCGTTGAGCGGTTGCTGAAATCATTGCCGAGTCATTTAAGAACCGAGTATTTGGAGTTATGGCTTGAGTTCGAAGCGGGTGAGTCACCGGAAGCTCGATTTGGTAAGGCGATCGATAGAGTGCCGCCTTTGCTTCATAACATCCATGGTGGTGGTCATAGCTGGAAGAAGCACAACATATCCAAAGACAAAGTACTGAGCTTCAATGGCGAGCGTATTTCTAGAGGCAGTCGTGCTCTATGGAAAGAGCTAGAAGTGCAACTTGAAGGGGCTGCGGACAAAGGGTTATTAAAGTAAAAGTTAACTATCTTGCCAAGGAATGACAAAGAAGTTTCAACCTAACGGCGTTTAAATTAAACTCGGGAATTCATAGTGTTACTTCAGCGTAGCAAGCCCATTGTTAAAGGAATAAGAACCACATGAAAACCACTGCTTTAGCTTTATTGTTGCTTAGTGTTTCTGGTAGTGCATTTGCAACCAATACCAATATTGAAGCAATCGATTACCAAGTGTCGGTTACTGTTGAGGATTCCGAATCAAAACAAAGCTTCCCACCTTTTAAGTTTTACTCTTTCGATCAGGAAGTCTCATCTCAAACTGAAGAATGCATTTATTCGGGTGTTCTTTCTAAGCATGAAGCTGACGCTATTCTATTAGAGGCCAAAATGTCATGCGATTATGAAAACGGTGAGTCTAGTAGTGAGATGCCGGTTTTTATTCTTGATAAAGAGGGTGGAGAAGCAAGTATCGAGCTTGGAGAAGATGAAGCAAACCTGTGGAAATACACGGTTCTAATTAAAGCGCTTAACTAAATTTCAAACGATACACAGTTACTCTTTTGTTCTGCTATCGAACACCGCAATGCCTATTAAAGTAGATGCATGACACATGGTATTATCTTGTGTCTCATTTCTTTCTAATAAAACTCTAATGGACAACAATAAGTTCGAGAACCGAGTGATAAGTTGTTAGTATGCATCAACTTTATAAATGTTAGTTGGCTTATATAAATGCTTGATAATAAGTATATTAAACACCCTTATCACTGTGAGCAGTGCAACGCACTTACCCCGCACCTTGCTGTTAACGCTTCCGATGCTGAATCAAAAGCGGACGCTGAATCTGAAAAGAAACAATGGAAACTAGGCGTGTTGATGGAGTACCTGATGACGTTATTGTTTAAAGGTGACCATAATGTTCCCGGTTTTTATGTCGACAGTGATTACGAATACCAGTGTGAAAAGTGTGGGACTAAGTCGTGGCACTGATTGGGTATGAAAATTTGATATGACCCTAACTATCGAGCTCTAATCCTCGAAATTAACTCTTTTAAATAACCAGTTAGCTTAAAGAATTAGTGAGTTTCAATCAGGCGTATTATTCCTATTTTGTTATGGAGGACAAACGAGTGATATACCCAAAAGCTTTAAGTATCGGTGACAAAATCGGATTTTTCTCACCGTCATCGCCCGCAACGGTCTTTGCACCTAATCGATTTGCTCGTGCTAAACGTTATTTGGAAAAGCAGGGCTTCATTCTGGTTGAAGGTTCGTTAACTGGAGAGTCAGAAGGGTATCGTTCTGGTTCCATTCAAGTGCGAGCCGAAGAACTCAATCAGCTAATTCGAGATCCTGAAGTACGCTGCATTATGTCGACCATTGGTGGTAACAACAGCAACTCACTGTTGCCATACATCGATTATGACGCCTTAAGAAATGACCCCAAGATTATTATCGGCTATTCAGATGCCACCGCATTACTGTTAGGCATCTACGCCAAAACTGGATTGGTGACTTTCTATGGCCCGGCACTTGTTGCGTCATTTGGTGAGTTCCCGCCATTAGTCGACGAAACCTTCCAATCGTTTACTGACATTTTATGTTCGGATTCACACCAACACCAGTACACGATGCCTGAGAGTTGGACGGACATTAAACACGATTGGGAAACTCAAGATTCGGCAAAGCCAGTTTACAATAACGAATGGCACTTCATGGGAAGAGGTCAAGTAAGCGGTCGCGTGATTGGTGGCAATCTGAGTACGATGGCGGGGATTTGGGGCAGCGAATACATACCAGAAATTAAGTCAGGCGATATTCTGTTTATTGAAGATTCACTAAAAGGCATCGAAGCCGTCGAGCGCTCATTCGCGCACTTATTGGCTTGCGGAGTGTTCGATAGAGTAGGCGCTATTGTACTCGGCAAACATGAATTGTTTGATGACAAAGGGGCAGGGCGAACACCACTCGATGTACTTATTGAAGTGCTGAATGGTAAAAATGTCCCGATCCTGTATGGTTTCGACAGTTGCCACACTCACCCTATGCTAGTCACTCCACTAGGTGTGCAAGGTACCATCGATTTTGATGACCAGACATTCAAGCTTCAAAGCCAATGGTTAGCGTCGAGTTAGCCTAAACTGATGATAATAAGACGCATTAGAAAAGTGATCCTCTCTGCAAACTGAGAATGGAAACGCGTCTATACTGACATGGGTTACGTCACTGATTTCAGAAGTGGCGCTATGAATGTAAGTTTGATTAGGTTAAATCTCAGAGGTGACGATGAAAAAATTACTACCACTATGCGCCATTTTACTCTCGGCATCATTTTCAGCTGCGGCTTCTGATGGTTTGATTAAATACCAAAGTAATTACTCAGTGAAAGAGACTGCTGACCGCTTTGAAGAAATCGCCAAGAGCAAAGGTTTGACCTTGTTTGCGAGAATCGACCATCAGGAAAATGCGAGTAAGGTTGGTCTTGAATTGAGACCAACGGAAGTCATCATCTTTGGTAACCCAAAAGTAGGGACACCATTAATGCAATGCGCTCAAGATGTCGCGATAGACTTACCGCAGAAGGTGTTAGTCACTGAGGATTCTAATAAAGAAGTATGGCTATCTTACAACGATCCTAATTACTTGGTAGAGCGTCACGCAATCAATGGCTGTGACGAAGTGGTTAAGAAGATATCGGGTGTACTAAGCAAGCTTTCAGAAGCGACAGTGGCGAAAGCTGAATAGCCGAGCCTGCAAGCACTCATTTAGACCATTAATGGGTGCGACTTGACGATGATATAGCTTCCCAATCAACGTTTGGCTGCATTGACAACTAAGCAACAATATATAAAAGTAGTGTTATGAAACTGAATTTAGCGCCATCTAACCAACGAACTATCATCATTCCATAGGAATGGTGGGATTGTTGATGCGCTTTGTTTATCGAACCCACCCGTAAGGTGGGTTTTTTGTCGCTGTCTTATGGGTTTTATCTGAATAGAGGAAGTCATATGAAAAAGGTCGCGGTTTTTGGCAAGCCTGGGAGTGGAAAGTCCACAATCAGCAAAGCGTTAGCACTAGCTACAGGCATAGAGCTTCACCAGTTGGACTCTATTGTTTATAAGGCCAACGGAGAGTTTGTTGAGCGTGAAGTGTTCGACCTAGCACACGACAACATAATCAATTCTGAAAGCTGGATCATCGATGGTTTTGGCCCTCTAGGCTCATTCAACACACGTTTAGAAGCCGCAGATACTTTGGTTTATATCGACCTTCCTTATCCAATTAGCTACTGGTTTGTTACCAAGCGAATGCTCAAAGGGTTGTTCGTTAAACCTGAAGGCTGGCCTGATGGAAGCTCAGTGATAAAAGGCACGATACAAAGTTACAAAACACTAAAACTGTGCCCGAAATTTTGGAATGACGACTTTAGACTACGGTTAGAATTACGCGCAAAAGAGAAAGAGGTTCACATCATCAGAAGCGTGAGTGAATTGAATAACTTTGTCCGCCAACACGTCACTTAACAGGTGAGAGCTTACCTTTCTTTGAAACGCTTTAATTTGCTCATAACTTCATGAAAATATTTAGATTTAACTCAACATATGGCATATTTGCCATGTGTTTAATTTGTGCTTTGAGTTAAGGCTATAGATATTATGTATGGAAGTGAGAAGACGAGAGCGTTCTGCTGTAACTGTAAGGAACTTACACTGCATAGGTACACGATGTTCAGTAGCCAAGTGCAAAAGGCACCACAAGCTGAAGATAAAGAACCGAGCTTACTCCAACGAATTTTATCGGAGCTTCTATCTTTTGGTGTAACAGGTTCGGGCGCGACAGGTGATTACAAATGTACCCAATGTGGAACATATCTGAATACACCAGACAACCTCGACTGAGTTTGTAAGTTTGGCTTAGGCAAATAAAAACGGGAAGATCAGCAATGATCTTCCCGTTAGGTATTACTTAACTCATCGTGCTATTGGCAGTTTGAGTGAGAAGCCTTATGCACAACACTTCTTGTATTTCTTACCGCTACCGCAAGAACATGGGTCGTTACGGTTAGGTGTCTTTTCGAACGTCATTGTTTTTGGCTTGTTTAACAACGTGTCGAACTCAAGCGTGTTTTCTTCTTTAGTTGCATCAACAGATACAGTAACAAAGATTGAATGCTCGGCCGCGATTGCTTCAACTTCTGCTTTACGAGCTTCAGTTTGAACCATTACAGCAACTGGTGACTCTTCAGTACCCACTTTAACATCGCGGTTTACATTGTAGCCAGCAAGAACGTGGTTCTGTCTTGTCTCGATACGGCCTTTGAAAAATAGTTTCGACATTGGGTACTCACAAAATTTGGGATGACGCTATTCCTATGCTAGGTAGCGTTATAGAGCGGGGGATTATACGCATATATTCCAATTGATAAAGCAGTGATGTGAGTAAAGATTGTTGGTTTTTGTTTGCCAGCAATTATTTGTTTTATAGCTTTGTTCTAATTAGACTAATTTTGAAACTCAAGACGATAAGATTTCCCTTAACAGGCCTTCAAGTGATAAATTGAAATCGTCAATTTAAACAACGAGATACCCCATGAAGTTAGATGCCATCCTGTGGGATTACGATGGAACCTTAGTGAATTCAGTTCCAAAGAATATCGCAATTACTAAAGATATTATCTCTGTGGTCGCGCCACGCTTATCAGGTGAGAACTTACCTAAATATCTGCTGAGCGAAACGCTTTATCACGAAGCCAACCATGGTGCTAAAAACTGGCAAGCTTTATATGTCGATTATTACGGCTTATCACACGATGAAATGTTGATCGCCGGTGGAATGTGGGCAGAGCATCAAGAGAAAAACCAAACTGCGGTCGCCTTGTTTGACGGGATGAACACTGTGGTAAGTCAGTTTGCTCATCTCCCTCATGGGATCTGTTCTCAAAACTCTCAATTGAATATTCGTGGTGTACTCGACAGTTATGGCATTGGCGATTTGTTTAAATCGGTAGTGGGCTATGACGATGTCTCGAACGGCCACCAGAAGCCACACCCTTTTGGTGGCGTGAAATGTGTTGAGAACATATTTGGCGCCGATCAGTCTAACGAGCTTTGTTTGATGTACATCGGTGACCATGAAGCGGACACACAGTTTGCTCGCAATATTGAAGCAGCATTGGGTAACAACGCAAAAGTGATTGCGGTGGCTGCCGGTTATAGCCGATCTGAGCCTGAAAACTGGCAAGCCAAGCCCGATTATATTGCCAACCATGTCGATGATCTTTTAACGATCATCGGTAAGTATACGTAGAGGTATATAGTTTAAGTACGCTTAAAGCGATCTCTTCAGGTGCCTAAATAGCTATGTAAAAAATTCGTTATAACTGAACGATTTTAAGGAAGAATAATGACACCAAAAGAAGTGGTATTAGGTTTTTGGGATGCAATGCGCAGTAATGATTTTGCCAAGGCAAGCGAATGGCTAGCCGCAGACTTTGAAGGCTATTGGCCTCAGTCATCTGAACTCACATTAGGGCGCGATAACTTTACGGCAATCAACTCTGAATACCCAGCCAATGGTGTTTGGGAATTCACCCTGAATTCGATTGTCTGTGAAGGAGATTCCGTAGTAACGGACGTTTCGGTTACTGACAGTGTATTGAAAGACCGAGTGATTACCTTTCACACGGTTGTTGATGGTTTAATTCAAAAGCAAACTGAGTTTTGGCCAGACCCATTCGAAGCGCCGGCGTGGCGATCGCAGTGGGTTCAGGTTGTATCGAGCAATTAGTTTGTATCGATACGATCAGTTTGTAACGAAAAATCAGGTTATATCGAACAATCAGGTTGCATCGAAAAATTAGGTTATAACAAACAAGTGGCATTAGGAGGTTTCATTGAATAAGGTAGTGATTGTAACGGGTGGAAGCCGAGGTATTGGCGCAGCGACCTCTAAATTATTGGCCAGTAAAGGCTATGCCGTATGCGTTAACTTTATACACAATGAGTCGCGAGCTGAAGATCTAGTGAACGAGATTCGCGAACAAGGCGGAACCGCTATCAGTGTTCGGGCGGATGTGTCTGTTGAATCGGATGTGAAATCCTTGTTCGAGATTGCTCGTAACAAGCTAGGTCCAGTCACTCATTTGGTCAATAATGCCGGGATCTTGTTTACCCAGTCACCATTAGTTGACATCGAATTAGATCGCTTTGAAAAGGTGATGAAATCGAACGTATCAAGCTGCTTTCTGTGCAGTAAAGCCTTTATCAAACAAGCTGATGGTGCAGGTTCTATTGTGAATGTATCGTCTGCGGCTTCTAGAACAGGTGCGCCGTTTGAATATGTGGATTACGCAGCATCGAAAGGTGCGATGGATTCACTGACCAAAGGCTTATCGCTTGAATTGGCTTCACGCAATATCCGAGTGAATGGTGTAAGGCCAGGTTGTATCTACACTGAAATGCACGCAGACGGCGGAGAGCCAGATCGCGTAGACAGACTAGCTTCGCAGTTACCATTACAACGAGGTGGAACGCCAGAAGAGGTGGCTAACTCTATCGCGTGGTTATTGTCAGACGAAGCTTCTTATGTAACTGGATCATTCATTGATATTGCGGGCGGGCGATAGGGCTCGTTAGCTTTTACACTAAGATAGACCAGTAAAAACCATAAACACGCAACACAAGTACCTAACTAAAAGAACGAAACTAAGAGTATAAACATGAAAAACTATTTCGAAAGCCCGTTTGTTGGAAAGTCACTCAAAGAACAGGTGACCAACCCAAACATCATCGTGGGCGAGCACAGTTATTACTCGGGTTACTACCATAACCATAGCTTTGATGACTGTGCGCGTTACCTATTACCGGATAGAACCGACATCGATAAGCTGATCATCGGTAGCTATTGCTCGATTGGTTCTGGCGCCGTATTTATGATGGCGGGCAACCAAGGCCACCAAAATCAATGGGTGAGTACCTTCCCGTTCTTCTACCAAGACGACGAGAAGTTTGAAGATGCGATAGACGGCTTCGAACGCTCTGGTGATACCGTGATTGGTAACGATGTGTGGATTGGCACAGAAGCCATGATCATGAGTGGTGTTAAGGTCGGTGACGGAGCAATCATCGCAAGTCGAGCTGTTGTGACTAAAGACGTCGCACCATACTCGATTGTTGGTTCAAACCCTGCGCGTCACATCCGCTATCGTTTCAATGAAACTGAAATTTCTCAGTTGTTAGAAATGAAATGGTGGGAGTGGAGCGAAGAACAAATCAAAGGTGCAATGTCGTTGATGTGCTCTTCAGATATCGATGGGCTTTATCAATACTGGAAAGCACTCAAGTAATTATTGTTACCTGAGCACTTTGTCTCATCGCTACCGCTTTAGTTTATCGCTTTGGTTTATCGGGTAAGCACAGCGTAATGAATTAGATACCAGCACCGACTTGGAAGTAGAGGGCGGTATCTTCTTCACTGAACGCAATATCAATCCCTGAAATCAAACCATAGCGTCTTGCGATAAGGTATCGGAAACCGACACCATAAGCTGCGTGAGAACTTTGATCAAACATGTCTTTATCGCTGTCACCCGCATAGCCAATTCCCGTAAACACCGCGGTTGACCAACGTGGTGTCCATTGTTTGCTTATTTGAACTTCTGCCGCGACCGTGTGT
>Ga0310124_10001400_pt1 | contig 16795 bp, 13 predicted proteins | sample CB11b_AW_Bot5_MG_FD_203507 | JGI IMG/M metagenome (GOLD analysis project Ga0310124, IMG submission 203507) | Marine microbial communities from Western Arctic Ocean, Canada - CB11b_AW_Bot5 | ecosystem: Environmental > Aquatic > Marine > Oceanic | place: Canada: Western Arctic Ocean | collected... | reverse complement strand
TTATTTTACAAAACATTGGATTCAATACAGTTAGATCGTCAATTGGCTTAGGAATAAAACGAATGAAAGTAGAAACGATTGAAGCCGTAAAGGCGTATGGTTTTTCAGTAAGAACCACTAATACCGATGAGATTGACCCAGCCAAAGCCAAGATAGGGCAATTGTGGCAGGGCTTTTTTGACCAAGCGTTTCCAAAATTAACGCCGGATTCAAAAGTGTATGGTGTCTACACCAATTACGAGTCTGACTTTACGGGTGAATTTGATGTCATCGCTTGTACTAGCGCACTCACCGATAACAATTTAGATGCGCTTGTCGAAACCGAAATACAAGCAGGCAAATACTTAACGTTTTCTGCTGAAGGTGAACTCCCTCAAGCGGTCATCGATTTATGGGGAGAGGTGTGGGCGTACTTCAACGCTGCAGATTGCCCACATGTTCGAACTTACGCGACAGATTTTGAATTCTACAAAGGCGAAACTGAAGTCGAGATTTCGATAGCGATTCAATAAGCTTTGGGTTGTCGTTAGTGATAGTCAAATTTAGTCATTAGCAAAAGAGCCGCTCTATACGAGCGGCTCTTTTTATTGGGGTACACCGCCTAAATAAATTGCGGTACACCGCTTTTACAAATTGTGGTCTACGGTCTTAACAAAGGTCAGCTATATCATTCTCATGAAGTAAGGAATAATCAGGGCGTTCGCTAAATCAATGAAGAACGCGCATACCAATGGCACGATGATGAAGGCTTGTGCTGAATGCCCATACTTCTGACTTACTGCCGACATGTTCGCCATGGCTGTCGGTGTTGAACCTAACGAAATCCCTCCGAACCCAGCACATACAACAGCCGCATCATAGGTCTTACCCATTGATGGGAACACGATGAAGATATTGATTATCACGGCCAGTAGCAGCTGCATTGCCAATATCGCGAAGATAGGACCCGCCAAGTCAATGAGCGTCCAAAGCTGCATGCTCATTAATGACATCGCCAAAAATGTACCCAGGGAGATTTCAGCAATTAAGTCGATAGCAGGTGAGCGTGTGGGCCATTTTGCGCCCGAAATTCTAGGGTAGGAGTCTGGCATTACGTTGGTGATCACGATACCCGCAAACAAACACGATACGAACAGTGGAAGTTGTAATCCTGTTTGACTGATCAATTCATTAAGCAACGCGCCGACAATGACACAAATATGGATCGCTAATACGGCGTCCAAAAATTGAAATGATGTGAGAGCTTGTTGTTGCTTTTTGGCATTTGAATCGATTGAGCCTGATTGCTCATCGGTAGGTTTGAGGTTGTGACGCTTGATGAGAAACTTCGCAATAGGACCACCCATAAGGCTGGCTAAAATCAGCCCGAACGTTGCACTGGCGATACCAATTTCCATTGCACTTTCTAGGCCGAACTCTTCTGCAACCTTAGGTGCCCAAGCAATCGCGGTGCCATGTCCGCCAATCAGTGAAATACTTCCGCTGAGTAGACCAAAGACAGGCTCTAGGCCAAACATTGATGCGACAGAAATACCGACGATGTTTTGCATGATCATGAAGAAGATAGTGATTGCTAGCAAAATGACCAAGGGCTTTCCGCCTTTGAACAGGTCTTTCAAACTTGAGTTAATACCAATCGTGGTAAAGAAGTAGACCAATAAGACATCGCGAGCAAACAGATCAAACTGCACTTCAATTGAGGTCGTCGCGTAAAGAGCCGCGAACAGGAGCGATGCCAAAATCCCGCCAGAGACAGGCTCTGGAATACTGAACTCTTTCAAAAAACCGATGACCTGATTGAGCCTCCGACCGATAAATAGAACCACGATCCCCATGGTCACAGCAAAGAATGACCCGAGATGTAAGATGTTGTTTTCAAATTCCATAGTGATCCTTGTAAAGGTGAAATTATGACGTGATTTTTGATTGCCAGATTGCACTTTAATAAGCAACTAGATTAGCATTATTTATTATATTCAAATGATAAGAAGTTTTGAAATTCCGGATCGGCAACAAGTTGTTTGTTACCTTCTTCAATCAATAGGTCGACGTTTTCTTTGTCTATCATAAAGTCCGTCGGAATTTGATTGAGTAAGTATCGCTTGGCACTGTTGTCTGATTTATTCAAGCTGATCTCAATGAAGTGGGGAGAAACCTTACGACCTTGATGAGAGGCCAGCTCCGACCAAGACTGCAACTCGTCGACGATCAAATCTTTTGTTGTGTCGTTATAGCGATGCAGCTGGATATCGGTGATGACGTCCACCGTTTGTTTCATGGAAGGCGCTTCAATTGACTCTCCAATGCCAGATTCTGGGTTCGTCGATGCATCAACCGAAATGATGACAATAGGACGCGCGTGCTGGGTGTCGTACAAGTTTTTCAGCTCTTCGTTGTCGTTGTAACGCAAGTATTCAGACATCTCATACACCGACAGCAAACCGAGGTTGTCAGTAATCCCGCCATCCACAAGGTGGAGATAACTCACATCATCCTTATTGCTATATGACTCTAACGACTTGATCAGATTTCGGTTGCGGTAACTGGTGGCGTCGAATGACGGTTTTGTGTGTTCTGTTTTGTCGCAGTCATTTCTGTTCTCAAGCACGACAGGAGTAAATACAAAAGGGACAGCAGAAGAGGCGGCCACCGAGCTAGACACGGAATAGTTGTTTAAATCTGAGCAAATCAGGTCAAAGTACTCTTGTGTGAATGAAAAACGCGAACCCGTTGAAATGTCAGTTGCGTTAATCACAATGTAGGGCGCATTTTCTCGGTGCATGTCGGCAAACGTGCTTTCACCAAAGATGTTGGCTTTGTAATAGTCGGTGGCTTTGTCTGTTCTAGTGGCGTACGAGAACCAATAAGTAGGAGATAAAAGGATGGAAAACAGATCTTTCGAGACTTCGTGATAAAGGAATGCTTCTTCGTAATCTTCGAATATCTGGTCGCCATAGATACCATAATAGGCGGCGGTAAAGCTGCCACCGGATACCGAGCTGATCATATCGACTTCATCTAACAGATTGACCGTTTCACCATCGATTTCGATGTTGGTGTCGCGCAATGCTTGCAACACGCCATATGAGAGCGCTGCCGCACGTGTGCCGCCACCAGAAAAAGAGAGGATTAACGTGACTTTGCTATTGGGTTTATTGAAGCTCTTCGCCGTGTAGGTTTGATTCTGCTGCGCAACAGATTGGCCTGTGTTGGTTGCTTTGTTTTTCGCGCTACAGCCTGAAAGGGCAAGCGAGAAGGCCACTAACAGTGAAACTTTCGCGAACCCTTTAAAATCGGGACTAGGTGTGTTGAACGTGTTCACTTTGTTTTTTGGCATAGCGCATTTCAAACTAACGTTGAGGTTGAGTGAAAGGCTATTTTCGTTGATATCTAATATGCCATCAATGGCGTCACCTGTAATTCAGTGTCACGATTTTCATAACAATCTAGAGGTAATCAAGCTTATTTAGAACTGTTTACAGTCATCTCCAGGAATCTAAAGTAATCTTCGGTAATCTAGGGTTATCTCCAGCAATTTAGAGTTATTCCCAACAATTAGAGTTATCTCCTGCAATTCATAGCTACTTATTGGTATCCAAAAACACAATCTTGCTTGGTTTCATTCCACAAAGGGTATTGCTTCATGACTTGGGTGTAGAGCTTACTTTCCAAGTGCGCTCTTAACCAACGTCCTACGTTTTGGTATTCAGATTGCACAAACCACTTCTTTTCGACCCGCACAAACTGGCTGACAAAAGGCATCACCGCAAAGTCGGCTAAGCTTGGGGTTTCTCCGAAAAAGTAGGGCTGATCGGTGAGTAGCGCTTCTAACTGACTAATGAACGCTTCGCAGGCTTGTCGACGTTGTTCAACATCGATGTTTCGGTAACGAACAGACGCTCTGTACTTTTCTAAGTGGCCAATAAAATCTTCATCGTTGGTTTTGATGAGCTGGTGGACTTGTTGGCTCAGTGTTGGATTACTTGAACGAAGAAGATCTTGAGGATCGTTTTGCTGAAGTGCCCAGTTCATAACATCCAAGCTCTGCTCAATGATTTGTCCATCTGGCAACACCAATACCGGAACGGTACCTTTTGGCGAACTGGCCAATAGTTCGCTAGGCTTGTCTTTGGTAACGATTTCTCGAAGTAACACTTTTTGCTGTGATAGTGCGATGCCCATTCGTCCGCGCATGGCGTAAGGGCAGCGACGTAAAGAATAAAGGATAGGTAAATCGGATTCGTTTGGCATTATTGAGGTCATTTAGTTTGAAAAGTGTTGTTAGGTGGTAAAGAGATCGTGATGTAGGTAGAATACGCGGCTTAAAAATTATAAGTAAGTGAGCGACTTCAAAAATGAGCAGAAAGATTGAGTTATTAGCCCCAGGTGGCGATGTAGAGGCGATTAAAGCAGCTATCGTAGCGGGTGCTAATGCGGTTTATTGCGGTTTAGACACCTTCAACGCTCGTAACAGAGCCTCTAACCTATCGTTAGATGAGTTGAATGGTGTGATTCGCCTTGCTCATGAATACGGTTGTGAAGTGTTTCTGACTCTTAACGTTGTGCTGCTGGAGCATGAAATTAAGAGCATCACTAAACTGTTGAACCAGCTTGTGAACACTAAGCTTGATGGCATCATCGTTCAAGATCTTGGTTTGTTCGATTTGGTGAAAAAGCATTTCCCATCGTTAGATGTTCACGCATCGACTCAGTTAACGACACACAACGAAGGCCAGATTAAGTTCTTGTCTAAAATTGGCGCAACACGCGTTAACTTGTCTCGTGAATTGAATCTGCCAGAAATCAAAATGCTGACGGAAGTAGCACACGACCACGATGTATTGACTGAAGTGTTTGTACATGGCGCTTTGTGTATCGCATTCTCTGGCCAATGTTACTCAAGCTCAGTAAGTGTGGGTAACTCAGGTAACCGTGGCCGTTGTAGCCAAGCATGTCGTGATGAATACGAAATCACTGATGCAGGAAACAAGTTTCCACTGAACCTGAAAGATAATTCAGCGTACTACGACCTACCTGAATTGGTTGATGCGAAAGTCGACTCATTGAAAGTTGAAGGCCGTATCAAAGGCGCACATTACGTATACACAGTGGTTGATACGTGGCGCAAACAGATTGATAGCTTTGTAGAAAGTGGTTTGTTGATCGAAGACGATTCAAACCTGCACAAAGTATTCAACCGTGATTTCACCAACTCTTTCCTTAAGGGCAACCTAACGAAAGACATGTTCATTGATAATCCTCGTGACAACAGCATGAACTACGCCGTTGATAAAGCGACGAAAGAGAACAATGAAATCTCAGTGGTACAAATTCAAGAAGTGACCAGCGATCTTTATGAAGCGAAAAATGCCCTAGGCAGTGAAATGCGCGACAAGATCGAGTTCCTTGATATTCGTAAAACCCCCGTGTCATTGTCGTTTAACGCTAAGGTGGGTCAACCATTTACGGTGACAGTGAACACACCAAAAGAAAACTTTACGGTTCAATCTCAATCATTATTGGCAACAGCTAAAGAGACTGCGATTACTCAGGCGTTACTTGAGAAGCGTTTCAAATCAGTGAAGAGTGCTGTTCATACGCTCGAAAACTGTAACTACGACAACTTAGATGAAGGTCTGATTCTTCCTTTGAAAGAAGTGTCGGTCTTAAAAGACGAAATCGATTTCATCTTAAACGGTTCTGTGAAAGTGATTAAGCACGTTGAAGTGCCAGCACTGCCTCAGCAACCAAAGGTTAACGAGAAGCCAACCATGTCGATGCTTATCGCTGATGTGGAAGACTTGCACCTGTGTGACGTAACTGACGCGGATGTTTACTTCAAACTGCCGGAAAGCTTCAAGAAGCGTTGTAACAAGTACATCGACATCTTGGCAGCCAACCCACGTTTGATTCCTTGGTTCCCTGCAGTATTGATCGGTAAAGATTACGACGAAGCGGTTCGTATTCTTGAAGAGATCAAGCCAGCTCGCATCGTAACCAACAACACGGGTATTGCTTACAAAGCTTACGAGATGGGAATTGAGTGGGTAGCAGGCCCATTCATGAACACCACAAACTCTCACGCACTGGTTACGCTGAAAGAAGAGCTGAACTGTGCTGGTGCTTTCATTTCGAACGAGATCAACAAAGGTCAGATTCGTCATATTCGCCGCCCAGAGAACTTCAAACTGTTCTACAGCATCTACCACCCAATCTTGATGATGACCAGCCGCCAGTGTTTCTTCCAAAGAACCGTGGGTTGTAACAAGCCAAGCATTGAAGCAGGTTGTATGTTGAAGTGTGAGAAAGCGACCACGATTACCAACGTGAAAGGCATCTCTTTCGCGGTTGATAAACAGAAGGGTGGCTACCCAAGCATTTACAACCACGAGCAGTTCTTAAACCATGACGCTGTAACGGATTTCTCAGGTCTGTTCGACGAGTTCTTCATTGACCTGACAAACATCGGCGCGGGTTCGAAAGAAGTACAAGACAAAGTAGAGCTGATTAAACATTTCCAAGGTTTGATTAATGGTGTTGATGGTTCACAACAGAACCTAGAGCAGATGGTTGAAGTTCGAACTAATGCTCAGTACGTTCAAGGTCTATAGGGTTCAGGTTTGTAGGTCTATAGATTTATAGGCTGCACGGCTTATAGCTTCTAAAGCAAAGAGCGTTCAGCATTCAAGGTCTATAAGTCTTAACCGTTTATAACCGCTTATAAGTACTCTGAACCAATAAACAAAAGGCCACTCAATCGAGTGGCCTTTTTGTATCTGAGTATTTTGAATCAGCGAATACGTTATTCCGTCACGGCTTCTTGTTTGAAGCATGGGCTTTTCAACGTGTTCATCTTTTCAATTTCGTTGGTTAAGCGCAGCGAAAGCAGGGCTTTTTGGTTTGAAGCAAAATCAAACATCACGATAGTCGCGGTACCTATGGTCGTCAGTTTCTGCTGAGTTTTACTGACAATCGCGTATTCCATGGTGAATCGGTCATCTTGAATATCAGTGACACGAGAGCCAATCATCAAAGTATCTGGATACGTGACTGGTCGGAAATACTTACAGTAAGTGTCACCAAGAACAGGGCCAACTTTGGTAATCGCCATCTCTTCCATCAGCTCAACGTGCTTGAAAAAATCTAAGCGAGCGGTTTCGAAATAGCGAAAATATACGGCGTTGTTAACGTGATTGAGTGCGTCCATTTCTCCCCAAGCGACAGGGATTTCTGTTACTACCGGGTAGTCAGATAATAGTGCTTCCATGCGAACCCTCTTATTGTTATCTGTGTAGTTAATGTTATCTGGGTAATTAATGTTATCGGCTTATCCTTCATCGGGATAAGTTGTTATTGGAATAAAAACCCTACCGCTAAATTAACAAAACTGCAACACGTGTGATTTAAGTTTTTGAAGCTTGAAACCACACAATGTCAGTGACTTAACTTTCCGTTACTTATTGATTAGTGTCTCACTAAACAAACGACGTACGCACATCCACTCAATGATTACGCACTAAGGTGTTTGAATTGAAGTTCAACTAAGCGTTGGTACAATTCGCAGCTATTAATGAGAGACTGGTGGTCGCCGATGTCTACTAGCTGTCCTTTATCGAGCACTGCAATCTGGTCGGCGTGTTTAATTGTTGATAATCGATGGGCGATAATGATCGTCGTTCTACCACGCATTAACTCTTCTAAAGCTTGTTGTACGTGATGCTCACTTTCGCTGTCTAGCGCACTGGTTGCTTCATCCAATAAGAGAATATTCGGATCTTTTAGGATGGCACGTGCGATGGCAATGCGTTGTCTCTGCCCGCCAGAAAGCCTAACACCGCGTTCACCAAGAAAGCTGTGATAGCCCTCAGGTAGGTTTTGGATGAACTCGTGCGCGTGCGCTTTTTTCGCCGCTTCGATCACTTGTTCGTCCGTTGCTTCTGGGTTTCCGTATCGGATGTTATGGAAAACATCGTTACTGAACAGAGCGGGTTGCTGAGGAACTAACGCCATCTGCTTTCTCAGTTCATTCGGATCAAACTGATTCAGTTCAACACCGCCTAACGTTACTTTACCCACTTGTGGGTCGTAGAAACGTTGCAGCAGTTCGAATAGGGTGGTTTTGCCTGCGCCAGACGGGCCAACCAATGCCAATACTTTACCTTCATGGGCCGTTAGCGTGAGGTTGCTTGTTGCGGGCTGGTCTGGTCTTGATGGGTAACAGAAGGTTACATCATCAAAAGCGACTTCTGGTGTCACGTTATCCAGTGATGTTGGGTTAGCTACCGGCGCAACAATATGGCTTTCAACTTGTAGGATTTCGATTAATCGCTCGGTCGCACCTGCCGCGCGTTGCAGTTCACCCATCACTTCAGAAATGGTACCTAATGACGAAGCGACCATAATGGCGTAGAACACAAACGCGGCTAAATCACCTGCCGACATGGTGCCGTTGATGACATCACTGCCGCCAACCCACAGCATCCCTGATATTGCGCTGAACACGATAACAATCACACCAGAGATAAGTATCGCGCGCTGTTTTACACGCTGGCGACCAATCTCATAAGCCTTTTCCACTTCAACAGCGAATGACGCTTTCTCTTGCGCTTCTCGGCTGTAGCTTTGGACGGTTTTAATGTGTTCAATCGCTTCACCTGCATAAGAGCCGACATCAGACATCGAATCTTGGCTTTGGCGAGATAAAGCTCTTACACGGCGCCCATAGACAAGGATCGGAATCAAGATAAATGGCACCGAGGCCAATACAATCAACGTCAGCTTAATATTGGTCGCAAATAGCATGATGATTGCACCAATACACATCAGCGCGCTGCGCATCGCCATAGAGAACGATGAACCGATGATGCTTTGAAGCAGAGTGGTATCCGTTGTAATGCGCGACATGATGTCGCCACTGCCATTAGTTTCGAAGTAACTCGGATGCAGCGTCACGACATGATTGAAAACCGATAAGCGAATGTCTGCACTCACGCGTTCCCCAACAGAAGAAACCAAATAGAAGCGGAAGAAAGTACCAATCGAGATCAACACGACCACGACCATGATGAACTGAATTGCGCTGCCTAAATCTGAGAGTGATTGTTGGCTAAAACCTTGGTCGATGAGAAGACGAATACCGTGACCGACTGAAAGGGTTAAGCTCGCCGTGAAGATCAACGCGATCAACGCAGCAATAACACGACCTTTATAAGGCTGAATGAATTTACTCAGCTCAAACAAAATACTGAGGCTTTTTTTCTCAGGTTTGGGTTCTGGCGCTTTTTGAGTCGAGCGCTGAGTTGAGTCGAGCGCAGAAGAGACATCGTTTTGCATATGACTGCCTTAATGTGTTGTCGCTTTAAAAATAGATGGCTTGTTGCTTGTTGCTTGTTGCTTATGACTAATTGCTTATGGCTTGTCGCCTGTACTGCGTGTTGTTCGCTGGGAAGTACTTGTTGTTGAGAATAGAACCCATTAAAGCATTTATTGCGCTGTGACGCTCCCTAGGAAACTCAATTTCCAATATTTCATCATCACCAAGTGCATAGTTCGAAACGACATTAAAGGAAAACTAAGCATTCTGATCCAGTCAGTTCGATAGGAAAGTAGGGGGTTTAACCCTAATTTTTATGCAAGTAAATTAGCGTTAATAGGGGAGTGCGTTCATAAACTAGTAATCGAGTTATGATTTATAAATTGATAGAAAAACGTTTGCTTTTTATCTCGATACTAACCTTATCAATAGCTTGCAATTTTTGGTTGTAAGACCAGTTATAGCGACTGTTTTTTGTGCAATATTTGTTACAAAAATTCAACAAAGTAGTTTTTTATACATTTTTCTTGCATAAAACCTCGGATTGAATAGAATAACCAACAAATGACAATTAATGCAGTATTGTGGCATGAGTATTCAAGTAAAGAGCATCAACAAATCATACGGTGATACCCAAGTTCTTCATGACATCAGTTTCGACTGTGAGAGTGGCGAAACCTTGGTATTGCTTGGCCCAAGCGGCGCGGGCAAGAGTTCACTATTGCGTGTTTTGAACCTGCTAGAAATCGCGGACAACGGCGAATTAGACATTGCTAACGAGCAATTCGACTTTGCTGGTCAGATCCAAGAGAAGCAAGGGCTTAAACTTCGTCGTAAAGTCGGCATGGTGTTCCAGCAATACAACTTATGGCCACACATGACGGTGATGGAAAACTTGATTGAAGCACCAACGAAAGTTGCGGGTTTGGATAAGCAAGAGGCGATCAAGCAAGCGCAAGAAGTACTAAAGACACTTCAACTTGCAGACAAAGCCGACGCTTGGCCACTTCAACTGTCTGGCGGTCAACAACAGCGTGTTGCGATTGCACGTGCGCTGATGATGAAGCCGGATGTGTTGTTGTTTGATGAACCAACAGCGGCGCTTGATCCTGAGATCACCAACCAAGTCGTGAGCATTATTAAAGAATTGAGCGGAACGGGCATTACCCAAGTGGTCGTGACGCACGAAGTCGATTTCGCGAAGAAGATTGCTAGCCACGTTCTGTACCTAGAGAAAGGGTACATCGTTGAACACGGCACCAGCGATTCATTCGTTAATCCGCAGACACCTGAGTTTGCCGAGTATTTGACTCATTAAATCTGAGTTAACGCATAAGATTCACGTAACTCTCTAGATTTAGCTAAACACAACATCGATCAAAACAATCAAATTATAAGAATGGCCACAGGCCGCTATCAAACAGTATTCGGAGTAACAAAATGAAAAAGATTCTACTAGCTTCACTTATCGGCCTTGCTTCTTTCAACGCAGCGGCGCAAGAAGAAATCAAATTCGCAATGGAAGCAACGTACGCACCATTCGAATACATGGATGAGAACAACCAAATTCAAGGTTTTGACGTAGACTTAGCAAACGCACTTTGTGAAGAGCTGAAAGCAACGTGTACTTTCCACAACCAAGCATTCGATAGCTTGATCCCTGCACTTAAATTCAAACGTTACGATGCGGCTATCTCGGCTATGGACATCACAGAAGCACGTCTTAAACAGGTGAACTTCTCTAACGCATATTACGACAACTCTGCAGCATTCATCTCTTTCGAAGGCAAAGTCGCAGACCAAGCAGCACTAGAAGGTAAGCGTGTTGGTGTTCAAAACGGTTCTACTCACCAGAGCTTCCTACTTGAGCAAATGACTGGCGTAACAGCGGTACCTTACTCAAGCTACCAAGATGCATTCATCGACATGAAAAATGGTCGTATCGATTCTGTATTCGGTGACACAGCCGTTGTAGCAGAATGGTTCAAGAAAGAAGACAACCTAACGTACGTTGGCGACCAAGTAACAAACCAAGAGTACTTCGGTAACGGCTTTGGTATCGCAGTAAACAAGAGCAACCAAGAACTTGTAGACCAGCTTAACGTTGCACTTGCAGCAGTGAAAGCGAACGGCGAATACGACAAGATCTTCAACAAGTACTTCGGTAAGTAATTTATGGAATTAACGGGTTACTCTTTAGGGCTCGTCGAAGCAAGCTGGATGACTGTTCAGCTTGCGTTCGTAAGCCTATTGGTTGGATTGGTTCTAGCAGTTTTGTTTGCAAGTGGTGAGATGTCTCGTCGTATTGCAATCAAATGGCCAACGACTGCATTTGTGACGATTGTTCGTGGTTTACCAGAAATTCTGGTCGTACTGTTTATCTACTTTGGTTCGACACAAGTTCTGTTCATGATCACTGGCGATTTCATAGAAGTGAGCCCGTTCTTATCTGGTGTTGTTGCACTGTCACTTATCTTTGCTTCTTACGCTTCGCAAACCTTGCGTGGTGCATTAAAAGCAGTAAGCAAAGGGCAGAGAGAAGCAGCAAGCGCGCTTGGTATCTCTCAATCACGTTCATTCTTTCGTATAGTTTTACCTCAAGCGGTAAGACACGCGCTACCAGGGTTAACCAACCAATGGTTAGTGTTACTGAAAGACACCGCATTAGTATCGCTGATTGGCGTAACGGATTTGTTGAAACAAGCACAACTAACATCCGCTGCAACGCACGAAGCATTTACTTGGTACGCGACAGCAGCAGCAATCTACTTGGTCATCACTTTAATCACACAAAGATTGGTAAAAGTGATTGATGGTAAGTTCTCTATTCAAGGTTTGGGTAACAAAGGGGCAATAGCATGAATCAACAATACCTCTCCCAAATGCTTGAAGGCTTAGTGACCAGTCTTCAACTCACAGGCGCTTCATTGCTTGTTGGTTGTATATTGTCATTGCTAATGACGGTAACGCTAATCCTAAGAATACCGGCGCTTCACTGGTTAACACGTGGCATAATTACGCTATTTACCGGCACACCATTGTTGGTTCAGATCTTTTTGGTGTATTACGGCCCGGGTCAATTCGATTGGATTCGTGAAAGCTTCCTATGGAGCTGGTTAAGCCAACCTTGGTTCTGTGCAATGTTAGCATTGGCTTTGAACACCGCGGCATACAGCACGCTACTGTTCAGAGGCGCATTCAACGCGATTCCAGCAGGGCAGTGGGAAGCATGTCGTGCACTTGGCATGGATAAGGTAGCAACGCTTAAAGTGTTACTGCCATACGCACTACGTCGCGCCGTTCCAGCTTACTCGAACGAAGTGATTCTAGTCTTCAAAGGCACGTCACTGGCAAGCACCATCACCATTATGGATTTGATGGGCTACGCTCAGCGTATCAACGGCCAAACCTACGACACGCTCACCGTGTTCGGCATTGCTGGCGCATTCTACTTAGCAGTAAACGGCATACTAACGCTGATCTTCCGTCAGGTAGAAAAGAAAGCCCTCGCATTCGAAGCGGCGTAAGCTAGCTACTCACAAGCTTAACTAACGTATAAAGCCTGCCATTTATGTTCGCATAGATGGTAGGCTTTTTTTGTTTTTGGGGTATGTGTAGAGGTACTGTGTTTATATCCAGATTGGCGAGGCTTTGCGCAATTCATACTATATGGAAATATTCTGCATTTTGTCATTCAATGAACGTATCTATGTTTTAAGTCACTGAATTGCTGTGATTAATCGTGGTAAATTGCTGTGCATATGAAACTAGATAGAATAATTTATGGGAATTAATTTGATACCTTGTCCTCATTGTGAAAAGACAGGTACTTGCAAGCAAGATGATGGGAAATCTTGTGGCTCTTGCTTAAAAGCTGCGAAGCTTAAAAAGGATAGTGATTCTAAAGTTGTACAATGTCAGGCTTGTACTGGTATGGGCGTTATTGAGCCTAAAACATCCAGAATGAATGCAAGGCTACCATTCATGATAGTGGCAATAGTCTTAGCTACTTTCTATGTTTATGCTGGGTTTAGTGCCAACGATAATGAGAGATTTTCACAAATATTCCCTTTGATTGGTTCGTTAACCACAATGATTGTTACGTTTTACTTTTCTAACAAGAAATAAGCCTAACAAACGTTTAAGACAGATTCCCAACGCATGGTATTTTCAGTGTTAATGGTTAGATTTGGTGTTTACGGTGGTATGGCTAAGTTTAGTGGGTGTTGCTCACTACTTAACGTGGCGTTATGTGAAAGGGGAAAAATTTGAATCCATTTGAACTACCACAAGAAAGATTTAAAGCAAGGCGAGATTTGTTGAAATCTAGTGTTGAAGTCGTTTTGTCTGAGACATCAGAGTATATTTATGGTGAGTATCAACATCTTGAAAAACTGGAGCGTGCGGAGCTGTTTTGTAAATATGAACTAATGGAAGCCCCATCAGCAAGGGTTGATCATTTACAAAAAGTAGGCACTTTCCCTTGGATTGAAGCGGCTCATGAATTGGATTCGTGCTTAACGGTAATTTTTGAGGGAAACTACAAAAATGCGTTTGACTCCCTAAGAAGAGCTATTGAACTTGTAGTTACTGGTAGCTTTTTCGTTTTAGATAATGTCGAGAAAGAGAAGGCAAAGGAGTGGATGGAGTCGGATCGGTCTACTCCAAACTTTAAGCGTGCGTTGAAGGTTATTGAAGACGCTTGTCAATATAGTAGTTGTGATGGGGAAATATCATGGACCGAGTCATTATTGGGACACTATTGGGAACTATGTGATGTGATTCATGTTAAAGGGGTAAAGAATAGCTCAAGCGAAATATCACCTCGATACTCTTTTATTTCAGGGGTCAGTATTCCTCATTTTGACAAAAAAGCATGCAGTCTAAGCCTTTCTTACTATGTAAAAACCGTAGAGCTAGTAGCTTTAATGGTTGCGCTGAGCAACCCAGTACTATTGGTTGGGTTTGATTTGGAACGTAAGTTCGGTCTTAACGCTCCAATGTCTGGTTTTTATAATTCTTTTCAATCTGATAGGCTTATTAGTCTAATTCCAGATAGATTTAACGCCCTCATAAAGACGCTAATAGATAGTGACCCAAATATTGCCTCAGTTAGCCAATGGTTTGATTCTCTACCTGACATAACAGAGGAAGAACTTGAGTTGCAAATGAAAAAACAAGACGAACTATTTGGAATTTTCACATAACAAGCATTTAAGAGTGATTCGCAATGCTTGGCGTTTTCGCTTCGCTCAAGTATAGCCAAGCGCCGCTCACACCTTAATGTGGCGTTATAACGCACTTCCAATAACTTGTTTACTAGAACTGCATGTAGTGTCTTGTGGTTTACTTAGCACAATATGTTGTGTTCTATTGATTTGCGTCAAGTTGCACATCACCATTTAGAGTATGTTGTGATATAGCCCGAAAGTATAAAAAACAAGGGTTACATAAATTTGAGCATGTAAATCTAGGGGGAAAAGATGAACTTTGATAAAAACTTGTTAGGAAAAATTTTAGATCCGATTCATGGAACAATTATGATCACTGATATTGAACGTCAGGTTATTGGTCATCGCCTTTTTCAAAGGCTTAGAAACGTAAAGCAAAATACGTTTCTGTATAAAGTATTTCCTTCAGCAATGCATAGCCGATTCGAACACTCTTTGGGAGTTATGCACGTTGCTTACGAGATGTTGAACAACCTATTGTTAAATTCATATCGATATGATGCAAAATATGGTGATGAGACTCTATTCCCCAGCTTAGATCAACTTTCACCTTCAAATATTCAAGAATTAAGATTGGCAGCTTTGTTACACGACATAGGTCATGGACCAATGTCTCATCAATTTGATTCATTTTTAATGTCTAAAAGTCAGCTTAAGGGAGTGTTAGGTAATGAACATACGGACGTTTATAATCTAATTAGCGATGAAGATGGTGTAGAACATGAACATATTTCCTTAATATTTATCAGAAAAATCATAGAAGATCTATCATTAGATAAACATGTTGACACCGATAATATACTAAAGCTTATTGAAAACGAATATAAAGGTGGCAAAGTACTAGTTGAGATTAATAGGAATGAATTTGATATTCAGCCATTGTTTACATCTCTTATTTCTTCATGTCCCATTGATGCTGATAGAATGGATTATTTATTAAGAGATAGCTACTTTTCCGGTGTTAAGTGTGGCATATATAATATTGAACGACTATTGAAGTCTATTGTACCTGTTCTTGATGGTAATAAAATATGTTTAGCATATAAAGAGAGTTGCTTGGACTCAATTTCTGAATTTGTCTTTTCGCGTTCTAACTTATTTAGTCAGGTATATTTCCATAAGACAAATCGAGCATTTTCTGCAATGCTTGCTAAAGTATGTGATATTGCAGTAGGAAAAGGAAAAGAACATATCCCTTCAGAAATGTATCAGTTACAAATAGGCATGGGACGTCATAATTTAGAGTTATTACAGGAGTTTTACCTGGACAATTCAGATGATGAGTTTATTAATGCTACAGTTCCAAAGCTTATCGCTGGTAGCTCTGTTGCTGAAGATTTGATCAATGATGTTGTAGATCGAAAGCCATGGAAAAAACTCTACGAATCAAAACTTTACATTTCAGACCAAGGTATTTCTTCAAAGGTTGATAAGGCTATGATTTCTGATCTGAAGGAAAGCTTACGCCTAGAATTAGAGAAATTTCTTTCTCAAGATGAATTTATCATTGATATAATGAGTGATAATACATTTAAAGATATCGATAAAACAGAAATAAAGTTATTAGTTAAATCTCCAGATGGTTCTTATGAAGCTAAAAAAATATCTGAATGCGGTGAAAAACTAGATATGTATCAGTCTATAAGATATTTCATTCGTGTATTTATCAAGCCTACTGAGCTGGAAATAATAAATGAAAATATATTGGAAAAGTTAGAGGATGTTAAAATAAATGTTTGTGGGAAGTATCGATAATTCGTCCATATAGCTCGTTATAACAAAGCATTTGAGAATGATTCCCAACGCTTGGCATTTTTCGTCCATGTTAGGTAAATGGCATCAATGGGTTGGGTATACTTTGGTTTTTGCCGCTGCGCTAATCGAAATAGCGATGCCCTGGATGGAATCTGGTCTGGTGTTTAAGACAGCATCTTTTCTATGTCAGCTTTTCGAGATAGGCATTTTGGTTAGTTGTCTGGTCGTTTTTAGCAATAAGTTGAGGCCAAATTCTGAGCTTGGAAGTAACGTATAGCAAGTCTTGGTCTCACCTTACCCGATTGGAGTGCTTATTATAAATGCAAGCTGCTTCATGATAACCAACGCATGGCACGTGGTAATTTTGTGTTTCGTTGCTCAAACCTTAGCAAGGCGTTATGTGCCAGATAGTCTCGAACAGGCAGGTGTCATGAATAATTTGTTCACATATATATCGGCGATGAAAAATGAGCCTGATGGCCTGTCGATAGTAGAG
>Ga0310124_10001399_pt1 | contig 16796 bp, 10 predicted proteins | sample CB11b_AW_Bot5_MG_FD_203507 | JGI IMG/M metagenome (GOLD analysis project Ga0310124, IMG submission 203507) | Marine microbial communities from Western Arctic Ocean, Canada - CB11b_AW_Bot5 | ecosystem: Environmental > Aquatic > Marine > Oceanic | place: Canada: Western Arctic Ocean | collected... | reverse complement strand
GCAAGGCGAAGGGGTCCGGCCGCGCACGAATTCTTTCACGAACGGCTCGATAATGGTGGAGCGGAAAAAATCGACCACCTGAACGGTCGAATGCGGTATGTCCAGTGCGTCGCAGATTCTCCGGGACCGGTCGATATCTTCCACCGAGCAGCAGCGCGATCCTTCGCGGAACATGTGGAGCGTGAGACCGATCACCTCGTGGCCCTGTTCCTTCAAAAGCGCGGCGACCACCGAACTGTCAAGGCCGCCGCTCATCCCGACCCCGACTCGGGATGGAGCCCTGTTTTCAGTCTTGCTATTCGCTGGTAAAGATTCGTTCATTGGGAAAGAAAAGTTGCTACTCTCTCATGCACATCGAAACGGAGAACGATAGGGAACACAAGCCGTAAGTCCCACTCGATGAGGAATTCTGAAAATGCGGACGTGGTTGTGGTTGGCGGAGGCGTTAACGGGCTGGCCACGGCCCTGCATCTGAGAGTGCTCGGTGTGAAGCGGGTCGTGGTGCTCGAACGCGATTACGTGGGAGCGGGTCAATCGGGTCGGGCTGCCGGTATCGTTCGCGCCTTGACAGCTCACCGGCACGTCGCCGAGTGGCAATTGGAATCACAGCGCGCGCTCCTCGACTTCTCCGATCGCTTTCGCGTACCGGTCGAAGTACATCGGCCGGGATACCTGCTGGTTGCGCATTCGAATGATGAGGCGACGGTGCGGTTCAGCGTCGAAACTGCCAAGCTGGCCGGTGCCGATGCACGAATCATTGATGCCGGGGAGGCGGATGAGCTTCAGCCGGGCCTGCGCCGGGGTGAAGACGTTTTATACGCGTACGAAGCGGGGGCGTTGTACGTCGACCCCATGCCGATGACTCATGCTTTGGCGACCGCTGCTCGGCAGGCAGGCGTAGAAATCCGAGAGGGTTGTCCGGTCGAAGATTTGCTGGTGGAGGGTGAACGAATCATCGGCGTGCGTGCTTCCGGAAAGATGTACCACACGCCGGCTGTGATGATCGCCACGGCAGCCTGGGGGAGAGCGCAATTGGAACGGCTGGGTCTCGACGTTCCGGTAGATCCGCATCGGGCCGAAATGGCGTTCTTCCATGTGCCGCTGGATAACACACACCGATTGAGGCGAATTATCTCAGACAGTCAGGCGTGTCTCTATTTAAGACCGGAAGGGGACCGCCAAATGTTCGTCGGTTGGCGGGAGGGGGACTTGATTTCAAGCCCGGCGGATTTCACCGCCGAGGACCCGGACAACTACCGGCAGACCGCCTACCCCGACCGGGTACGAGACATGCATGCACGGCTGGCGTCGGTCTTGTCGTTCATGCAGCAGGGGTTCGTCCATCGCACCTATGCATGCGTGTACGATTACACGCCGGATGGCATGCCTATTCTTGACGCGACCGGACCACGCGGGCTGTTCTATGCGCTCGGGTTCAGCGGCGGCGGATTCTCGACCGCTCTGTGTGTGGGAGGTGCCATGGCGCAATACATCGCGACTTCCGTCAAGCCGCCGGAAATTGAGTGGCTTCGCCACGCCCGGTTTGCAGAGGGGGATCTGATCGATTGGAGCAACGTTCGCAAGGAACCTGCCCCGTAGCTAGCCCGACCTGTGCCAGGGAAGCTCATGATCAGATTCGCACTTTCTCTCAGATGCCACTCCATTCCGACTGGAATCGAACGGCCCGATTGAGTATACTGGCCAGTTGTGATACTCAAGATGCTGAGAGCAAGACCATGCGAAATCTGAACCCATATTTGGCTCCGCGCTCCACCACCAGTTTCCTGGCTCTGTTGGGGTTATTCTCCTTGCCCTTTGCATGTGCCGGTCAGACTGCGAAGGTCGGCGTTTACTACTTCGAAGGGTGGTACCATGACACGCCGGAAGCCATCGCCGCGTTTGCCAACGCAGAACTGAGAAACGATTTTCCTGAACGCGAACCGATTTGGGGTGGAGGATTGTGGCGGGGCGACACGGTGGCGGTCATGGAGCAGCAGATCGACCTGGCCGCCGACCACGGTATCGCGTTTTTCAGTTTCGATTGGTATTGGTATGGGAGTCCCTCGGCAACCGCGAATGACGGGATCAACTCTGGGCTGAAGAATTTCATGCTGGCATCGAACCGAGGCCGCATGGAATTTAACATCAACATCGTCGATGTTGCCCCCACCACAATCGACAGTGACGCGGAGTGGGTGCAGGTAGCCGACATGCTGCTGCCCTTCCTCACCGATTCGCGGTACTTGCGTGTTGGCGGCAACCCTTTAATTACCAGCTTTAATGCCGCCGGCATGACGCAGACGAACTACGACTACTTCCAGCAGATCGGGGTTGCTGCGGGTCTTACCGCGGTGGAGTTCGCGGCAAACGTAGCGGGCTCCGCGTCGCTATACAGTCATGTGACCCGGTACAATGCCGTACCCGGGTGGGGTGCGGGCGAGACGGAATTTCCATACCTTTCGCTTACGGATTATGTTGAAGGCAACGACACGTGGGCCGATGGCGTTTGGAATACCGATACACAAAGTATTGTTTCGCAATTCTATATTCCGACGATCATGGCAGGCTGGGATGCGCGTCCCTGGAACACGCCCCCAACCTGGTATTTCAATCCCTCCCGCACACCGGCAGCGGTCGGAGCGCATCTTCAGAAAGCGATCGATTTTCTCGATGACAATCCGACGCTGGCCACGCCCGATCGGCTGGTGATGATCTATGCTTGGAACGAATATGGAGAGGGCGGGTATATCGCGCCGACCCTGGGCGATCCGAACGGCCTCTATCTGGACGCAATCAAGGCGGTGGTGTCGCCCCCGCCCCCGCCCGCCCCTGACTTTGACTTTGACTTCACCTGGGGCGCGTCGACCGGAATTTTCTTTCCTTCTCTCTCGATAGGAGTCCTTTCGAACCTGGGCGACGAGGTTCTTGCGCAGCTCTACCTGGCGCCGGACGATCAGATGGACGGCGAGATTCTTCCCGGCGGCGGAACCAACGGAGATGACGTCGTTCTCGACAGCTTCGTGGTGAGAAACACTGGCAGCGTGCTTGAGGAGTTCGGCGTTTTTCAAAAGCAGTTCCAGGCGCCGTTTCAGAGTGGAACGTTGTACGCCGTACTCTTTTCGACGGATTCTCCGATCGGAGGCGACCGGTATTACCGGGGCCCGGGCATGGCGGCAACCAATGCCGCATCGCTGGCAGGATTATTCGATCTGAACGTCGGCCCCGAGTCGGGCAATACCTGGACAGGAACGGTGTTGACCCCGGATCCGTATCTCGCTGTCAGGTGGCTGGGTTCGTGGGGCTTTCTGGACGGCTTGGGCGTCCCGATCCTGCCGGGCCTGGGCGACGAGGCGCTGGTGCAGCTGATTTATTCTCCTGACGGCGTGGCCGATGGCCTTTTACCCGGCGGACTTCCCGGCAACAACGATGTGGTGATCGACGCGAGAATCGTTCGCAACAATGGCGGCCAGTTCGAAGAGTACGCCTTCTTCGGGTTTTACGACTACGAAGGATTGTTTCAGCCCGGGTTCATTTACGGAGTGATTTACGACTCCGCTGTGCCGCAGGGCAATGACGAATATTATGCAGGACCGCTTGTGCCGACTGTGCAGAGTTTCCGGAGTAATCCCACGTGTATTTTCTACGACTTCAACACCGATCCCGTGAACGGAAATACATGGAATGGAAGTGCTGTGAACCAAACGTTGATGCTGATCGATTGGAGAGGAGGGGCCGGGTTTATCGATGAGCAGGGAAATCCGATTCTTCCGAATTTGGGCGACGAAGCCCTGGTGCAACTGATCTACTCACCGGACGGAGTTGCCGACACCATTCTGCCCGGCGGCCTGCCTGCCGATGATGACGTCGTCATCGACACCGGAATCGTGCGCAATAACGGCGGTCTGTGGGAAGACTATGGTTTGTTCAACTGGATCCACTACCAGGGGCCCTACCAACCGGGTTTCATTTACGCAGTGGCCTACGAGAATACCGATCCGCAGGCCGGCGCACGGTATTACGCCGGGCCGATGCAGGCCACGGTGGAGACTCCGCCCGGGTATTGGGTTCCGACCACCTACGAAATGAACATCGATTTCGTATTGGGTGATGCTTGGAATGGAACGGTGCTGCAGTCGTTCATGCACTACCAATGGAGCGCTTCGTTCGGGTTCCTGGATGAGCAGGGAAACCCGATCCTGCCGAACCCCGGTGACCATACCTTGATCCAGTTGATCTACTCTCCGGACGGGTTGGCAGATCCGATGCTGCCCGGCGGCGTGCCCGCCGGGAACGACACCGTGCTTTACAGCACGACGGTTAGTAATTCAGGCGGATTTCGCGAGGGCTATGGCTTCTTCGGGCCAATCGGTCATTCCGGTCCGTTTTCCGCGGGATTCGTGTATGGCACCATCTACCAGGACGATAATCCCCAGGGCGGAGACCGGTATTTCTCGGGCCATCTGCAGGCAACGGCGGAAAATGATGTGTCCACTCCCCACCTTTACGAAATGAACAACAACCTGGCGGACGGTGACATCTGGAACCGGACCGTAGCCTCCGGCAGCGCGATGAGTGTTTCCTGGTACGGATCGTATGGTTTTATCGACGAATTCAGCGTACCGATCTTGCCGGTCGTCGGCGATGAAACTGCTGTCCGGTTGATGTACACTCCAGACAATATGCGCGACCCGATCCTACCCGGTGGAATCCCGGGCGAGAACGATGTGGTGCTCGCGGCCGACACGGTTCGAAACAACGGAGGGCAGGACGAAAACTGGGCGTTCTTCGTAGCCCCTGTACATAGTGGCTACTATCAGTCCGGGTTCATCTACGGAATCATTTACGAAGACATCGATCCCCAGGCCGGAGATAACTACTATGCCGGCCCGTTGCAGGCAACCCAGACCGGAGGCGGCACCGCGCAATATGATCTGAACACGGATTTCGTAAACGGCAATACCTGGAACGACTCGGTGATTGCTGGGAACGCGATGCTGGACTTCGACCTGGACGGACTGCCGAACAACTTCGAAACGATTCACTTCGGCAATGCAACGATTGCGGAGGCGAACATGGATTCTGATTTCGATGGCCGGCTGAATGGTGCGGAATACATTGCCGATACCAATCCAACAAATGGCTCATCATTTTTTGGCGTCGAATCGTTATCGAGGGATGAATCGGATATCGTTGTGATTCTGCGCGATACGTCGGTAAACCGCGGATACGTCCTCGAAATGAACGACGGCATGTCCGGATCGGGCAGTTGGCCGGCGGCGGACACGGCGCCTGCGGGAACTGGTGCCGGGCTATCGTGCATTGATATGGGCGCCGCCGCCGAATCCACCCGCGGCTATCGAGGAAAAGTTTACATCCCCTGAGCTTTTCATTAACTCAGCTGGATCTTCACAACCATTAATTCGGCTGCGCCCAGTTCAACCGTTTCGGGCATGATGATCCGCAATCGAATACCATCCTGCTGTGCCCGGGAATCGAGAGTGTGGCCGGAGACGGTGACGATGGCGCCGCGAGCCGTGGTTCGGTCCGGCAGTTGAACGGCGAGCGTCTTTACTTTTACCCTGCCCCACTTGACAGCCACCGAGTTGGTTTGCGTGGCGTTGTCCTGTTGCTGGGTCAGCGTACCCCATCCTTCGGCCGCGGTGAAGGCGGCTCGAAAGTCTTGTGGTGAGATCCGCGGCGCAAACCCGAGATGACTCTTCGGCCCGTCATATTCGAATCCGCAGAGAGCGAGAAAGACGCCGTAACTTGCCATGCCTCGGGCATAGTGGTCGCCACACTCTATCTCATTCCACGGATTGCGCTTTGCAGGGTGGTAGCGATCGTGTATCGCGCGACAGATCGCCAACGCTTCCGTGATCATTCCCTCCCACGCCATGTGGCCGGCTACCTGATATTCCACTCCCGTCCAGACTTCGTTGTGATATGCGATGCCTTCAGGCAGGTATGCACCCAGCGGCCAGGTGCAGTTCAGCAGGCCCGATTCACCGGGATCGACAAACGGTCGTTGAGGCGAGTGAACCCGGGAGTACGACTCGACATCCGGCGCCCAGTTATATTTCCAAATCGACCGGAGTGCGGCATCCACGACATGTTGCGGGTAGATTGAACCCAGGCCAACCTGGCGAGCCCAGCCTTGCCCGAACAATTGGTCCGATAGGCAGCCCGTGGCGTATTGGTGCTGGGGATAATCCTGGGTGTCGACTTGCTGAATCAGGTATTCCCCGTTAAACAGGGTGTCGACAGTCAGCGTGCTGCCGCGTTCCAAGATCCTTCGGCAGGTCCGGGCAAAGTCGGGTTCCCCCACTTCATTCGCCATCCATTCGGCGGCACGCAATGCGGCCAGATAAAGGGACCCCACGAACGTGTTGGGCCCATGGAGAGAATAGTCATATGTATTGTGCTGATCGCCTCCGATCATCCCACTCCCATCCGTGTCTTCAGCGATGAGAAACTCCATGGTCCGACGAATCCTCGGCCAGTTCCTTCGGAGGAAACCGTCGTCCGCGGAGATCAAATGCTCGCGATACGCTTTGAGCACGGTGCCGGCCTGGCCGTCGGTTGCGCCATCTTCGCGCTCTTCCGCGCGATAACGAATCTTGCCGGTTTCGGCGGTAAAACCGGCTTTCGGGTTGAAGTCCTGCATCTCGCGGACCGATCGCTCCAAGGATGGGAACAGCCTAGCCAGGGCATGTGCATAATTCCAGACATGCGTACAGGTGCCGGAACAGCAACCGACTCCCTCCCAGGCCCAGAAGCGGCCATTGCCCCACCATTGGCAGGTTGAGGTGGCCAACGTGGAGACGGTGGAAAACAGCCGGTCCAGCAGCCAGTGGGGGAGACTGGATTCGTACCAGGTGGCGTGCCAGAGCCGCGTGGACTCAGTCAGCCGTGAATGCTGATCCAGCACGTAGTGCGCGACTTCTTCGGCGTGGTCAAAGCGTTCCGCGTATGCGTGCCCTGGGCCATGATTCGGAAAGTGCCATGCCAGAACAAATGTGAACTTTTTCCGTTCTCCCGGTTCGAGCCGGAACGCCGGCGTCAAGACCGCGCCGTTACGACGAATCGTGTTGGGAGAGGTCGAATCCGTATCCTCGACCGGGAGAGCTTCCTGCCTTTCCATCGATTCCAGCAGCGCGTGTGCTTCCGCGTAGGGAGCGGCCTGCTCGTCCAATGCCAACACCATCGTTCCGTAATCCGGTTGGACGACTACCGAGGTCCCGGCATTCGCTCTGCCATCATCAGAAAGCTCAACCTGGTCGATGTTTATATGGCCCCAGCTCTCGGAATTGCGATCGACGATCTGGATGCGCGCTTCCTGCCCTTCGAAGGCCACCACATTCCAGGTTCGCCAGGTGAGTGCTTCGTTTTGCCCGCCCGTAGCGGTGCGCACCACGTCGCCATCGATCAAAAGGTTGATACATGTCTCATTCTCATGGTTGCCGCCTCCAATGAGAAAATTCAAGTACCGGCGCGAGATCGTGAACGGGGGAGAAGTGAGAGTTCCGTGAGGAGCATCTCCGCCTAGAAACGTATTCACGAGTCCGTTTCCGTCAAATCCGCTCACGCGCTGTTGATCCGGTAACGTCCCCGTTGCCGGTGCGCTTCCCATTGCGTCGCCTTCCGCGCGCCAGTCCCCATAAGTTCCGCCTTCGAAATCGGCCAGAGAAATCGCTGGTCGCGCGTCGGCGCCGGGCTTTCGAACTTCCTCTTCCGCACAATGTACTACCAGCGATCTTCCCTGCTCCGACACGAGCCGGGTCCGGCGCAACCCCGCAACCGTTTCGCCGCTATGAATACAGACGGCGTTTTCCAGCCAACCGAGTACGTCGACACTCGCGGTGTTTTCCGAATTGTTCTCCAGCAGTACGTGGAATAAGGTTGCGGGCAGTGCCGAATCGGCCGCATTCAAGGGTATGAACGGGGAGAAAGCTTCAAGATCGATATCGACAGGGAGGTCGTCGCGTCGGTATCGGACTCGTCCAATGGGGTACCTGCCATCGAACTCAATATCCGGAAAATCTTCGCGACCGAGTTTGACAACGGTAGACATTCCCTCATTCCGAATGCGCACGGCGAATCCCTGGTCAACGGGCGACTCGGGAATACGGCGCGCATAGTTCGTCTCACCATAGCCGGTGAAGTGTGCCTTGTTGAAAATCTGCCAGCACCCGAGCGTGCCGTCACCGAGCAGATAGAGTTGGCCCGCTCCAATCCCGCCCACCGGCATCCCGATCGTTTCTGATTCCTTCCCTCGATAGACCGCCGGCTCTCCGCGTGCATAGAGACTTTTCACCCAATCGGGGGGGAGGTTCTTTTCGTCCGGAACCAAATGCTCGACCACGCGAGCGCCTTTTCTGTTGTTCGCATTCACGTCGGTTGTACCGTAAAGGGTGGGAGCGGTTAACGCAATGGTTGCGGCGCCCGTCGTCTTTAAAAATTCGCGGCGGTCAAGCGGGAGCAAGCCGCCGCAACATCGGGCCGGCCGGTCGAGTGTAAACTTTCCCGTGGAAGCATGGTCATTCAAGGCTAAGCGGATTTAATACGTCCGATTCCAGGATGTCAAACCCGAGTCTGAGTAATAGCGAATTGTTGGGAGGGACCCTGCTATGCTACTGTTCTATTGAAATTCGGAAACAAAGAGTGCGCAATGAAGACATACTGCTGCTCGTGTGCCACGTCGGGTCTCTTGTTCCACAGGGGATATCCGATGCGGTGTTATGGGAGCCGAACGCCTAGATTGACCTTCTCGCCAGCTACACAATACCGATCTCGCTGGCTCACTGGGTGCTGGCCGATGCGAAGAGGCGGGGCAGGACATTGTGTGTTATGATTACGGCGCTTTCGCCTGCTTTACGGGCCCCGCGGTCATCCCCATCTACCTGATTTAGACCCGCCGTTTTGCCGCCTTCATAACTCTGGGCCTGGACTTGCTTCTATACCTGTTCGCCTTGGGCGCATACTACGCGGCGTTCCAAGCAACATATTCGCTGGCCTATTGATCATTGATTCGAATAGATATTAGTAGACCAACACGATGCTGACACCTTGGGCTACCGAGATTGACATTACCCGGGACCTGGTAACGGGATCCTTGGAAGCAGATTTTCCGGGCCTGCACATCCACAACCTGGCATCCCTCGGTGAGGGATGGAACAGCTGTGCGTATCTGGTGAATGACGAGTGGGTTTTTCGTTTTCCGAAAAGAAGAGATGTAGAAAAAGATCTGCACAAGGAGATGAAGCTCCTCCCTCAACTCGACGGAATTCTACCCATCCAGGTACCGCGGTTTACACACACCTCATTGTCTCGAGCCAATTTCCCTTTCATCTATTCCGGATATCAAAAAATGTCCGGCCGGTTCTCCTCGGACATGGAGGGGGTGCCATTGCACCACGATAGAATTGCGCAATCCCTGGCGGTGATTTTGAGCCGCCTGCACTGCGTATCGCTACCCGAGGCGCGTTCGTGGGGATGTGAAGAAAAAACCTCGTCTGTTGAAGATGGTGCCCGGATCCAAGTCATGGAAGAATTCACGAACCTTCCCGATTGGCCTGAAAAATCTCGGTTCGGATTACGCATGGTCAATTATCTTAGATCGATTGACAATATATCCTTGGGGAGCCCGGATCGGATAACCCTTACGCATGGCGACCCGCTGCCTGATCACATTCTGATCGGTGAGGATCTGGCCTCCGTCTGCGCAATGATCGACTGGGGCGCGGCACATCTTGGCGATCCCGCGATCGATTTCGCCGGCCTTTACTATTGGCGGGGCGCACCATTCGTCGATCAAGTGTTCAGGCACTATACCGGGGTATTGGATTCGGAAATCCTGAACCGGGCGCGCTTCATTGCCCTGGGAGTGGGAATCGGTGATGTTCGATATGGTCTGGAGGAAGACCGACCCCTCTATTTCAATCTGGGGAGAACATGCTTGGAAAACTGCCTTTGAAAATATTTCTCAACGTTGGTGGTGTTGCCCATCCCCGTGAGAGCCCGGCTCGGCTCGAGCACTGGCCGGTCCGTATGTTGACGGTTTCGTCGAGCCGCTCCCACGGGGTTTCGCTGAGTACGTCAGTGGGCGGCGCTTCGTCCTTTGCCCCCGCCGCACTCGCCCACATCAGCAATGATGCGGCCACCACTATTCTGAAGAAGGGCATCAGTGATCATAATTATCGACTCACAAAGAATGACAAGGCGCCGTTATCTGCTCTGGGGGGCCGGCTTTTTCCATAGGTAAGGATCCAGGGCATGGAGGACCGAATGGATGCTATTTCCACGTGCGGCGTCAGGAATTTTCGGAACGACTTTATGCTCCAGTGGTTGATGTGTCCCGGGGCGTTGCCGAAATTACGCAGATGATTCAAAGAAAGCAGGTTCATGGTCCAGAACCACGGCTCATAGGGAACGGTGACCAGGACGTACCCGGCGCTTACCCTGCACAACTCCGCCACGGCCAACTCCGTCTCCTCGACGTGTTCCAGCACTTGCGAGCACACCACAAGATCGAACGATCCGGCATCGACGGGTAGCTGCCTGACATCCGCGACTTGAAACAGGATCCCCGGACAACGTCTTCTTGCGGATTCAAGCGCGTTCTCACTCAGGTCCGTGCCGACAATGCGTGCCGAGGGAAGTGCTCGATATATAATCTGCGTGAGGAAACCCTCGCCGCAGCCGCAATCAAGGATCGTGAGTGGTTTTAACCCAGTGACGACGCCTTCCAAAGATTCATAGAAACGATTCAAAAAGTATCGTTTCAGAGGATTCTTGGTCTGATGCTTTCTTGCGTTCGGAGAGAGGTCATTCATCGCGTAGTTCTCTATTCCCAAAGTCCACGTCGAACAACCAAGCTCGTGCCGTCGCCGAAAGTGATCGTCCACGCCAGCCTTGTTTGTGCGTCGACCTATTCGGGACTCTCTGCAATCCCGTGCGAACCCGATCCAACTATTTCGAACGAGCGATCACTCGTGAAGCCCATTTCCCCATGTTCAGGTTACGATCCGGCACTCTTTTTCCGTGCGATTCCCTCCGCCCAGACTCGACGAGCCCCGTTTTTTCGCGCCGGCTCTTTCCTCCGGCAGGGGCGGCAGCGAATGGCGGTGGAATCGAGGTGGCCTTTCGCCTCCTCGTACCACCACTTCCGTTGCTTCGCTGTCCACGCTTCGAGTGACCCGCAATCCCGGTAACGAAACTCCAGGTCTTTGTAACATTCCGGCCAGAGGCAGTTTCCGCCGCACTCCTCGAGCTTGCGGTGATCGGAAAGTTCAATCCCGGGGCGCCCGGTTATTTCCCGGATCGTTGCCTGCGCCAGTTTTCGCGCCCGAGCCAGCCGATGCTCCTTGATCTCTTTCCGTCTCTGCTTCGAATTCTTCATAATCAGATGACTCAATCCTCCGGCCGCTCCCCCGCTTTGGCCATTTTGACCAGGCGCGGATCGAAACGGGCCGCGACATCAACCAGGTCTTCCTGTTGAGCCATGACCTCGTGGATATTCTTGTAGGCCATGGGGGCTTCGTCCAGACCGGCACTGATCAGTGAAACCTTCCGCTCCGCCAGGTAGGCACGGGTTTGCTCCCAAGTGAACTCTTTCTTGGCGGCGGTGCGGCTCATGCGCCGGCCCGCGCCGTGCGATGCCGACCGCAAGCTTTCCGTCTTCCCCTTGCCGCGCACTACGAAACCCGGATCACCCATAGAGCCCGGGATGATTCCCATCACACCATCCCCCGCCGGGGTTGCCCCCTTGCGATGCACAATCAGTTCCTCTCCGCCATGCGTCTCCTTCCACGCGAAGTTGTGGTGGTTCTCGATATCCAGCATGACCTCCGCGCCCAGGTGCTTCGCAATAAAACGGTGAATCAACTCATGACTCGCGGCCGCATACTGGCCCATCAGGTTCATCGCGTTCCAGTAGGCTTGCCCCTCGTCGGTGTCCAGATCCAGCCAGGCGAGGTGGATCAATTCGCGCGGGAGTTCCGGGTGCAGGTGCATCGCCAGCTTGCTGTAATGCGCTGCCACGGACGCGCCCGTGCCTCGGCTTCCGGAGTGACTCAACAGTGCCAGGTACGTGCCTGCCTCAAGACCGAGATCTTCCTGCCAAAGGGTCAGTTCACCGAATTCGACGAAGTGGTTGCCGCTTCCACTCGATCCGAGTTGCGCCCAGGCCTTGTCCCTGTTTTGCCGGGTAACCTCACTGACGGACCAATCGGCGTCGAGCACGTCGTGCTGGTGCCGTTGTCTGAACGAGGCGCCGATGCCGAACCGGGTCTCGCGCTCAATCGCGTTGCGAAGCCGTTCCTGCTCGTCGTCCAACGTGGACACCGGAAGATCCAGTACCGTCAGCTTCATGCGGCAGGCGATATCGACGCCGACCGCATAGGGGATCACGCAATCCCGGGTCGTTAGAACGCCGCCGATCGGCAGGCCGTAGCCCTGGTGGGCATCCGGCATAAGCGCCCCCGATACCGCGACAGGAAGCTGCACCGCGTTGTGCATCTGCTCCAGTGCCCCAGCCTCGAGGTTTTCGCCCCATTGATGATAGGGCGCGGGTTTTTCACGGGGCCGATACCGCGCCTGTGCCGCCTCGAGGCGGAGAAGCTCACGGGCCAACTCGCCGAACACCTCGTCGCCGGTGTGAGCAGCAGGGCTGTTCGCCACCAGCACAAGCTGGCCTTTCAGTTCCTTCGAGTTTTTTCCCGCCTGTACTGCTTTCCCGAACGCGACCTGCGCAAGGCGCGCCGGTTCTCCCCTGGGAATGCCTAGTTGATAGAGTTCTCTGCTTTTCATGATTCAACTCGTCTTACACTGTAATGTTAATTTCGAAAACCTTGCGCCCGATATCATTCGTCTCAATGGCCGCATCGAGAAACTGCTGGATGGTCGCGATGTTGGTCGTGGTGTGACGGGTGGCGGGGAGCCTGGTAAAGACCCCGCCTTGCCCCACCGACATCGGAACCAGTTTTTGATCCGCGAGGGATTTACCCACCGCGGCGAGATCCTCCCGCGCATCCCCGATGGCCCGGCCTGCCACTTTCTCCGAAGAGACGTTGCGCTCACCGATACTCACGAACAATTCGGTGATGTGGGCACGTTCCATCTCCAGGCTCAGCACGTTGCCGGGACTCATCGCCCGGTCCTCGGTCTGGATGCTCAGCTCGGACTCTGCCCTGTTCAGTTTCGTTTGCACCACCTTTAACTCGCGCTGCGCGATCTGCTCTGCGAGTCGAACCCCCGCAATATCCGGGGGCCTGCCTGCGCACGACCTCCCCTCCGTCAGTGAGCACCAGCGGCCGTCCGTGTCGCTCTGCCAGCATGAAGATCTGATTGTCGATCGCTTCGATCTGCTTCACCAGAATCGCTACGAAGATCGGGCCACCCCGATTGCCGGGGATATTCGGAGCGTTTCCCCCGAGACTGAGGTGAGGCGGCAGCGCGTCGAGTTTCGTGATCCCTGGGCCTTCGGGGATGCCTATGGCGCTTTGCATGATTTTGCCGCCGGCTACCCTTTCGATCCTGAGAATGAGTCCTACCCCATCCATGTCACCACCGGAACCCATGTCGCCCAGATCTGCCTGTTCATCCTGATCGAGTCCCGCTACTTCCCCGCCCGCCTGATCCCGTCCCGCCCGCTCCGCCGCCTGACCGGCCAATTTTCGCGATCTCAATGCCGCGGTCACCCGGATGGCGACTCTCGCCCCGAGCGGACGAATCAACCAGGAAATAGCGAATCACGAAATTGATCGGCTAACCCGTGCGTGGACCGTAACCGTGCCGAACTCCGACTCCGCTCTTTTGATCGAGGCATTGGGTGTGGAGCGGGAGGCAGTGCTGGATCTATTCGACCGGGATCAATTGGCTACCGCGCTCCACACCTGTCTAAGCTCGCGCACAATGTCCGCGGCGGGACGAACTCTCTTCGCTCACTTCCGGCGAAAGAAAAAATCGTCCAACGATGCTGACCGCCTCCGCAAATACCTCGCCAGATTTGGGCTGAGATGGGACGAGGCTGCGGGGAAGCTTGTTTGAGAGTACCGTCGTCGTCTGTCAGGTGGCGTGCGGTTTTTTTTCGTGGCAGGGGTATCCGACCCGTGTGCGGAGCCCCAAGCACAGAGCCCCCGCCGTGGCGGCAAGGAAAGAGGAGGAATCGGCCACGCATAGCGCCGGTTCTTCTCGTGCTCTTGCTTGCTCTTGCACGGGCTGGAAGGACCGCGTGGCACGGGTCGGGTACTTTGTTTGAGCATTGATGCGAATACTTCGGGAACGAAAGCACCAATGCAATTTCGAACCTTGTGCCAGAGCGCCCGTTCATGAACAATCCATCGTCCTAAACAGTGACCAAGCCTGTGGATACGGCGAGTCTCGCCGTAGTTCCAATGAAGGAGTAATAAAATGTGTAAATTCCTGAATAAAATTCTATTCGTTATATTAATTGGCGCGATCTGTCCTGTCGTGGTCCCGGCCGCCGGGTCGTGGCGCGATGCCGGAAACCGGGCCAGCCTTGAAAATGACGCGCTGCGCGCTGATTTCCAATCCGGGGTATTGTATCGGCTGACCGGAAAAAACGGAGACGACGAATTCATCTCGATCGATCCCGCGGATTTGGATGCCTCGGTTCCAGTCTTCGGCGACTCCGGGCTCAACCTCGATGAATGTACGGTTTCGCATCAGGTCTCGGATCATTCCGTGACCAGCCGGTTTCAGGCCCCCGACAAATCGCATTGGGCATTACGCTGGTCCATTGAACCGGGAGGCGGCGACCTCGTGCTTCACTCGTCGATTCGCGCCGCGGAGCCGGTCAGGAAATTCCGGGTCTCTTTCACCGGGCTGGACATCGGAAACCACGCACTGGTGATGGTCAGCGGCCAGGGCTCCGGCGTGGAAAGGCGCGCGCCCTGGAACGAAGAATTGAGCGGTTCGATTCCCGTCGCATTGTTCCAGGGGGAAGCGTCGGGATGGTTGCTTGAGTCAAGAGAATTGGACACGGGGACGGCCTACGTATCCGCGAATGGGGTTGGGGAGAAAGCGGACATATCGATGGTGCGCTGGTATCCGGCAATCACCCGGGTTCCCTCGGCGGTTGAAATACGAATCCGGCGCTACACGACACATTGGGCGGATGCCGTTGATCCTTACCTCGCATGGATGGAAGAGGAAGCCGGCTATGTCTCGATTGAGAATAAGCAGCCGGCCTGGGTAAAAGACATCCGCGCCCAGGCCTACCTCTATCCGTGGGATTTCGAAGGGTTGGAGCAGCTAGCAAAACGCGTGGATCCGTCGCAGACGTTGCTCGGCCGGGTGACGGATTTTAATCGACGACCCTTTCCCTTCTACGAGCCTGCGCCGACCAGCTCCAGGTGGTTCAAGCGCGCGCGGGAACTCGGGTTTCATGTCGGCGCACACGTGAACACAACCGGCATTACCCATGATCATCGGGACCTTGTCGCCCGCTTTCATCGCGATTTTCTCGAAGTCTGGACCGACGAAGAAGGCAACGAAAAGTGGGACTACCCACCTCCCCATGACGGGCGTATCACCGCCCGCACGCCCTACGGGGACAAGGTCTTTTCCGGCGTGGACAATCACGTCTATTGCTCGCCGGCGTCGAAGGATTTCCGTGAATTCTATGTCGGGCAGATGAAGCCGCTGGTGGAGGCCGGCGTCGACCTGATTTACCTGGATGAGTGCGGCGGAAACGGCCGGGGATTTAAGGACGGCATGACGTCAGGGGAGGGCGTGATGCTGATGATGAAGCAGATTTCGGAGGCTTATCCGGGCGTCGCGCTGATGACCGAGCAATTCAACGCCACGATTTCCAAGCATGCGAGTTTCGCCCTCACCACCTTGGATCCGGGGCATCCACTGAGTGGCTACATCTTCAGCAGATTCATCCACGTGGTGCCCGAGTGGTATTACTACGAGCCGACGAACAAACTGCACATGGACCAACACCAGGAGTGGGGATTCATGGTCCCGGGCGGAAGCTGGAACGAATCGTGGCTTGATATCGGGAATACATTTACGAAGTACATGCTGGAGCCCGATGTGCGGTTACCGCTGGGTCCCCACCAGTTGTTCGGGTACCGGGGAGCCGGCGGGGTGACGGCGTTCTACGAAAAGCAGGCAAACCGGCGGGGTCTTGTGGTGTACGAACCGGGAATGGATCCACAGTGGCGCGGTACGCGGGTGACCGGGGTGTCGGTTTGGCCCGGCCCGGGCAACCTGAAGAATTGGCCATTTTATCTCGGCAAGACCCTCCTGGCCCTCAACCCGGAGCACACCTACGGCTTCGACGAAAGGATCACGCTCCCGAAGGACCAATTCCATGTAACATCCGTCCCCGCGGACTTCGCGCTGTATGCCAGCGAGAAGAAACGAAAAATTCCGGTTGAAGTTGGTGTGGATGCCGCATATTTCAGAATCAACTTCACCGGTACGGGAGAGTTGGCCATGCACATTGCGGACGGATGGATGGTTTGTGTGGATGATCAAGTCGTCCCGGTGGCCGGCAAAACCGAAACGGCGCGTGTCAGCGTTAACGCACCGGCCGACCGTCCCAGTGTTCTGCTGGCCTTCCGTAAGTCCGATGCCGCTGTGGCCGGGGAAACGGCCGACTTGCCTTGGCAGCTTCCCGTCAAACAGAACATGATCTACTGGAACCAGTGCTACACGGAGAACACCCACTACGCGCACAAGAGCGAATATGCCGGGATCGTGATCGGGAAGGTGCCGAACGCATCAAACATACTCCTCCAGACCGAGGGGGACGGCGAGGTCAG
>Ga0310124_10001397_pt1 | contig 16796 bp, 12 predicted proteins | sample CB11b_AW_Bot5_MG_FD_203507 | JGI IMG/M metagenome (GOLD analysis project Ga0310124, IMG submission 203507) | Marine microbial communities from Western Arctic Ocean, Canada - CB11b_AW_Bot5 | ecosystem: Environmental > Aquatic > Marine > Oceanic | place: Canada: Western Arctic Ocean | collected... | reverse complement strand
GAGGGTTGCGGCTGCCGGCTTGCTGAGTCTGAGGTTCGCCGACACATCACGCGGTCTACAGGTGTTTCACGACGCTGTCGGCCCCGCTTCTCGGCAGATTCACTACAGCCTCATCACCATCAAAGATGGAGAGCCAGAGATAGCTCTCGGTGGCCCGCTCACTGAAGGCTGGCTCTCTCTGGCGTCCCGTTCCGATGACGCAGGCGAGACACACATCATCTACACCTCGTCCTCACTCGAATGGCGCGCCCGCCTACTCGTCGACGACCGCGAACCGGAGTTGCAGAAGACCTCGATTCTCGATCGCCTACGCACACTGATGAACCTCGATGAGCGCACCTTCCAACTCGTCTCGAAGATCCTGATGGCAACCTGCATCATGGCAACGGTTCTGCTGCTGGCAGTATCAGCTGGGATGATGGGTAGACGAAGGCGCGAAGAGGTTCTGGTGGCAGTGCTCGAGGATGATGATGACCCCATCGCCATAGAGGATGACGAAGATGCCGAGTTGATCCACGAAGTGATCGACGATGACGCGGAGGAGGAGTCCGAATCCGAGCAGGAACCGGAGCCGGAACTCAAGGTGACCATCGAGGATCTGCCACCTCCGCCGTCTGAGGAAGAGGATGAGCCAGAGGATGCTGGAGCAGCGCGGCGCAAGCGCAGGAAGGAGCGCGCCAGCAAGGGAGCGGAAGCGGAGAAGGATTCCGGACCCGAGGGTCTGCCGCCGCCACCTTCACCGGCCGATATGGGTGACCTGCCACCACCGCCTTCACCGACGGACATGGGATTGCCTCCGCTGGGCGACCTGCCCCTACCCCCTCCACCAGACCGTGAGGTGACCTGCCCGGAGTGTGGAGGGAAGTTCACTGTCAAGAGCATGGAACTGAAGAAAGTCGACTGCCCGGTGTGCGATGAGCACATTGAATTGTGAAATTGGGAATACCATCACTGGTTATACAATGGAAGCCTGACGGAGAATCTAGAGGGATGCGGGATGTGCGGTATCTTCGGCTACATCGGATTCCGTGAAGCAGCGCCGCTGCTCATCGCTGGACTCAGGCGATTGGAGTACCGCGGCTACGACTCCGCTGGCCTGGCCGTGCACAACGGTGGGCTCGAGGTGCACAAGTGCATCGGACGGGTGGATAACCTCGCCGCCATCGTACCGAGCAACATGTCCGGGATGACCGGGATCGCTCACACCCGCTGGGCCACCCACGGCAAGGTCACAGATGCGAACGCTCACCCGCACACTTCCGAGGATGGCAGCGTTGCCATCGTGCACAACGGAATCATCGAGAATTCGCGCGCCCTGCGCAACTGGCTGATGGCCGAGGGGGTGCTGCTGCGCTCTGATACCGATTCCGAGGTGATCGCTCACCTGGTCCAACGGGCGCGCGCCGACGGGCTCTCCCCTGTGGATTCGGTGAGGCGTGCGCTCAAGCACACCCGCGGGACGTGGGGACTGTGTGCTGTGTTCAGCGATGAGGACATCATCATCTGCGCCAGCAATGGTTCAACGCTGGCGGTCTGCATCGGTGATGGTGAGACATATGTCTCAAGCGACAGGCCGATGCTCAAAGCGTACGGGGATAGTGCGATGAGGCTGAATGATGGTGACATCTTCGAACTGACAGCAGGAGATGTCCAGACCAGTCGCTTGGATGGAGGTGCTTCGGATGCACAGTTCACTACAATCGATGAGAGTTGGGGCGAGCCGGAACTGGGTGATTACCCGCACTACATGCTCAAGGAGATCCATGAACAGCCCGAAGCCCTGCGCCAATGCATATCCGGACGCACGTTGCTCACCGACGGCAATGGGAAACTGGGAGGTCTTGACCTCACTCCACAGGAGTTGCAGGCGATTCCGCACGTTCGCCTGATCGGATGCGGCACTGCTCTCCATGCCTGTCAGGTCGGCCGTCTGGCCATCGAACGGCTGGCGCGCGTGCCCGCCCTCGCTCACGTCGCCAGCGAGTTCCGCTACAACGACCCGGTCATCGACCCGGCGGCGCTGCACTTCGCCGTCAGCCAGAGCGGTGAGACCGCCGACACGCTCTCCGCCGTCAAGGAGATCCAACTGAAGAATGCCCGGGTGATGGGCGTCATCAACGTCGTCGGCTCATCGATCGCCCGCCAGTGTGGTCAGGGGGTCTACATCCACTCCGGACCGGAGCAGGCGGTCGCCTCGACCAAGGCGTTCAGCAACATGGTCGCCGCGCTCACCTTGTTCGCGCTGCAGATCGGCAGGGCACGCTCACTCACCAGAGAACCGGGAGTGAAGTTGGTCAAGGCGCTGGAGGCGTTACCTGACCAGATCGAGGATTATCTGGCGGATCAAGGACCGCTCTCCGAGGCAGTGGAGGCGGTGCAGGACGCCAAAATAGTGCTCTTCCTGGGCCGCGGGCCATCCGCTCCGGTAGCCCGAGAAGGTGCGCTGAAACTGATGGAGGTGGCCTACATCCCTTGTCTGGCATATCCCGCGGGGGAGATGAAGCACGGACCAATCGCCCTGCTAGAGGAGGGAAGCCCGGTCGTCGTGATTGCGCCGAATGACAAGTTCAAGCAGAAGACTGTCTCCAACATCCAAGAGTGCCGCGCCCGCGGTGCGAAGATCATCCTAATCCACGAGGCAGGCGACGACATCGCCGAGGAGGCGGACATCTCGATTCCTGTGGGAAGCACCGATCCGATGCTCTCACCGCTGCTCACGGTCATCCCGCTGCAGCTGCTCGCCTACCAGACGGGTCTCGCCCGAGGCTGTGACGTCGACAAACCTCGCAACCTCGCTAAGTCAGTGACAGTAGAGTGAATCACTCCCTCGCTCACACACGAGTCAGGGGGACGCTACCCATCCGCTCTTTTCGAGGACTACCCGATGATGAAGCGCTGAGAATCCTCGTTCCAGTCGAGCGGGCGGTAACCCATCAGATGTCTGGTATGCCGCATCTTCACCACTGCGAGTTTTCGTTGCACATCATCATCGCTGCGCTCCATGGTCACATGGATGACACCGTCAGAGAGATAGTCCTCAATTCCGAATTCACCGAACTGATTCTTCATCTCCCCCATCATCTCACAGATGATCAACCCGGTAAGTCCCATCCTGCGAATCGCCTCGAAGAAGCGGAAAACCTCGTCCCGTGGATTCTCCATCTTGGTGAGCGTGAAGAACGCCCCTAGGCTGTCGAACACCACCACCTCGAATCCGATGCTGTCGCGGTAGTTGGCGAGTTGCTTGATCAACTGCCCCATCCAATCGACATTCTGTGTCACTCCCTGATTGTCTAGTTGCACCCGCAGGTCAGCGAGGTCGATGATGGCGATGTGGCTGCGCACACGTGCATCGTCCACGTCCATCCCCATGCCGGCCATGTGGGTGGCCAGGCTCTCCTTGCCCTGCTCCATGGTGACATAGATCCCCGAGGTCCTTCCCTCGAGCACGGCGTGGTAGAGTGAAGCGAATCCGATACTGGATTTCATAGAGCCAGAGACACCGGCGATGAGCACGATATGGCCCTTGGGGATGCCCCCCTCCATGTTCTCGTCAAGACCAGTGATGTAGGTTGGAATTCGGTCGAGGGGCTCGGCCATCAGTTGGTCACCGGGGCGACGACAGAGAACCGCATCATAAACGCGACCCCCCTCCCGTTCTCGTGAGCGATTCATCTGAGCGGTCGACAACAGTACGACTCGCATCGGCCTCTGAGCGACGACATCTATGGCTGGAGCAGCGGTTACGGGAGCGTGAGTTGACCATCACCGCAGCACCCCTGCTCGCTGCTGAAGAGGAACAGGTGAGTGGAGTGGAGGTATGCCAACAGGTGGGAGCAATCCTCGCCGGCAAGCTCGAAGCGGCGCGTATGGAACTGCGGCTGGCCGGTCACGCTGGCATGAATCTCCCCGACGCCGTGCTGGTCGCTGACACTATGGTCGAGGACCCGGATGACACCCACCAATCCCTTGGGAAGCCGGATGGACGGGAGCAGGCAGCTACGATGCTGCTGCGGCTGTCAGGCCGCCGACATCTAGTATGGTCAGGAACGGCCCTGCTGACGCACGATGCTGCTGATTGGATCAGTCAATCGTGGATCGAGTCGGCGACGGTCGAGGTTGACGAGTTGTCCGTGGAAGTTCTGCTGGAACTGCTCGACTCAGATTCATGGAAGGGAAAGGCCGGCGCCTACGACCTCGCAGGAATGATGGGCGCGCACGCTCGCCTGATCTCCGGTGACGAGGTGTGCGTGCTCGGCTTCGCGCTGTCAGCAGTGGAGAAGTTGGAGGCGTGGCTCGACAGCGGCGTTGGTGAAAATTGACGTACTGAACCAACACGGGGAAACAGGAGAGCATGCGATGAGCGAGACAGAAGCGGCGATTTCCGTGCGCGGGCTCGTGCGCGGGTACTCTACGCTGCGAGTTCTCGATGGTCTGGATATGACCGTTGCCGCGGGCAGTATCTACGGTCTGCTAGGCCCTTCAGGGTGCGGCAAGACAACTCTGCTGAAGGTGGTGCTCGGTCGACTCATTCCAGAGGCTGGCGAGGTCAGCGTGCTCGGGGCCTCACCTGGAGAGAAGGGTTCACCAGTACCCGGTTCGGCCGTGGGCTACAGCCCGCAGGAAATCGCCCTCTACGAGGATCTCACAATCGCCGAGAGCATGCTCTTCCACGGCCGCCTGCATGGAATGCCCATTGAGCGTATCAGGGAACGTCAGGCGTGGCTTATCGACTTCCTCGACCTGCCTGAATCCTCGCGCCAGGTCGGCAAGTTGTCGGGTGGCCAGAGGCGGCGGGTCAGTCTCGCGGTAGCACTTCTTCACGAGCCGCGGTTGCTCCTGCTCGATGAGCCGACGGTGGGCGTCGATCCAGAGTTGCGCGCCCGCCTCTGGGAGCATCTGCGCACAATCGCAGAGGGGGGAGTGTCTGTCGTCGTGACAACCCACTACATCGACGAGGCGAGCAAGGCGGACCGCGTCGGCATGATGCGTAACGGTGTCCTGCTCGCAGAGGATTCACCGAGTGCCGTGATGGCTGCACAACATGCCGACTCGCTCGAGGAGGCCTTCCTGTCACTGTGCAGTCGCGATACCTTGGAGGTGACCCCTTGAGCATCAACTTCAACCGCGTCGGTGCCATTGCGGGACGCAAGTTCGCCAGCCTGCGCCGCGACAAGCGCATGGTCGGCTTCATCGTCATCATGCCCGCCATTCAGATCCTGCTGTTTGGGATCGCGCTCGGCGGAACCCCGACAGGGCTCGATGTGGCGGTCATCGACGAGGGCCCCGCCCAACTCAGCACCTCGGTCCTGGCTGAACTCAACCAATCTGAGCCGCTGGTGCTGCACTACGACGAGGGGAGTGTGGAATCTGCGCGCTCCGGGGTTCAGGATGGTCAGTATTGGGCGGTGATCCACATCAGGCAGGACGGGACCATCGAATTGCATCTGGACAACTCGAATCAGCAGATATCACAGACCATCATCATCGAGGTGCGCGACTCGCTCACCGCTGTGGCAGAGGAGTCCGGCTCGCAGCTTCCTGTGGAAATCGCCGAGCCGATCTACGGTGATGCAGCGCCGGCATTCATCGATTTCCTGGCTCCGGGAATCATGACGATGGTCTGCTTCATGTTCAGTCTCATCCTGACCACGATGGCGTTCGTGGGGGAGCGCTACGACGGAACTCTCGACCGCGTGTTCGCCGCCGGAACTCGCCCCGTGGAGGTTCTGCTCGGTCACCTGCTTGCATTCTCCACCATCCTTGTCGGCCAGGTCACAGTGGTGATTCTGATCGCCGTGTACGGCTTCGACATCCCGGTCAACGGCTCACCCCTGCTGCTGTTCGCCGTGGGAATCTTCCTCGGACTCGCCGCCATGTGCATGGGTCTGTTCGTCTCCAGCAAAGCGAAATCTGAATTCCAGGCGATGCAGCTCAACATGCCAATCATGTTCCCGGTGATGCTGCTCTCGGGAATCCTCTGGCCCGTCGAGGCGCTGCCCACCTTCATCCAGCCACTCTCGTGGGCGCTGCCGTCCACTTGGACCGCCGAGGCGTTCCGCTCGATCATGGTGCGCGGTTGGGGAATGAGTCACTCGGAGGTGTGGATCGCGTTCGTGTTCAACCTCGCCTTCGCCGCCTTCGCGCTGATGCTCGCCGCCCGTTCCCTCAAGGTCCGTGAGTGAATCATTCTGATTCAGCGACGCCGATGCCGTACGGGTCCTCTTCACTGACATCGATATCACTGTCACCGTAGAACATCGGGATGCGCTGCCAGTCGTTGTATCCGAATACCGCATCCTTGACCATCCACAACAGGTAATCTAGGAATCCGAAAGCGAGGAAAACGATGGTCAAGAACTTCACCAATTCGATTTGAGGCAACTCACCCCCTCCTGAGGCGGAATCGACGAACAGGTAGACGATTCCAGCCATTGCCATGAACATCGATACGATGTTAGGCCACGGATTTTTGCGTTGCTTCACTGGCTTGTGCCTGTGATCGTCATGCAACCAGTCCCCAGCCGCCCAGATTGCCTGAGTGGCCACTCCAAGAAGGAGCAAGAAGCGGGAATAAAACATTCCAGTGTGGTTCTCCATCAGCGCGCCCTCGTAGAACCCAACGATGATTGTGACTAACAGAAAGGAATGAGCCGATAGCATCTGAGTGCTGTGCGGTTCACCCTCTCTCACCTTCTTCCAGATGCGATCCGGTCGGGCGATGAGGAATATCCAGACTAGCGGTAACGAGAACGATGCATTCACCCTGTCCTCGGATATCTGCCCGGTCTCGTTGGCGAACACGAGTGCGATGTGCAGGATACAGAGAGCGACGAACACCTTGAACGCCAGATGGGTCCGCTCTGAATCCATCAGTTCCCAGCCACATCGTCCGTGGAAGTGGCTAAAGATGACTGCGAAGGCCATCATGGCCCAGAAGGAGTCGATCAACATTGTCCAGTAGAGTTCGAAGAAGATATCGGAATCAGCGAACAACCAGGCGAGAATGGTCATTATGCCGATGACAGGCAGTCCGAATCCGGGTCCGTAGGTCCACGGTCCTATCTTATCTCGGCTGCTTGCTCGCGAGCGAAAGAACCGGAACGTCAGCGGACCGAACATGATCAGTGAGGTTCCCAGCAGAGTCACTCCCATCAGCCCCAACTGTCTGAACAGTTCGGCATCACCGGAGACGACGCCGATGAACATCAGGGCCTGCCCTGCGATGTTGAGAGCGGCAATCATGCTAATCAGGGTTTTATCGAACGGGGCTGTCTTGAAATTCAGTGGAGTGATGTCGAAGGCGATGCCTAAGACGATGGCCATCATCCAGCCGACTCCGGCCATGATTCCCATGGCGAGAATTGGTAGATTCGAATCTGCCAGTGAAGCCCCACCCGGTTCCTTATTGGTGACAAGGGTGGTGTCGACGAAGATCAACCAGTAGATACTGAACGCGAACAGTATCTGCGTGACCGCCGCAGCGAGGAACAGGTCGACGTAGGAGCCAGCCGCCCACGTGTACGAATGTCCTGTCTCACGCTGCTCCATGAACCCGCCCGGATGCCCTTCGGATTTAACGAGGTGTGCGAATCTCGTTGAAAATGAGTGTTGAAACAGTAATTATGCAGTTTTCTGTGATTTTATGTCATACCCCTTCCTGAAGCCATCCCCAGGTACGCTCGAGCCCCGACCGGAGGTCGACCGTCGGCTTCCACCCCAAGGCAGATTTCGCGGCTGACCCATCCGCTGCCCGTCGCGCACTGTCACCAGGATGACCTATCCCCGACACGATTTCAGAGGAGGAGCCGCTCACCTCGAGTACGAGTTCGGCGAGTTCACGGATTGTGACCTCTTCACCCGAACTGATGTTGAAACTCGCCCCGGAGAGCATGCTTTCGTCCAATCCCTCGTCGAGTTCGCTGGCGGCGACCAACGCTTCGACGACATCTTCGACGTAGGTGAACGAGCGGGTTTGCGAGCCATCACCGTGCAGCGTGATCGGGAGCTCCTTCAGGCACTGGGTGAGGAAGATGGAGACCACCTGGCCGTAGTCGTCACCCGGGAGACGGGGGCCATAGGCGTTGAACGGTCGCACGATGCGCGCATCCAGACCTTGGTCACGGATTCCATGCTGGACGAGAATCTCACCGAGGTACTTGCTCGCTCCGTAGGAGTGGCGCTGGTGCTCACGCGCGTTGGGGAACACGCTGTCGCTGTCCTCCTGCAGCGGCATCTGGTTTTGCTCCCCGAACGCTTCGGGACTAGATGTGAATACGAGGCGCGCTCCTCTGCTGATGGCGAAATCAGTCGCTGCTCTGGTGCCATCGATGTTCACGCGGATCACTAGGTCAGGGCGTTCATGGAACCAGCGAGTTCCGTTGATGGCTGCAAGGTGGAGGATTACATCCACCCCTCCGAGCTGCTGTTCAGCGGACTCGAGTACCTTGAGTTCGGTGCAGTCGCCTCGCGCCACGAAGAAATCAGGCATCCCGCGGCAGCCATCGAGATTCACCCGCTTGCCGCGGAAGAAGTCGTCGAGCGAGCAGACTCGATGACCACGGGCGAGCAGCGCCTCACACACATGACTGCCCAAGAAGCCAGCCCCGCCGGTCACCATCACCCGCATGCGCGAGCGCACGCGGCCACCGTGTAAGGGGTTTCATCACTCGGCTCCACCGTCGCAGATCGATGTTTCTCCGCGAGTTCTCGCGCGGAGTCTCACTGCGGAGCACGCTGGTTCGTCTGCAGGGTCACAACGCCGTTCTCCAGCCACATGTCGACATCGTCGCCGGTGTTCACCTCAAGGCACGGGTCGACGTCGAAGCCGTGCGCGTACGGTATCTCCAGCAGCGAACAGGCGGGCAGCGTCAACGGACACACGTCCCGATTGATGATGGCCAGCGGACCGCGCCCGGCGTAGAACAGGCCCATGAGCACGTACGGGGCGACGGTGGATCCCGAGCCTTTGGGATAGATCAGAATCCTTCCTTCGACTGACTGGCCATCCAGTGGATGCCCGGGATGTTCAATGACGCCCGTCTCACGGTTGACGTATCCGAGCCAAGTGATTGGCACGTCGGTCACCAGCGCGCTACCGTTGATCCTCCATACTTCTTGACTCGGTAGGGATTGACCGGTCAACCTGATGTCCTCGTCACGGTGTGACTTCCTGCTGGGTCTGGTGGCTGTTCCCGTCTCCTCGAGCATTGGTCTCGGTCCTTGCGCCAGTTCGGGGTCGAACGCATGCGCGATGCAGTCCTCCATACGCGCCACAGAGGTGGGCATTCGGTTGAGGCCGCTGGTCAGGTAGTGCTCCGCTTTCATCGAGTTAGTGAGCAGGTGGTTGAATCGCCGACGGTCGTAAGGGGTGACCTCCGGGCAGGTGTCCGTGAGTACCAACGCACCAGCCTCTTCGAGAAGTTCAGTCGTCCCTTCTGCCTCCGCCTGAGCGTGGTTGTGTCTACTGGTGAACACCCACAGCCTTTGGTCGGGGATCTTCTGCCCGAGCTCCATTCGCGTGCGTACCGAGGCCGCGGCTGAGCGCACCTCCCCCAGGCTTGCCTGAGGGCAGCCGATTACGACTAGATCGACCGTGCCTTGGGGTGCAAGGTCGTCGTAGAGCCATTCGAGTTCTTCTGTATCGAAGTTGATCCTGCCTTGGATGCGCGGGTCGGAGGAATCCGGGTCGAATCCTGCAGGCGCCTCGCTGACGCCATCCACCCACAGCATCGGGCAGCCGTGGTTGGCTGCTGCTGAGGTCAACGCCTTGCGCTCATCGAATGACAAGCGCCCACCACACGCCTCCAAGAGCCCACGAATCCATGGCATCGGTCCAAACGGAAGGTTCCAGCCCGGCTGCACCTGCTTCCCTATCCAGTCTCCGAGCAGCGACAGGTCGCACGGATCCTCGAAAGTGCCCTTGACGTCGACGATGATGTTCGGCCACCTGTTGGCGTCGATGAGCAGGCCCCATACTGGTGCGTATCCAGTGATCGCGCTCCCCAGGGCTGACAAGCCAGACTCCCGGTTGGTGTGCAGTCCGGTCCACGAGTTGGAGAAGCAGACGGCGTTGCTCTCCGCCCACGCCGCGCAGCCGTCATCGAGTTCCAACTCCGCGTCGTAGGGCGTGCATGAGAGCGTCGCGGCGATCCCTAGTTGTTCGTAGGCGCGGATGATCTCGAACTGGTGTTCAAGGAACCCCTCAACGGTGATTCCCATGGCGTCGAAGTGGTCGGCGTCACAACCTGCCGAGTTGAGCGTGGTCGGCACCGTCACCCGACCATGCGGGTCGCCGGAGATGTCTGCGAGGAACTGCCTGAGTCCATCCCCACCCGTCAGCACGCTGACACCGGCCACATGGGCGTGCTCGATCTCGACGAAACCGACCGCCTCGGCCGTGCTGGCAAGGTCCAGAACCAATCTGGCCGCCTTCTGCTGCGTCGCCCCATGCTCTCCATCGAGCATGGCGATGAGCGCCAGCGGGATATCCATCACGCCCTGCTCGGCCACCACCGGCAATCAACCTAACCGCCGCGGCCGTTGATGCCCAAATGGAATCCTGTCAGTCATGGTGCGAGTGGTCAGCGGCGAGCGGCTGGCGCCATCCCTGCCCGAACGCCCGATTGGATACTCGAGGTGCAGGGGACATCTGCCAGCGTTTGTGCTCGTTCGCATGGAGTGTGGAAATGATTTCCTTGACAAGTGCCGGGTCGTGACCGTTGGCAGCGATCTCGCCGACTCCCTGACCGTGCTCGATATGGGCCTCGAGGATGGCGTCGAGAATGTCGTACGGCGGCAGAGAATCCTGATCCGTCTGGTCAGGAGCCAGTTCCGCGCTCGGTGCCTTGGAGAGGGTGCTGTCGGTGATAGGGGGAGTATCTCCGAAGCGTTCAGCCTCGGAGTTCAGGGCCTTCGCCACCTCGTAGACCCCAGTCTTGTAGAGGTCTCCGATAGGTGCGTAACCACCGACCATGTCCCCATACAGGGTGCAGTAACCCATCGCCAGTTCCGACTTGTTTCCGGTCGCCAGCGCCATCGCCCCGCGAGCGTTCGCCAACGCCATCACCAGCATGCCTCGAAGCCGCGCCTGCACGTTCTCCCGCGCCACGGGGTCACCAGCATCGAGTTCCTCGGCCAGCCCTTCCTCCACCAGTGCGTGTAACTCCTCAATCGAGTGCTTCTGAAGTTCCATTCCCAGGGCTTCCGCGGTCGCCTCCGCATCCGCCAGCGAGTGTGCGCTCGAGTGCCGGCTGGGCATGGCGAGTCCGAGCACATTCTCCGCGCCGAACGCCCGACAGGCGATGGCAGCGCACACAGAAGAATCGACACCGCCGCTCATGCCGAGCACGATGCGCTCGATGCCCGACTTTCGGCAGTAGTCACCCAACCCGAAAGTTATCGCTGCCAGCAGATCTATTCCCATCTCCGGTGTGACCGGATCCGCCCCTGGGGCGACCTGCTCGACCACGCATGTGCATTCAGGGCAGCACGAACCATCTGGCCAGGGAAGCCATTGGGTGGCAGAGGGGTCATCGGTGTCGACGAGCAGGACTCCGACACACCATGCGGGAGCCTGAACCAGAGTCCCGTCCGGCCAGGCGGCGAGCGAACGTCCGTCGAACAGCAGGTCGTCATTCCCTCCAACCTGGTTGCATAGCAGGAACGGGTGACCGAGGGTGGCTGCGGCTGAGCGCACCACATCCCCGCGGGTGCCCTCCTTGTGCAGGTGGTATGGAGACGAGGATAGATTCACCGACAACGTAAGAGGTTCCCCTTGATGCTGCCACGCAGCGAGTTGCTCGATTGGGTCAGTGTCGTAGTCAGCGGGGACCAGACCCGAATGCTGCCAGGCGTCCTCGCAGATGGTGACGCCGATCGAGAGCGAGTCGGAAAGGCGTAGAATTCCTGGGGACTTGTCCGCTTCGAAGTAGCGCAACTCATCGAACACGTCGTATGTCGGCAGCAGCTGTTTGCGTGTCGCCACCTTCGCTTTCCGGCCGGGCACCAAGCGCATCGTCCCGTTCGCGGGCAGATGCCGTTCACCTTGTGGTGGCAGCGGAGTGCCGACGATGAGCGGGATGGGGGAATCGATGCCGCTGGCCGCCTCCGCGCACCGCTCGACGAAGTCTGGTTCCAGCAGGAGGTCACGCGGCGGATAGCCCGAGACCACCAGTTCGCTGGTGATTGCCAACTCGGCGCCGTGCTCCGCCGCCAGCCGGGTCGCCTTCTCCACCTCGGCGACGTTGCCATCGAGGTCGCCGACCGTCGGGTCGAGCTGCAACAGGGCGACTTTCACTCCCATTCGCGGCGCCAGCCGCCTTGGACTCCATTGAAGGTTCGCCTTTGGCTCGCTGGCCCACCATTCGTGTCAGGAGTGGATGTGATGCTCATTGTTCATCAGTAGCGGTGCGTCGCATGTGTTTGCGCCGCAGATACATGTCCCGGAGAGGCATCCAGATCACCAGTACGATCAGTGAGGTGGTTGCCAGCGCCACGGCCAACCAGGTCAACGCGACCGCACCCTCGGGTCCCAGCATACCGGATATCCGATCCAACTCGACAGAACCCTCCAGAGAGGTTGAATTCGCCTTCAGACGACCGAGGATGAAGCTACCCAGAGCCAGTGACAGAAGGGTGATGGATACCTTGCGCGAACGACGGCGCAGCATGCGGCGCCAGGACGCCTCGGTCAACTCGTCGAACGATGGCACGGAACTCCCCAATTTGTCGTCGAACACTGCTCGTCAAAAAGAGAATCGGTCAGTGGCATGCCTGCCCGAACTTCTTCAGGCGCCAGTAGTTGTACGGCCATGGCGTCAGGAAGCCTGCGACAAGCATCGGGACAATGACCCACCAGGTCAGTTTGGCCCCTCCAGTCAATACAAGGTCGACGACGTTCATCGCCGCTTCCATCGAGAGCATGGAAATCAATGACATCCCGATTGCCACTCGGAATGCATCGTTCAGTGCCATCTGAGCTGATAGGATGACGGTCTCAAGGGCGATTGAGGTCATGATTCCATTGAACATGGCTAGTGCCATAATCATCATCGGACTCCATCCCGATTCGGGGAATACAAACTGGAAAGCTGCTATGGTTCCGAAATCGCCAATGCTGCAACCGATTAAGCACCATTTCGTGTTGTTCGCCGACTGCCTCCATACTCCTCCATCAGACCAGTCCAATCCCTCACTGGTGGCCTCCGCCGCCGCCGCCTCCCCGGCCACGCTGAAACCGGCACCAGCCACCGCTGCCACCAGCACTGCCCGAGCAACGCTACCGTTGTGCGTCACCTCGGCCCGGCCCGAATCCACGGACACCTCTGCGGAATCGACTCCATCGACGGATTCGAGCGCGTTCGTGACGGTCTCGGAACAATGGCCGCAGGTCATCCCGGTGACGCCGAGTTCGACGACTTCTGCCACGACCCCGGCTCCATCACCGTCGCTATACGCCTTTGCATCCATCAGGATGCACATTCCCCATCCACGGCAATTTCAATACGCTCCCTCAGGTCGGCCAGCCTGTATGGCCTCACCAAAGCCTGCGGGGGAGCTCAACCCGGTATCCCTCGAAGAAGCGCTGATGACGACCTGGAAGCGTGAGCAGACCTTCCAGCAGTCGATTCAGATGCGCCACGACGGTGCCCCATTCATCTTCCTAGAAGGCCCGCCTACGGCCAATGGGCTTCCTGGGATACACCATGTGGCGGCGAGGACGTACAAGGATCTCGTTTGCCGCTGGAAGGCGATGGAGGGACATTTCGTGGAGCGCAAGGGTGGATGGGACACCCATGGTCTGCCGGTGGAGATCGAGGTGCAGAAGCGGCTCGATCTGTTGAGCAACGAGGCGATTCTCGAATTCGGCATCGAGGAGTTCAACGATGAGTGCAAGAAGAGCGTCTGGACTTACGAGGACGCCTGGCGCAAGATGACCGAGAGAATGGCCTTCTGGGTTGATCTCGACGACCCCTACATCACGCTGCACAACGAGTACATCGAATCCGGTTGGTGGGCGCTCAAGCAGATGTTCGACAAGGGCCTGCTCTACAAGGGTCACAAGGTGCTCCCCTTCTGCCCCCAGACGGGCACATCCTACTCCACTCACGAGGTCGCACTCGGATACAAGGAGGTCGAGGAACCGTCGGTCTACCTGAAGTTCAAACTCGTCGATGACGATGCCGCAGTGCTCGCTTGGACCACCACACCGTGGACGCTGCCGGGGAACGTCGGGCTCGCCGTAGGCCCCGAAGTCACCTATGCGAGGATTCGCATCGCTGCCGAGCCTGAAGGATGGGACGGTCGCGGCGGGGCGTCCATCGGGGAGGAACTGATTCTCGCCGAGGACCTGCTCGCTGAGACACTGCGCCACCAAATCGAGATCATCGATACCTTCCCCGGATCGGAACTGGTCGGCAAGGCGTACGAGCCGCTGTTCCCCGACGCGGTCGAGCGCGGCGATTCCGAGACCGCCTGGACGATTGTCCCTGCCGATTTCGTCACCACGACGGACGGCACGGGAGTCGTGCACACTGCGGTGATGTACGGTGAGGACGACTACATCCTGGGCATGGAGGTTGGATTCCCGGCCCAGCACACTGTCGACATGGATGGGCGCTTCATCGCCGGCACACACAATTCACTCGATGGCAGATACGTGAAGGACTGTGATGACGACATCATCGACCTGCTGCACTACGACAACCTGCTCTACCGCGAGCAGATGTACACTCACGACTATCCGCACTGCTGGCGCACCGGACACCCGCTGCTCTACTACGCCATGGACAGCTGGTTCGTGCGCATGACCGCCGTGAAGGAGAAGTTGCTCGAGTTCAACGACCAAGTGGAATGGGCACCTGAATGGGTTGGGGAAGGACGGTTCGGTGAATGGCTGCGGAACGTCAAGGACTGGGCCATCTCACGTGAGCGCTTCTGGGGAACTCCGCTTCCCGTGTGGATCTGCGAAGAGTGCGGACACCAGCATTGCGCCGGCAGCAGACAGGACATGCTCGATACAGCCATCGACGCGGCTGTCGTTCCCGAGGACCTGCATCGACCGTTCGTTGACAATGTCAGGCTCCACTGCCAGACGGATGGCTGCTCGGGCGAGATGGTACGCGAGCCGTTCGTACTCGATTGCTGGTATGACGCCGGCTGCGCCTTCTTCGCCCAGTGGCACCACCCGTTCGCGGGGACCGAGAAACTGGACGCCAACTTCCCCATCGACTACATCTGTGAGGGAGTCGATCAGACACGAGGCTGGTTCTACACACTGCTGGCCGTTTCAACCACCGTGTTCGATTCGAACTGCTACAAGCGCTGTTTGAGTTTGGGGATGGTTTTGGATAAAGAGGGCAAGAAGATGTCCAAGTCGAAGGACAATGCGATTGACCCATGGGACCACTTCAACCTCGAAGGTGCTGACGCAACCCGTTGGTACATGGTGACCTCAGGTGCTCCGTGGAACCCGTTGAAGTTCGACCCTGCGGGCGTGCGCGAGACCTACGCCAAGATGTTCCTGACTCTGTGGAATGTCTACAAGTTCCACGTCAACTATGCTGCCATGGACGAATTCGAACCCTCTGACAATTCGGTGGCCTTACGCGCTCCACTCGACAGGTGGTTGCTCTCACGACTCAATGCCGTTGGTCGATCCTACAACGACCAGTTCATCGGTTGGGACTTCCACAAGGCGTGCAGGGAATTGGAGGACTTCGTCGTCAACGATCTTTCCAACTGGTATGTTCGCCGCAGCCGACGCAGACTGTGGGATGACGCTGAGTCGGCTGACAAACTGGCTTGCCAACACACGCTGCATGAGGTGCTGGTCACGGTCTGCAGGCTGATGGCGCCCGTCGCCCCATACATGGTCGACGAGATCCACCGCAATCTGGTCGGTGAGTCCGTTCACCTGGCTGATTGGCCGGCTGGAACACCGGGTAACCGCAGAGACATCCAGATTCTACACATCCCCGGGGAAGTACGAGGTATTCCGTCGCGGGATGAGGAACTTGAGGAGAGGATGTCCCTCGTGCGCGCGCTCGCGGAGGCGGGCAGGCGTATCAGGGTCGGGGCGGGTCGTCGGCAGAGGTTGCCGTGCCAAGCCGGCTGGTTGGTCGGAGGTCTCGACATCTCCGAGTTCCATTCACTGCTCTGCGACGAGTTGAATGTGGAGACGCTGACCACCGAGGATGATCTGGATCGTTTCCAGCAGATCGAACTGGTACCCAACTGGAAGGCGCTGGGCGCCAAGGCGCGGGCTGACCTGCCCAAGGTCAAGGAAGCGCTGGCCGCCGCCGATGCGGATGAGACATGGGCTGCCATACAGGCAGGAAAGTGCGAACTCGCTGGCTTCGAGATCACACCCGACGATGTCGAGGTGCGCCGCGTGGAGAAGGAGGGCTATGCGGCTGCTTCCATCGAATTCGGGGAAGGTGAGGCTGCAGAAACGGTCAGCCTGGTGCTCGACATGTCTTCCACTCCCGACCTGCTCTCAAAGGGGCTCGCACGCGACATCATCCGGCGGGTGCAGCAGAAACGCAAGAACCTCGACCTCGATATCGCTGCACGCATCTCGCTCACGGTCTGGCTCGGCGATGGCTCGCCGGAACTGGGTGACAAAGATTGGGAGCATGTACAGACCGAGACCCGCACAGATGTGGGAGTCCTTCTCTCAGGGAAAGGACCTGAGGAAGCAGATTCGTTCACCGTCGACGAGGCGTCCATCCACTTCTCGTTCGACTGAAGGCGGCTGGTCCGGAGACCTGCGGGCTCGGCATTGACGTACGGCT
>Ga0310124_10001396_pt1 | contig 16807 bp, 12 predicted proteins | sample CB11b_AW_Bot5_MG_FD_203507 | JGI IMG/M metagenome (GOLD analysis project Ga0310124, IMG submission 203507) | Marine microbial communities from Western Arctic Ocean, Canada - CB11b_AW_Bot5 | ecosystem: Environmental > Aquatic > Marine > Oceanic | place: Canada: Western Arctic Ocean | collected... | reverse complement strand
GTGCCGATCGAACTTGCTGTCGGCGAGCACCGGACGGACCTGGTCGTCCCGCTGCCCCCTGGCGGCACCATCATGGGGCGGGCCACCGCTCAAGACGGACAACCACTGGCGTATGCGGACGTTGGAGCATTGCGCCCTCGCATCGATGGTGACCGGCGGCTGCTGGTGCCGATGGGACGTACCAAGAGCAACGGCAGGGGCGAGTTCCGGAACACGGGCCTGCCCCCGGGGCACTACTACGTGGCCGCCATCGACCCTGGCGACGAGAGGACGGAAGACGCAGCGGGGCGCAGTCAGACCGCTCAGACGTTCTTCCCGGGTGTGTCCAACGCCGCCACGGCCGAGCGGGTGCAGTTGTCGTTCGGAGGGACACGCACCGGCATCCATTTTGCGCTCGTGGCCGCGTCGACGGTGACGGTCCGGGGTCAACTCGTCAACCCTGACGGCGTGGAGTTGGCCACCGCCTCGGTCACCATGGGCCCTGAGTCGAACAACGGTCTGGGCCTCGGCGTTGCGAACGCGGTCCTGGCGAGACCCGACGGCAGTTTCGAGTTCGAGAACGTGCCCCCAGGGGACTATCGGCTGCGGGCCAACGGCCGCACCAGTCAACCTGGCCCCACGTTGTTCGGCTCATTCGAGCGCGTGGTTCGAGACGCGGACGTGGGAAACGCGGTGGTGTTCCTGCGTCCTGGCGCGCGCCTGTTCGGCCAGGTCGACATCGCAGACGGTGCCACGACGTTGGCGCCCCGATTGACCGAACTGTGGGTCAGCGCGCCGTTGGCTGACGGCGAGATGGGCTCGGGACTCACCAGGAGTCAGGTGGTCGAGGATGGCCGTTTCGACCTCACGACACCAGAAGGCCACCGGGTGGTCAGACTGGAAGGGCTGGAAGCGCCCTGGTCGCTCGAGTCGTACTCTACCGGGGGCGCAACGTCATCGACATCCCGTTTGAGCTGCAGTCAGGCGGAGAACGGGAACGAGTTCGACTCGTACTCACGGACCAAGCCAGTCGCCTGACCGGGATGGTACACGACCAAAACGGTCACCCGATCACAGATCGAGCCGTCATCGCACTCCCGACCAACCCGACGTTCCGGCGCCCGGGCAGTCGGCACGTGCGCCTGACGTATCCGGATCTCTCCGGACGCTACGACGTGAGCGGTTTGCCGGCCGGCGTGTATCTGGTAGCGGCGCTTGCCGGCATCCAGGAAGGTGACCTGTACGACGCGTCGATGTTTCAGGAGATCTCAGCCGCTGGAGCCGAGGTGGTGGTCAAGGCGGGAGCGGTGTCGACGTTCGACGTGCAGCTAATGCGATGAGCCGATTGGTCGCCGGCTACCCTTCTTCTTCGTAGCCTTCTTCTTCGAAGGGGTTGATGCGGGTCGAAGGTCGGAGCGCCTCTCGATAGTCGTAGATGGGCATGCCCTCCACGTGCAGCGACAGCGCGCACACGGGCGACTTCTGGTCGACCAGCACCGTGACGGGGCTGCCTTCCACGCCCTCGCGGAAGGCGAGACGACACCCGCACGACAACTTAGCGTGAACGAACCCCTTCAGCATGAAAGCAACCCCTTGCCGGACGATCATACTACAGCGGCCCCGCGAGACGTGTGGCGCCCGCCGGGCCGCGGCCCCCACCACACGTACATGACAACGCCGGCCCCGACGGACCGGCGCGGTTCTGGTCTCTGGCCTCGTCGCGTCGCGAGGCGACACGGGTTCGACTACAACAGGTCGGTGATGTCCTTCTCGAAGTCGTCCCGGCTGGCGATGCCGGCGTGAGTGCGACACAGGGCGCCGTCCCGATCGATGAAGAAGGTCATCGGCACGCCCCAAATCGGACCGTACGACTCCATGAAATCGTCTTGGCCCAACCCGACCAACATCGGGTAGTTGACGTCGTACTGCTCGGAAAATTCCTGGATCTTGTCAGCCGTGTCGTCGATCGACACCCCGACGACAGCCAACCCGTCCGTCTTGTACTGCTCGGCGAACTCGACGAACCATGGCACTTCGATCTTGCAGGGACCGCACCAGGTGGCCCAAAAGTTGAGCAGCACCACCTTCCCCTTCAACTCCGTGAACGACACCGCCTCGCCGTTCATATCCTGCAAGGTGAAGTCGAAGTTCGCCGGTCGAGCGTCGGTGTCGCAGGCCGGGGCCATAGTCCCCGCGATGCTCCCGGCGGTCTCCAGCGTGTGGGCGTGGGTGTGCGTCAGTCCAGCCGGTAGGGTCAACAGGGCCAACGCGAAGGCCGCCGCGCCTGCGATCATCCAGCGAAACGTCATGATGAGTTTGTTCCTCTCGTCTGTCGCCGCCGGCAATTCACGCGGAACCGAACGACGTCACTGCTACTTGTAGGCTCGCATATAGGCGGCGACTCTGTCCATGGCGGCGTCATCGTCGTCACTGGCCCCGTCCCCAACCAGCACGTATCCTAACATCGTCGGCCGACCAGAGACGCGCCTGATGACCCACCACGTCGAGGGAGCGCTCAGTGTGTCTCACGTCCGGCACCACGAACAGGGACACTGGCCGTGCTGGCCACCATTCTAACGTCGACCCTTGGGCTCGCGAAGGAGAGCGACCCTTACGTCGTACCGCGAACCGAGCATGGGCACCCCGACTTTCAGGCTGTCTGGGCAACAGCATTCCTCACCAGGCTCGAGAGACCAGAAGGCGTCGAACGTCTAATCGCGAACCTGGATCAGGCACTGGCGGTGGCTACGACGATTCGCGCTCGCATACCCGAGGTCATCGACCCCGACGTGGCGGCCTACGATTTCAGCCAACTGGCCATGAGTACCGCACATCCATAATTGTCGATCCCGAGGACGGCAAGTTGCCGTATACCCAGCCCGGCCTCGATTTGGCAGCGTGGTCAAGAGTTCGCACGAGCCTGGGGGTCGACCATCCCCAAGCTGATCGGCGGCATACCACCGCCCTCACGGAACCAACGACCACCCACGGGCGGCGACACGCCACAGGACACAGCGGCATCCTCACTCGATAGGCCCCGGGCGACCGCCTTCCAGAACCGTTGCTGCTCCTCACACCCCGCGACCGGCGGCCGACCCGGCGAACGCATCGCAGGCCGCCCCGCCCGGTCTGACCGTCTCCGTTTCCGTTTCTGCATCGCAGCACCTCATCATCAAGGTGTTGCGACGACCAGGTGAATTCACCCTGTGCCACTCGATACCAGTGAGGATCCTTTCGACGCATATGGACGCTGCTATGAGGTGTGCCAGGGGTCGCCGTCATCGTTTAACGGCCAGACCACTCGGTGCGCGGCGGTGACGGAACGGATCGAGGGCGAAGACAGAATCGTTCGATTTGATTTCTGCGCGTCAACAGGCTCACGGTACTACGCCCCCGTCGCGCTTGGTATCTGGTGCGCGAACTGGGAGACAGGCTGTGAAGCATTGGGCCAGCCTGGGCAATTCGCCGTACTGTCGTCCGACGCCCGCGCGATTGAGAACGCGCCTGACCTGCCGCGCTATGACGTAAGTTGGGTAGTCGACTGAATCGCCAAGACCAACCGAACGCCATGTCGGGGTTATTTGATCTATAGGAACATTAAAATCTCATTTCGGAGGGCGTCGGCACGAGCTGACCACGATCTCCCCAGCACCTACAACGGCCCGGTCACGCTCTCCCAGGCAGCCGGCATTCTTACCGACTGGTGCCGCTCGGGACCAGGACAGCGGCAGAGTCAGGACAGCGCGGACCGGCCGCAGGAACCCGGTGCAGGGGGCGGTCAAATCTCTGGAAGCTGGCGGAGAGCGGAGACCGTTGGAGGCGTTCTCGCACGCGGGCAGTAGACCAGTTCGGACTGTCCGATGGAAAAGGCGAAGACAGGGCGAACACAGCCTGCGCCGCGCAAGACACCCGTCTTCCCACGGTCCACAAGCGCCCTTCAGGGTTCGACTCCAGCCACTTCCAAATAAATAAGACCTTTATTATAAACACTATACGGTCACTTCACTCCTGAATGGCCGTCCTGAGTCTCCAAGTTTCGCCTAATTTTCAGTAGGCGGCGGACAAAGGAACCCACTCCACCTGTCAGCTGCCGTTTCTGCTCGGCACTTCGGGCTGCGCCTTGAGCCACTTCACGGCCGTTCCGTTCCCATCTGACCGTCGGTGAGCCGCGGCAGCCTTGCGGCTGCCTCCAAGCCGGGCGACGCTTGCCGGGCGCTACGACACGCGGCAGTTTATGGAGGCGGTCTGCACGGTCGGCCAGTACAATCTGGTCGCGATGTATCTGAACAGCCTGGGTGTACAGTTCGAGGAGGGGTTCGAGGGGTTCAGGGTCCAATGAGTCCGGGGACCGGCGACGTCGTGAGCCTGAGTTCGCCGGACGCACTGGAGACGATCCGCCGGTATCACCAGGTCACCAAGCATCATGTCCATCGCTTCGCGCACGGTCCGGGTTACTTGGACTGGGACACCCAGCCGGACCCATTTCGCCGCTACCATGGTGCGCCCCTGATCAGGCTGGACAAGGTTCCACCGGCGGCGGAGCCACGTTACGACGACGCGTTCGTCGAGGGGCGGACTCCACCGGTCCCGCTAAACCGGGGGGGCATCTCACAGCTCTTCTTCGACAGCCTCGCGATCTCGGCCTGGAAGAGCGCGGGTGGGGCCCGATGGGCGCTCCGGGTCAACCCGTCGAGCGGCAACCTGCACCCAACCGAGGGCTACCTGCTCTGTGGTCCGGTGGATGGTCTCTGTGCGGTTCCGATGGTTTGCCACTATGCGCCGAGAGAACATGCGCTCGAGGTCAGGGCGAAGGTTGGCGTGGCGCTGTGGCAGGCACTGGCCGAGCGATGTCCGCCCGAGACGGTCTTCGTCGGGTTGACCTCTGTTCATTGGCGGGAGGCGTGGAAGTACGGGCAGCGCGCCTTTCGCTATTGCCAGCATGACCTCGGTCACGCCATCGCCGCAGTCGCCATCGCCGCCGCTGCGCTGGGGTGGCAAACGAGATTAATGGACGACCTGGCCACGGCTGAGCTGGCGCGCCTCCTGGGCACTGGTCGAGAGCACACCGCGGAACCGGAGGAGCCCGATGTACTGATCGCCGTCGGCCCGCGCGTGACCGAGATCACCGAGAGCACCCTGCCCGATGACCCGGTGCAGCGCTTCGCGGGGCTGGAGTGGCACGGTACGCCCAACGCTCTCAGTCCGGATCACGTGGACTGGGGGACGGACGCACCGGCGACGGCGGCCCGGAGACCCCGTGGACCAAGTCCCAGCGGGCGGTCGCAGGAGTCGCGGACACCCGGGTCATTACAGGCTCGCCCGGTCCCGCTTCGGCCCGTCATCCGTCAGCGGCGGAGCGCGGTGGCCATGGATGGGCAGACCCGGATCGACCGAGACCTGTTCTATCGCATGCTCCACAAAACGGTCGCGAGCCCGGGTCAGATCCCCTTCAGCACTCTGCCTTGGACACCGCACATCCACCTGGCGATCTTCGTGCACCGCGTGGATGGTCTGGCTCCCGGTCTGTACATGCTGGTACGCGACCGAACCCAGCAGTCGGGGCTGGAGGCGGCCTGTACTCGCGCCGCGTCGTGGGTGCGCCCCCCTGGCTGCCCTGAAGACCTCTGTCTGTGGTGTCTCAATCAGTCCGACACGAGGCGCACCTCGCAGGCGGTCTCCTGCACCCAGGACATCGCGAGTGATGGATGCTTCAGTCTCGGGATGATCGCGGAGTTCGAGCGTCCGCTGGTGCGCCACGGCGCCTGGTTCTACCCCCGTCTGTTCTGGGAGGCGGGCGCAATCGGTCAGGTACTCTATCTGGAAGCGGAGGCGGCCGGGATCCGGAGCACCGGCATCGGCTGCTATTTCGACGATGCGATGCATGACGTCCTCGGTCTCGAGGACACCACCTACCAGGACCTGTATCACTTCACGGTCGGTGGTCCTGTCGAGGACACTCGGCTCACGACGCTCCCGGCGTATCCGGATGTGCAGTAGTCCGTCCGCCAGGAAGCGAACAGGACTTGTGGGTCTCGAATTCCTAATTTCCTGCCGAATCTGGCGCTTGAGCAACATTGCGTACGCTTAAGACCCTCTTTTCCCCGCGAAAAACAGATCCAGAGCAAACGGTGACGAAAACACGCGATTGAGGCCCTGAAACCGAGCCTCGGACCGTTTGGACCAGAGAGCGTACAAATGGTCCGCACACGGCCCGGAGTACAGGCAGCCCGCCTCTCGCTGAATGCCATGGGCTAGGGTTTACGTCTGATGCTCCGCGACTCGTCGAGTTCGACGTCGCGATAGCCTCGCGACCCTCGTTCGAGTCGGCCTACCTCACGGTCGAGACGGCGCCGACCGTGCTGACTGTCGCCGCCTGGTTGACAGCCTTCGATGTCGTTCGCGGTGATGGGCGGTACGCTCTCTGGTCCAAACGGTCCGAGGCTCGGTTTCAGGGCCTCAATCGCGTGTTTTCGTCACCGTTTGCTCTGGATTGGATTTTCACGGAGAAAAGAGGGTCTTGGGCCCCTCCGCCAGACCCGGACCCGCTCCTCGTCCTCTCGACAGACCGGACAGCCGTCCAGCAGTAAGCGGGTGGCCAGCCGGTCCGCCCGTGCCCACAAGCCTGCCTCAACGTACAGTTGGCGCCGTGCCATGCTATAAGCATCTATCTTGAGGGCGGGCCCGGGGCGCGCTCGGTCGGGTCCTGTAATGCACCATTCGATGACACAAAGCGAGGCCCAGCAGCATGACGAGCCGCCCGCAGCGTCGCAGGAAGAGATCGCCTTCACCATGCTGGCTCAAACCGGCCATGAAGGTCGTGTATGAGCTCGCTACCACGGATCGAGCGCGATCTGCCACAGCGCGGTCCGGCGACGAAGGACCCATCGAGTTCCTGTGGACCACGCGTTGCAGCGTGGTGGTTGGGTGGAAGAAATCTAGCGCGCGGAGACGGTCTCGGTGTAACAATGCCCTGATCCGACAGGCCGTGTCTTCGATATCGTCGCAGGCTAGATGCTCGCGTCACCGACTTCAGTGAGATTCACGCGAACTGGGCGGGCCTACCACCTCGACATCGCGACGGCGGCAGACCTGCGCAACGCCCTGGGCCTCGACGAGGCTCTGTGGGTTGCGACCAGCGCCCCCATCGACACCCTGCACCTCGACGCCCTCTTTTTGCAACTTGTCGATGCCGACCACGACGGTCGGATCAAACCACCGGAGTTCAAGGACGCCATCCGTTGGTGCCTGGAGGTGTTGTGCGATACTCGCGGCCTCGATGCCGGTGACGAAGCACTGGCGCCGGCCGCAATCAACACCCGAACCGAGGACGGACGACGAGCCCATGAGGCAGCGACCAGGCTGCTCGTGGACGACACGGACGAGACCGCTGTCCACGTGTCGCTCGACCACGTGCGGCACGTTCGTCGACAGATCGAATGCCTGGCTGTGAGCGAAGCGGGCATCGTGCTGCCCCGGGCCACAGACGACCAGACGATTCGGCAGTTTGTCGAAGAGCTCGTCGCCACGGTGGGGGGGGTTACGCATCCGAGTGGCGCCACGGGGCTGGACGAGGCGCACCTCAGTCAGTTCCTTGCCACCGCCGAGGCTTACCTGGCCTGGGATGCGCAGGGCAGGTCATCAGACGAACACAGCTCCACCGAGATTCTCCCGCTGGGTCCGGCGACCGCGGCGGCGTTTGCCGCGTTCGTCGGCGTGCGCGACAAGCTCGATCAATACTTCGCTCAATGCGAGGCGGCCAAGCTCGACGATCGACTGGTGGACCGCATCACCGGGGTCGCCGACACCAGCCAGACGGATTTCGCCGACCTCGGGGACCTCCGTGCTCTCCTGCAGCGCGCGCCGCTGAGCCGACCGTGCGCGGAGCGCACTTTTCGCTTCGACGATCCGATCAACCCTTGGTACGCGGAGGCCGTTGTGCGTCTGCGCCAAGATGTTGTGCGGCCGATGTTCGGCAACGGAGACCAGCTTACCTACCAGCAGTGGCAGCAGACGAAACAGACGCTCGCCGCCTACGAAGCCTGGTCAAGCCATCCACACGGAGCCGAGTTGCGCCCGCTGGGCCCCGAGAAAGTCCGACACTACGTCGAGGCGCGAACGACCGACGCGGTGCGCGACCTGATCGCGCAGAGCAAGCAGAGCGCGTTCGTCCTTGACAACATTCGTGTGTTGGAGAAACTGATCCTGTTTCAGGCCAATCTCCTGCAGCTGGCCAACAATTTCATCAGTTTTCCCGATCTGTACGACCCAGCGCGACGCGCCGTATTCGAACGGGGCACGGCGGTTATCGATGGTCGCCGCTTCACCTTCGCCGTCGCAGTCAAAGATCGCGCAGCGCACGTCACGGTCGCAGCGACCAGCGGCATCTACGTCATGTATCTGGAGCTTGCGCGCCGAGGTTCAGAGGACCGACCCTGCGTGGCAGTGCCCGTGACCGCCGGTGGCCAGGGCAACCTCTGTGAAGGCAAGCGAGGCATCTTCGAAGACATCGAGGGACAGCACTGGGACGCCCGCATCGTACAGATCATCGAGAATCCGATCGGCCTCGGCGCCGCGATCGCCGCGCCCTACCGGCGCATCGCAAGAATGTTCGTGGGCAAGGTCGATGCGCTAACCAGCTCCGCGGAAAAGCAATTCGACGAACGCGCGGAGCGAACCATGTCTGCCGTGAGTACGGCCGGGACGCCATCCGCGGCTCCAGCCGAGGGAGCGGCAACCGGCGGCATGGCTGCCGGCAGCATGCTGCTGGGTGGCGGAGTGGCTGTGGCAGCGCTGATGTCGGCGCTGGCGTATGTGGGTAAGGTCGTCGTGGAGAACCCGCTGGGCATCCTCCTCGGTGTGGCGGGGGCGATTCTCGTGCTCATGCTCCCAACGGCGATTCGAGCGTTTCTCAAGCTGCGCCAGCGGGACTTGAGCGCGATGCTCGAGGGCACGGGATGGGCAATCAATGCCCGCATGCGGCTCACCCAGCGCCAGGCGCTCACGTTCACCGCCCGGCCGCCCTACCCCACGGACGTGCGCCGGCTACGTGCCATGTGGTGGTTGATTGCGTTGTTGTTCGGTGTTGCACTCGCCGTCGGCGTGGTCTGGCAACTCAGCGGCCTGTGGGTCGCTCCATGACGGTGCCGTGAAGGTCTTCGCAGGGAGTCCTAAGAACCCGATGTCGCGTGAAACCCCTCTACGGCCCTGAAAATCAGATCCAGAGCAGACGGTGCTGAGAGTCGGCGTCCAGCCCAGTAGAACTGGACTCGGGGCCGTTCGTACCAAACCCCGACCAGGCCGCCATCGCCCGCCGCGGGCTCGCACACGAGAACCTCGCGCCACGCGAGGTTCCTCCTGTGCTCCATTCGGTGAGAGAATTGGAAATTCGAGACCCACAGGTCGCGGCGCGGGAATCTGTCGCACATTCGTCGCACATCGGCCAATCCGCAGCCCGTTCGCGGGACCCGCGAATCGGTGGCGAAAATGTCGATTGAGGCCCGTCTTTACGGGCTAGAGTGTTGGTGCGGAAGGGGGGACTTGAACCCCCATGAGACTAAGTCTCACAGGCTCCTGAGGCCTGCGCGTCTGCCAATTCCGCCACTTCCGCAGTGGGGGGAACACGGCCGATCGGCCGAACGCGCAGTATACCGAAGACAGTGGCGTCGACACCAGCGGGCGACGTGTGGGCACGAACCGCCCACGATCGGTCACGTATACTCAAGTGTGACCCTTCGGTCGCCGGTGGTGCCCCGGCCGCCTAGGGTATTTTTTAGCCCGAGGCGGTCGTGAAGGGCCGTATTCGCAGTGACTTAGGCGTCGACACGGTCGGCGCGGTAGGAGGAAGGCCGTGAGTACCAACCGCGGTGTCCGGTTCATCGTCGTATTCTTGCTGCTGGCTGTGGTCACGTCGATGACCGGGCTGTTCGCCATGTATTTCATGGTCTCGAGCGCGCCAACGGTGTCCTCCAATTCCGTGCTGACGCTACGGGTGCCCGGCGGGCTGTCCGAGCGTCAAGCGAATCCGTTGCTGACGTCGTTCATGGGTGACGTCCCCACCGTGCAATCGGTGGTCAACAGCCTGCGCAAGGCAAAGGTGGATGACCGGATCCGCGGCGTGATTCTGTTGCCGTCCGGTCCCCAACCGCTGTGGGGGAAGGCGCAGGAGGTACGGGATGCGGTGCTCGACTACCGCGAGTCGGGCAAGCCGATTGTGGCGTTCCTCGAATACGGCGGGACGCAGGAGTACTACCTGGCGTCGGCGGCAGACAAGGTGTTTCTGATGCCAGGGAGCCCGTTGGATCTGGTGGGGGTGGCGAGCTACGAGATGTTCTTCCGTGGCGCGTTGGACAAGGTCGGGGCAGACGCCGACATGCTGAACTCGGGCGACTTCAAGACGGCCGCCAACGTCTACACGGAAACGACCATGACGCCGGCCCATCGCGAGATGGCGGAGTCGCTCAACCGTGACCTGTACGAGCAGATCGTCAACGGCATCGCCGACGGCCGCGGGAAGACGAAGGCCGAGGTGCGTCGCCTGATCGACGAAGGTCCGTTCTTGCCGGATGATGCGCTGGCCGCGGGTCTGGTGGACGCGCTGGTCTATGCGGACGAGGTGAAGCAGCAGGCGCCGTTCGACGAAGTGAACTGGCGCGTCATCGCGGACCGCGACTATCGACAGATCGGGCTCAAGTCGGTCGGCCTGAACCGAGGCCAAGGCATTGCAGTCCTCTACGCCATTGGCGCCATCAACTCCGGTAGCGGCGGGGTCGGCCTGACCGGCGGCGAGGTGCTGGGGTCCGACACATTGGTGGCGGCCATCCGCGCCGCTCGCAACAACGACTCCGTGCGCGCCATCGTGCTGCGCATCGACAGTCCCGGTGGGTCGGCGGTCGCCTCAGACGTGATCTGGCGCGAAGTGATGCTGGCAAAGAAAGACAAACCGGTCATCGCGTCGATGTCCGACCTTGGAGCGTCTGGTGGCTACTACATTGCCATGGGCGCCGACGCGATCGTGGCTCAGCCGGCGACGCTGACCGGGTCCATTGGAGTCGTGGCCGGCAAGATCACGACCGGGGGCACCTACGAGAAGGTGGGGATCAACATCGAGCCGGTGAGCCAGGGGCGGTTTGCCGAGATCTACTCGCCGATCAGGCCGTTCTCGGACGACGAACGGGCCAAGATGCAAGAGCACATCGACGCGATCTATGAGCAGTTCATCAGCAAGGCGGCTGAGGGACGGGGCACTACCCGTGACGCCATCCACGAGCTGGCGCAGGGGCGAGTCTGGACCGGGCGGCAGGCCAAGGAGCGTGGGCTGGTCGACGAGCTGGGCGGGCTGAGTCGCGCCATCGCGATCGCCAAAGAGCATGTCGGCATTGACGCCGACGAAGAGGTCGAGCTGCTGGTCTATCCGCGGCCGAAGAGCCTGTTCGAGCTGTTGAACGAGGGATTCACCGTCACCCAGGCGGCGGCCCAGCTCGGGTGGTTACCCGTGCCGCCCGCGGTAATCGAGGCAGCAACCGCGCCGATGCGGTTGTTTCGGGCCGGCGAGCCGCTGGCGCTTATGCCAAGCGTGTTCACCCCCTGAGGTTTCCTGGCGAGCCTCCGAAGGGGCGGATGTCGCAGTATCGGCTCAGAGGGGGACGCCGCGGGCAGGAAACGGGTCACGCGCAGCTGGCGGTCGTAGCAAGGGCCTTTAGGCCCGCTGAACGATCAGCGCCCCTGAAGGGGCTTGCTACGATCTCACGGCTGAAGCCGTGCGCCACATTGAGATCTTTGCCTCGGTCGAGGTGGGCCGGCTCCTGCGTTTCCTCAGAAGACGAACGACTCGGCAGGAGATCGGTTCAGCGGAGCCACCTCAGGGCGTGTGGCGGGAGCGGGCCACTCGGTCCGCGAACCGTCGGAGACGAGCCCGGATGCCGGCACCGCCGCCGGCGGACACCGTGCGCGGGCGCGGAGTTTCACCACCGGAGCCCGGACCAGCCAGGCGCTCGCTTTTTCCTCGGTGTTGGGATCAGGCACCCGTTAGCCCGCGCCAAGCACTTTGGGGGCCAAGGTGAGGAGAGTACGGCTCGTCGACCGGTTCGCGGACCGAGAGGCCGGCTCCCGCCGCACGGGTGCAACGCCTCGCCGCGGGATGCCCCGCTCCTGCGACCCTACACGACGGCCTGAGCGAAGGCGGCCATGTTGATGTCGATCAGGAGTTTGGTCTTGGCCATTTCCATATAGGCCGCGAAGAACTGGTTCTGCCGTTCGGAGATAAGCTGAGTGCGGAGGGTTTCACGGGCGGTCTCGAAGCCCTCATCGGACGCCTCCTGGCGCTCGTGCACGCGCAGCACGACAGCCGTGTTGCCGGTGAGAACGGGCGCGCTCGTCTCGCCGACCGTGAGCGCAAAGGCGGCCGCCTCCACCGCGGCATTGAGTCCAACGCCCGGAATCGCCGTGCCTCGCGTCAGTAGCCCGCTGGTGTTCACTTCGAGACCGGCCTCTTGGGCGGTGGCCTCGAACTCGTCGTCTGCCGCTGGTTCGAGGAGGGTGACGACTTCGGCCGCCCGTGCCTGCGCCGCGACGAATGCCTTGCGGCGGATCACATCGTCGCGCAGTCGGGTTTCGATTTCTTCGAGTGGCGGCACATACGGGTCCTGAATCCCGGTGACGGTCACGAACGCCGGACCGGTCGGGGTCTGGATCGGGCCGGCCACTTGCCCCTCGGCGAGCTGAAAGGCCTGGTTGGTGACTTCAGAGGAGAACCCAAGTCCGAGAATCGGCTCACCCGGCGCGGCGAACGCGCTTTCCTGCGGCTCGAGACCGCGGCGGGTGGCGGCGGTGTCCAGGTCCGCTGCGCTGGTAATCTCCAGAGCCATGGCGTCGGCCAGGGCGCTCGCGCGGGCGTCGGCGCTCTCCTGCTTCAGCAAGTCGACGATGCTCGCCCTTACCTCCGCCAGCGACTGCGACACCCCGCCGGTCTTCTCCGTCGCCGTGATGACGTGGACGCCGATCAAGCTGGTCACCGGGTCGCTGATCTCGCCCTGCTCGAGCCCAAAGGCGGCGTTTTCGACCTCCGGCGTCAACTGGCCGGGTGCGATCACGCCCAGATCGCCACCCAGGTCTTTGGTGGCCACGTCCTCAGAGTGCTCCATGGCCAACTCCGCGAAGTCCGCGCCAGCGCGCGCCTCGGCCACAATCGCTTCCGCGCGCGCCTGCACCGCCGCGGCGTCATCGCCGCTGTTTCGCAACAGGATGTGGCTCGCTCGCAACGTGGTGGGTTCGGTGTAGCGGTCGAGGTTGTTGTCGTAATACGACTGAATGTCGAGGTCGCTGGGTGTGAACGACGCCTTGAGCGACGGGACGTCGATGAGCACGAAACGCAGACGACGCTTCTCCGGCACGAGGTAATCTGTCGCGTCCTGCTCGTACAAGGCCGCGACGTCTTCGTCGGTCGCCTTGAGGCCTTCACGAAAATCGTCGGCTCGGAACGAAATCGCGCTCACACGGACCTGCTCGTTGCGGTCGACGTACTCCTGCTGCAAGTCGTTGTCGCTGATGGTGATCCAGTTGGTGACCGCCGCTTGCAGTCGCTCGAGGGTCAGCGACCGCCGCACGTTCTCCTCGAACTGCTCCGGCGAGGTTGGCGGCTGCTGGATCCGCAGCAATTGTAAGTACGCCTCCTCGCCCACAAATTGGCCGTTTTGCTGGAACGCCGGCAACGACACGATCCGCTCGAGAATCTCGGCGTCCGTCACGGTGAAGCCCAGCCGCTCCGCCTCCGCCAGGGCCGCATATTCGTCGATCATCTGCTGCAGCAACTGACGGTCGATGCCCATCGACTGCAGTATCTCGGACGTGATCTCGCCGCCGGACTGCGTCTGGTAGCTCTGGAGCTGCTGCAGATACATGCTCCGAAATTCGCCGACGGTAATTTCCTCTTCGCCGACCTGCGCCAGCACGTCGGTCATGCCGCCGGTCAGCTCCGACTGCGGCTGGATGAGGGGGAACCCCAGGATCAGGAGCGCGAAACCGGCCAGCGCCAGGCTCCACTTTAGCCAGCCCTTGTGCTGACGCATGCGGTCGAGCATCGTCATCGTTCGTCGACTCCTGTGCGCAGCGCGGCGTTCGCCCGGCTGCGCTCGTGCGGCATCGCCACCCGCACGTGGCGGGCGAGGCCGTCAGTCCCATTGGTCACCTGCCGCCGCGGCGGGCGCCAGACACGGGCATCATCAACCCGTGGCTCAACACTCTATTTTACTCAGCCCGTGGTCCGGCAGCAACCGGATGGCGCCGTGCGGCGACCGTGCCGCGTTGGTTGCCGGCATTCCGTCGCGCCAAATCTGAGCGAAATTCTGTCCGATATCGGGGGAGACCCGGGGCACCCGGCCGCCCGACGCCGGGTTGGGGCGGCCGGACGGGCTCAGCTGGCCCTCGGAATGCACTAGTTTGGTGCGGTCTCGACCACTAAATATGTTATATTTGCAGAGAGTGAAGGACTTAGGGGAACTGACAGAAACAAAATTGTAAGCGGTCCCGTTCGCAATTGCGGTGTAGCACCGAGGCAACAAGACGCCCGCTCCGTCCAGCACGGTCGAGGAGAGAACCGGGCCGTATTCAACCCCGCCTCCGCGGGGGCTCGCCTACCCTGCTGCGGGATGTATCGGCGGTGCCACACCGCCGTGGTTGCACACAGGGCGACTTAGCATGCCGGCACGGGGGCACAACAGGACGGCACGACGACGCGATGACGTGCTCCGCTCAGGCCTGACACTCGCGGTTTTCCACCATTCCACCTCAGACGTCGAGACCCACGTGGCGCCGCTACGGCGGCTCAAGCAGTATCGGGTCGTCTGTCGATCGCAACAAGCCGCATCCGCGGGACTGGCCCCGAAGCGCGTCGACGCGGTGGGCGCCGTGTTTTGGGAGCTGTCGCCCGGGCGCCGGCCGAACTGGCGTCGCCTCCGGACGATCGCCGGCGGGATACCGATTGTGTCCTACTCGGCCGATCAGGCCGTGGCGGTGGCCGAGCGCTCTCGCCACATTGGTTTCGCCACCCACCTGACGACCCCCCTGAATCCGGTCGACGTCGCCCACCAGATCGCGCTCGCCGCGCCCTGCGACCTCACGGCCCGATGGCGTCAGGCGGAGGTGCCGCTGCTGCGGTTCCTGGGCCAGGTCCCGATGTTTACCCAGATTGCCCGTCACGTCGCGGCGCCGCTCGACCCGATGCCGGTCGCCGACGCGCTGGTGGGCCGCGTCGCATCGTGGCTGCCAGCGCCGCAGTGGGCGGTAGTCGGCCCGGATGCGGTCGGGTCGCCGGCCCTGTTGGCGACCTCGCATGTGCCCGTCGAACTCGAGTCCGTGGTCTGCGCTTTGGGGGCGCAGGCGCTGACGGTCACCGACGACCTGACGCAGCTCTTCAACTCGCGGTATCTGTCCGAGGTGCTTCGTCGCGAAGGCAAGCGGGCGGTCCGCACCAAGCAGCCTCTCTCGTTGTTGTTCATCGATCTCGATGGTTTCAAGGAAATCAACGACACCCGGGGGCATCTGTATGCCAGCCGCGCCCTCGTCGAGGCTGGCGCGGTTATTCGAGACTGCGCGCGTGAGACCGACATCGTGGCTCGGTTCGGGGGCGACGAGTTCGCGGTGGTGTTGCCGGATACCGGCAGCGACGGCGCCATGGTGGTGGCCGATCGCGTCCGGGCGCGCATCGCGGCGTACGAATTTCTCGCGCAGGACGGATTGAACTGTCGGCTGACCGCGTCAGCCGGCGTGGCGACGTTGCCGGATTTGGTACCCACGGTCGATCATCTGCTGCAGGCGGCCGATGACGCGATGTACTGGGTGAAGGCGCATGGGAAAGACGGCACCCAACTGGCGCAGGCGGTGGCGTAGGCTACGACCTGAGCGAGTTGCCGGTGGCGGGGAGGACGGTTTTTGTTGGGTGTCCGTTCGTTGTTCGCGTTGTTCTCCAGTGATCTGGCCATCGATCTCGGTACTGCCAATACGTGCGTCTACGCGCGCGGGAAAGGAATCATCGTCAACGAACCGTCGATCGTGGCCATCAACAAGGTCAACGGTCACATCGAGGCCGTCGGGCGTGAGGCGAAGGAGATGCTGGGGCGCACCCCGGGCAACATCGTCGCCATCAAGCCGATGAAGGATGGGGTGATCGCCGACTTCGAAATCACGGAGAAGATGCTCACCTATTTCATCAAGAAGGCTCACAACCGTACGGTCTGGGTGCGCCCGCGGATCGTGATCGGCGTGCCGTCGGAAATCACGCAGGTGGAGAAACGCGCCGTGAAGGACAGCGCGTATCGTGCCAAAGCCAGCGAGGTGTTTCTGGTCGAGGAGGCGATGGCGGCGGCGATCGGCGCCGGCATGCCCATTACCGAACCATCGGGCAACATGATCGTCGACGTCGGGGGGGGCACCACCGACATTGCGGTCATCTCGCTCGCGGGCATCGTTTACAGCAAGGCGGTGCGTGTGGCCGGGAACGAGATGGATGAGGCGATCATCTCGTATGTCAAGAAGACGTACAACCTACTGATCGGCGAGCGCACGTCCGAGAACATCAAGATAAAGGTGGGCTCCGCCTACGGTCTCGACGAGCGGATCACGATGGAGATCAAGGGGCGCCACCTGATTGAAGGTGTGCCCAAGACGATCACGGTCACCGACGAAGAGATTCGCGAGGCCTTGGCCGAAACCGTGAACGTGATCGTGGACGCGGTCCGGGTCGCGCTCGAGCGCACGCCACCCGAGCTGTCGGCTGACATTGTGGACCGCGGCATCGTGCTGACTGGCGGCGGATCGCTACTGAAGAACCTGGACA
>Ga0310124_10001391_pt1 | contig 16820 bp, 10 predicted proteins | sample CB11b_AW_Bot5_MG_FD_203507 | JGI IMG/M metagenome (GOLD analysis project Ga0310124, IMG submission 203507) | Marine microbial communities from Western Arctic Ocean, Canada - CB11b_AW_Bot5 | ecosystem: Environmental > Aquatic > Marine > Oceanic | place: Canada: Western Arctic Ocean | collected... | reverse complement strand
GCCGAGAAAGTCGGCTGCTCCCTCGGCGGTCTTCCAGTCGTTGGTGTCTTCCCTGGGCCTCTCAATCGGAGCCCAGTCGATGAGCCGGGCGAGGATCTTGTTCGAGAAGCTGTCCTTCAGGCCGTGGCGGTAGCGCTGTTTTGTTGGCGGAGCCTGGGTGCCCATGCGGGTCGAGTATTGTCCATCCCAGGATGCAGGGTCCGACCATTTCCCCTGCGGCAGGTGAAAGATCTTACCACCTGCCCAGGCGCTGTAGCCGTGCTGTCGAAAATGCTGCGGAAGGGTGACCCGGTCTCTCAGTTTCGGAAGATCCCGGAACCAGTTCTTGTTCCCGTAGATGCCGGTGGTCGAGGGCCGCAGGCCGATCAGCAGGGAGGTGCGGGAAGGATGGCAGAGGGGCGCCGCGCAATAGGCCTGCTCGAAGAGAACCCCGCGAGCTGCGAGGCGGTCGATGTTGGGTGTCTTTGCCTGGGGATGTCCTCCCAGGCAGCCTACCCAGTCATTCAGATCATCGACGGCGATAAACAGTACGTTCGGCCGTTTCGGATCCGGACTCCGGGCCGCGGCCGTCCCCCCAGCGAGGAGGACAAAGACGACGAGAGCTTGTCGGACCATGTCGTGGTATCTCATTTATTCGAAAAAGTTCCGCTTTCCGAGAGTCCTGTAGGCTGCTATTGGCCTTCCGATGTCGGCCCAGCCCCTTGCCAGCCTCCCATCCTTCGCATAGGCTATTGAAACAGATAATCATCCACTTTTAATTAACGGAGTGGCGTCGTGCGAAAATTGTTTAGAACTACATTGATCTCGCTTCTCACGGTTTCGCTTCTTACTTCATCTGTCTTTGCCGAGGGCGAGTGGGAGGTTACTCCAGCGAGTGAGCGAGCTTTGCAGAAGGGGCTTGAATGGCTTGCCAGGAACCAGGGCCCTGAAGGAAATTGGAATTCCAACAATCTCGGGCTTGTGGGGATGGGGGCGCTGGCGTTTCTCTCCGCAGGCTACCTCCCCGGCCGGGGCCGTTACGGTAATACCGTCCAGAGGGCCCTGAACTATGTGACCCGCAACGCCAAGCCTTCTGGACTCCTGAACATCGCCAGCGCCCAGCATGACATGTACAACCATGGTCTTGCGGCTTTCGCGCTTGGCCAGGCCTACGGCATGACGAACGATAAGGCGCTCAACAAGGTGCTCGACAAGGCCCTCAAGCTGATCTCGAATACCCAGGCGGAGGACGGCGGCTGGGATTATCGCGCGCGTCGCCAGGGCCGGGGACATGATCTCAGCCTCGTGGTGATGCAGGCCAAGGCGCTTCGCGGTGCCATGGACAGCGGCCTGGAGGTCTCACCCGAGGTGGTTGGCTCGGCGATCCAGAGCGTGAGAAGGTACTACAGGACTCCATCAGGCAAGAACGGCCTGGTGAACCCGAAGGCGGCCATGCTCGAGGTCGGGCAGTTCACCTACAATGGCGGAGGCGGTACGCTGGCAATGGCAGCGGCCGGCGTGGTCTGCCTGCAGGAATTCGGTCAGTACGGCGATTGGCGAATCGGTAAGAATCTTGATGTGATCCAGGCCGCGATTGGCAAGGCAGCCAAGCCGGGGTCGCGAAACGGCAGCGTACCTTGCGGAGATGCCTACACTCTCTATTATGTGGGACAGGCGCTCTACCAGGTCGGAGGGAAGCGCTGGCGAGAGTCCTACCCGCGACTGCGGGACTACCTCGTTGCGAGCCAGATGCTCAACGCAGGGGCATCATCCCAGGATGGGCTTTGGAGGGGTGGTCGCGTGGGCGGTGTGCCCGGGGATATGTACGGGACGGCGGTGGCCTGCTTCGTGCTCGCCATGCCGAACCGGTACCTGCCGATCCTGCAGGAAGGCAAGATCGACAGCATCTCCAAGCAATTGAAAAAGAAGTAGAATCCGATGAAGTACGCTCGGTTCGTGGTGATTGGCGCTGCGGGTCTGTTGGGTCTCTCGGCGGCTGCCTGTGAGGCAGAGGAGTCCTGGGACTCTCTCTCGTCCCCGGATGGTACGTTCAGGATCGAGTTCTCGGTGGGTGAAGAAGGCAAGGCGCTGTATCGCGTCAGGCGCGGGGAAGATGAGGTGCTCCTCCCCAGCGGCCTTGGCTTTGTTGAGGCTGGTGGAGCGGATTGGACCGGCGGCTATGTCAAGGCCGAGCTGGGCGCGGCCGAGCTCCATGATGGCTCCTGGCGGCCGGTCTGGGGGGAACGCTCCCTTGTTCGCGATCACTACCGCGGGGCCGTGGTTCTCTTTCGGCGGGCCGGTCCTCTTGCCGGGCTCAAGCTTGAGGTCAGAGCCTACGATTCAGGAGTCGCCTTCCGCTACCTTGTGGGGGCCAGGGGAGAAAAGAAGTCGATCAACATCGAGAGTGAGAAGACGGAGTTCTGTTTCACCGCAGATCACAAGACCTGGGCGGTCTATTCGGCCCAGGGGAAATATTCAAAGGTGAAGCTGAGCGAACTGCGTAGCAGCATTGAGCGCCCCTGCGTACTCGAGACGGAAGCCGGCAAGGTCATCGCGATCGCCGAGGCGGCGTTGGTGGACTATGCCCGCATGCGCCTGCGGCGCTCTGAAGATTCTCCCCGCACGTTGGTATCCAGGCTTCATGGGCCCGTAACAGCCGCGTTACCACTCAGGACACCCTGGCGGGTCGTGATGGCCGCTGACCGGGCCGGGAAGCTGCTCGAGAACAACGACCTGCTGTTGAACCTCAACGAACCGAATAAAATAAAAGATACGAGCTGGATACGGCCCGGGAAGGTGATCCGGGAGGTTACCCTCTCGACCAAGGGAGGAATGGCCTGCGTAGATTTCGCTGTTGAGCACGGCTTGCAGTTCATTGAGTATGATGCCGGCTGGTATGGCGATCAGGGCAAGATGACATCCGACGCGCGTACCGTGTCACGGCGAGGCCTCGATCTCCAGGCGGTCATCGAGTACGCTGATAAAAAGAACATTGGCGTGATCCTGTACGTCAACAGGCGCCATCTCGAACGGGACCTTGATGACCTTCTTCCGCTGTACAGGAAGTGGGGTGTCGCCGGACTTAAGTTCGGTTTCGTACAACACGGTGACCAGCGGTGGACCCGCTGGATGCATGAGGCCATCGCCAAGTGCGCAAAGTATGAGATCATGGTCGATGTCCATGATGAGTACAGGATGACCGGCTGGGAGCGAACCTATCCGAATTTCATGACCGCCGAGGGAATCGGAGGAGACGAGACGCGTCCGCCGAACGAGCAGGCGCTTGCGAATCTCTTCAACCGTATGATCGCGGGTCCCGCCGATCACACCTTCTGCTATTTCAATGGCTACGTTGACCAGACGACCTCCCACGCGGCCCAGCTCGCGAAGATGATCTGTTTCTTCAGTCCGTGGCAGTTTCTCTTCTGGTATGACCAGCCGTCCGCCGCCGCTGGCGAGCCCGAGTTTGAGTTCATCAGAGCTCTGCCGACGACATGGGACGAGCTTCGGGTCCTCCACGGGAAAATCGGCCGCTACGCGGTTGTCGCGCGGCGTAAGGGAGACGACTGGTATATCGGCTGCCTCAACGCCAGAAAGGCGAGGACGCTTGAGGTTGGCCTGGATTTCCTGGTACCCGGCAAGGCCTACAAGGCCCATACCTATTATGATGACCCAGGGGCAGGTACTCGAACAAAGGTCGGAATCTCGCGCAGGGCGGTCAACTCGAAAACTGTGTTGAGCGTTCCAATGAGTGAGCGCGGCGGGGTGGCGGTCAGGATTTCGATTGAGAAGTAGAACCTGGAAGAAAGAGGAACATGACCTCTTCCTGCCAGGCTTACCATCTTGGCCGAGGCTGCCTGGCAAGGCCTTTACGCTTTCGGGGTTCAGAAATCCTGAGCAGGGCGGTTTGGCGAGGAGAATGTCCGGGTGATTTTATCCAGGAGACTCTATTGCGTGCTTGCGTTGGGGACGGCTGTTCTCGCCTGCTTCACCGTCGAGGCAGACGAGTCCAGCCGCCGCTGGGTTCAGAGCTATGATGCGGGCTACACTGACAGGACTGGGGCGCATGCCGGAGGGTCGGAGATCATGCACCTGGTCCCTCACAAGGGAAAGCTCTACGCAGCCAACGGCTATTGGGTGGACTCCCGCTGGGTCATTCCGCCCGATGCTGAAAAACAATCGGCCCAGGTTCTTCGACTGGATTCCGCCGGCGGACGCTGGCAGGTTGACCTGGATACCGGCAAGGCCAACGGGTTCGATCTTCGCTACATGAAGGGGAACATACTCAAGTCGGTTACATTTACACGAGATGCTGCCGGCAGGCGCCTGGAGAAACCGCAGAACCTGCTGGTGATGGCGGCCGGAGCGAATTTCGAGCGGGGAGGATCCGTCTCCACCTGGGTGAAGGAGGATTCCAGCGGCAGGTGGATTCATACGCTTGTCAGGCATGGATCTACCGCGGGGGGGGTTCGGTGGGTTCCACGCGACATGGAGGTCTACAGGGACAAAGAGACAGGGGTCGAGCGCCTGTTTCTGCTGTTGGGCAATCCCGGGGTTACTTCGGGGGTCTACGACCCCAATCTGCCCGGAAAAATTCTCTGGGACAGGCACGTGGAGTTTCCTTTTCTAACCACGGGCAGCCTGAAGACACGTCCGCTGGGGCTCGCGCAGGCCAATGGTTTCCTCTACCTGTCGGAGGGAAGCTCGATCTACCGCAGGGATGATGGAGAGAGGCCGGGGTATACCGAGATCCTGAATCTTGAAGCCGACACCGATACCGATGTCGGCGGCATAAGAGGGCTGACGACTATCTCCAATCCCAACGGTGCCGGCGATTCACTTCTGTTTCTCTGGGCGCCCGGGCATAAATCGAGAAGCCAGGTCAAGCGGCTTGATCCCGCGGGGGCCGGGCACTACAAATTGCACGATGAGGCGAGCATGGCCGATCTCATGAGCGCGGCTCTTGGGGTCAAGGTTACCTACACGCTCGGGGCGCACAACAGGATGCTGCCGGTCAAACACCCAGGGACAGGGGAGCTGGTGCATCTCATCGGCTTCCAGGGGAACATCAGGGGAAAGAACGACCTTCGTTGGAAGGGCAGCCAGCTTTACGCTGGCGCTATGTACGCGGTTCGTTCCGCTGATCAGACCTACAAGGTCCTGGAGGTCAACAATGCCTACCTGCCCGGGAAATCCTTGCTGGTGTCGCCGCGAACCTTCTGTCTTTCTCCTTTTGGTGACAACCACCTCTATATTGGGGGCCACGATTCGAGCCGTCTGATCTCGGATGATATGGCCTGGGTCTTCCGGGCTCCGGTTGAGGTCGCGCTTGGACTCAGGTCGGCACTTGCCGCTCCGCCGGGAAAGGTCGATCCACCGCCAGCCGCTCGCCTTCTCAAGGGGCCTGTTTACGAGCTGCGCATCTATGTCGCCAACGAGGATCGCTTTCAGCATCTCATCAAGCGCTTCCGGGATCACACCGACCGAATCTTCAGGAAGCATGGGCTCGCCCCCATGGGCTACTGGATCACAACAGAAGGACGTGGCAGCAAGGGCCGGCGGTTTGTTTACGTTCTCAAGCACCCTTCGCGCTACGCGGCTTATCGCAATTGGAACAGCTTCACCCGTGACAGGGAGTGGGAGGCGGTTCTCGACATCCCGGAGTTCCAGCGGCTCCTCGCCGAGAAGCCGACAAGTATTTTCATGACAGAGAACGACTATTCGGACGCCTCGATGGATGCGGCTGAAAAGTCTGGCGGGGTCTACGAGCTTCGGACCTATATCGCCGGTCCGGGCAAGCTGGATAAGTTGAACGCCCGTTTCCGCGACCACACCACCCGGCTGTTTACTAAGCACGGTATTCGTAATGTTGGCTACTGGACACCTTTCGACATGCCGGAAGCCGAGAACACCCTGATCTATCTTGTTCATCATGCAGGCAGGGAGCAGGCGGATGCCAGCTGGATGGCTTTCGGGCAAGACCCCCTCTGGCGGAAGGTTGCCAGGGAATCCCGGGTAGATGGCAGGCTTTTGAGCAAGCCTCCCGAGAGAATCTACCTGAAGCCAATGGCCTTCTCGCCGCTGAAGTAGCCGCAGCCATACTCTCCGATTGGGCCAGGAAGGGCTGGGCCCCTCTTGTCAGCGTCTTCTCCCTGGAATAGGCTATGGGCTTCGTTCAATTGGTACATGGAGAGGTTATAGACATGAAGCGGATGATGATGCTCCTGGGCGCTCTTCTGGTCACAATCCCGATTCGCGCGGCAGGGCCTGAAGTCGCGGCCAGCGACGTATCTACTGGCCTGCGCCCCTTCTTTGAAAGGTACGATGCGGATCGCGGTAACCTGGATCGTTTCTACAGTATCCCGCTTTCAAAAAACGACCATCAGCGCAAGCTGGACTTCTACAAGGAGCAGCTCAGGGTTCTCGGTAAGATTGATTTTGACGGGCTCAGCCGCGACGGACAGGTTGATTACCTGTTGCTTCGTAATGAGATCGTTCACACCAGGGAGCGCATCCTCAAGGAGGCGGCTCTCGATGCCGAGGTGGTCTCGCTTCTACCCTTCTGGGAGCCGATTGTCAAACAGCTTGAATCCCATCGCCGCCTAGAGGCGGTCGATGGAAAGAGGGTCGCGGCCCATATGGAAAATATCGAGGGGCTGATCTCAGCCGCTCACTCCAGGCTCGATGGCTCTTTGAAAGAAGCCAGGAAGACCTGGGGCAAGGACAAGGCAAACAGGGCCCATCGAAGAGTTCGAGATCTTGATCGAGCGGTTTCGAACTGGTTTCGTTTTTACAACGGCTACAGTCCCCTCTTCTCCTGGTGGGTGAAGCGGCCTGCCGGGCGCGTTAATGAGGCCCTGGGTAAATACGCTAAACTCATCAAGGAGCAGTTGGTAGATCGAGCCAACAAGAAGCCGCAGGGGCCGGATGGGCTGGTCGGGGATCCGATCGGAGCCGAGAAGCTCCTGGAGGAGCTCGAGCGCGAGATGATCGCCTATACTCCGGCGGAGCTGGTCAAGATTGCCCAGCAGGAGTTCGTCTGGTGCGACCGCGAGATGGCCAGGGCTTCGCGCGAGCTCGGCTTCGGGGACGACTGGCGCAAGGCGCAGGACCACGTCAAGAACCTGCATGTGAAGCCAGGAGAGCAGCCGAAGCTCATCAAGCAGCTGGCTCTTGAGGCTGAGCGTTTTCTCGAGGAGCGAAAGCTTTTGACGATCCCCTCGCTCTGCAAGGAGACCTGGAGAATCCAGATGATGTCGGCGGACCGGCAGAGGGTGAATCCGTATTTCACCGGCGGGGAGGTGATCAGTGTTTCCTTTCCTACCGATGAGATGGCCCACAAAGACAAGCTCATGAGCATGCGCGGGAATAACATTCATTTCTCCCGGGCCACTGTTCACCACGAGCTGATCCCCGGTCATCACCTGCAGGGTTTCATGACAGCGCGCTATCGGGCATACCGCAGAAGATTCAACACGCCCTTCTGGACCGAGGGGTGGGCACTATACTGGGAGATGCGACTCTGGGACCTGGAGTTCCCGAAATCACCCGAGGATCGGATCGGGATGCTGTTCTGGCGCAAGCACCGCTGCGCGCGGATTATCTTCTCGCTCGGATTCCACCTGGGGACGATGAAGGCGGGAGAGGCCGTGGATTTCCTCGTCGAGCGAGTCGGCCATGAGCGGCGCAATGCCACGGCCGAGGTGAGACGTTCGATCCAGGGCGGCTATTCGCCGCTCTACCAGGCGGCCTATATGCTCGGAGCCCTGCAGATCAGAGCCCTGCAGCGAAAGCTGGTAGGGGAAGGAAAGATGACCGACAGGCAGTTTCATGACGCGGTCCTGAGGCAGAACTCCATTCCTATCGAGATGCTCCGCGCCGCGCTCGACAAGGATGTGAAGCTTACCCGGGATTACAAGCCCGGCTGGAAATTTGCGAAGGACGGGGGCTCCCGCTAGACCTGCCCCGGCCGGTCATTCGCAGACGCTGTTCTCGCAACCAAGGGTGATGTCGTCTTCGAGGTCCGAGCGGCCGCATTCCGTCGGTGCTGGAAGCGCCTCGCCTCCGAGGAAGAGGAAGTTCAAGCTGTAGATCGCATCGGTTATGTCGATGCCGCCATCGCCGTTCGCATCGGCGGCGGCCCTGCAACCAAGCCCCTCGCCGCCGAGGAAGAGGAAACGAAGGATGGTGATCGGGTCCGAGATGTCGAAGGTCGAGTCGCTGTTGGAATCCCCGCGAAGGAAAGGCCCGATGCCGCTGGTGGGGATGCTCACGATGGAGATTCGCCAGTCATTCCCGGTCAGCCCGGGCAGCGTGCCGCCGGGGGAAACCACGAGAGTGAAACGGGCGGAGGCCAGGTTACCGCTGATGTCGAAATAGCCGAGATAGTTGGTGTCTCGGGAGATATGGGGCTGGAAGCCCGCGACCCACAGCTTGGTGCCGTCGCCGCTGACATCCATGCTGTTCAGCGGCGAGATCGGATCGAGTCTCGGCAGCGTTCCGGGAGAGGCGCCGCCGGTGACGAAACTGCCGTAGGCGATGGTCCCGCTGCGGCCTGAGAAGTAGGTGCCATCGCTCTGGCGTACGGCGGTCGCGTGGCTGTCGAGAACGCCGGAGATGCGGGGGTTGTAGGGGGCGGACCAGCTTCCGTCCTCGACCTGGTCCCAGGCGCGAAAGCCGTTGCTCCCATTGTGGGTGTAGAGGGTGTCGCCGTAGACCACCTGGTAGATCTTTGAATCGGTGGCTGCGGTATGGACTCCCATGTCGGTGGCTGTGTCGGTGATGGGGTTGTAGTGCCAGAGGCGACCCCCGCCGCGGGTGTGGGCGTAAATCTCTCCGTCCCGGGGTCCCCTGATAAAGATGTCCGGATGCTGTTCGCCACCGCCTCGCCGGTCAAATCCCCTGATCCTTGTCGAGGAGGCCTCGATCGCCGGGTCCAACAGCTCTCCGAGAGGAACACTCCACTCAGCCGGAGAATCTCCCTCGGCAAAGTACAGCGTGTCGTTTGCCTCGTGGTAGTAGGTGGCCCGGGCGCCCCAGGGAACATTATCCACAACCGGGAGGTTTTCGATAAACGTGAGGCTGCCACCATTCACCTCGTAGATCGCTCCGCCTCCGTTGGCCTGGGTCCCTACAATGAGGTAGTCGCCGGAAAACGCGCTGCGGGAAGCGAAGCAAATCAGCAGAAAACAAACAAGAGTCTGGATGCGTTTCATGACCGTATCTCCCGCGGAAAACAGGGGTTTTTCTTAGAGGACCGCGTCTGGGGATTATTTTACGGAGCGAATAGGTTCCAGGGGCATAGATTCCTTCTTTCGGGCTGTGCAGGGCCGAAAACGGAACATGTGGTATTTCTGGAAGTTAAAATACCGATTGAAGAACGGCCTGTTAGTTTGTATCTATAAAGTTGAAACAAAATGACAATGAACCGCCGACAAATACTGAAGGGGCTCTCACTCGGGGCAGGCTCCGCGTTGCTCTCGCCGGTGATTGGGCGCCTGTTGGCGAACGCCGAGGGTAAGGCCCGTCCTCCGCGGTTTGTTTTTGTTCTCCAGAGCAACGGTTTTGATGCGGTACAGGCCTGCCCGAAGAGTATTCCTTTCCAGGAATACTCCGATCGTGAAAAGTTTGAATCGATTGACCTTTCCAGGCACAAGCTGCCTGCGGGCCTGGCTCCACTGGAATTTTTGAAGAGCAAGACCACGATTGTGCAGGGGCTTTCCGGGCGCTGCACAGGTGGTGGGCATTCCACCCATGGCGGTTGCCTTGGTATGTATCGAACATCCCCGGCCAGCAGGTCGCCGCAAAACATCACCATCGATTACCAGCTGGGCCAGGCCGTGCCCGGTATCCTGCCCTGGATCGGGGTCGGCATGGCGTCTAAGCCCCGGGATGCCCTGATGGATATTTCCGCGCGAGCCGCCCACAAAACGATGCCGATCATCCTGGACCCGGAGAAGGCCTACAACGCGTTCTTTGGGGTGGTGGCCGGCGGTGAACGGGAGAAGAATTTTCACCTCAAACGCAACCTGCTGGATTATATGGTTGGCGATGTGAAGAAGACGCGCAAGGCGCTGGGGTCGCTGGGCGGTGAGGAACTGGACAGGTATCTCAGCGCCTACGACCAACTGGCCGCAAGGCAGTACCGGCTCCTGGGCAACAAGGATACACTCAAGCGGTCCGCGCCGAAGTTCGACGGCCGGTTTACCTCGCCGGTGGCGACCCAGCGCCTGGAGGCCCAGTTTGAGCTCGCCTCATCCGCGCTGATCGGTGGGCTGAGTAATGTAGCTACCATCACCTGCGCCGCCACCGAGATCAACGCCCAGCCCTACCTGGGTATCGGAGTCGATCTCAGCAATCATGGTTTCGGCCACATGGGCGGCAACAAGCGCGATGCGCGCGGGGTTCCCTATTATGAGAAAACCCGCGGCTGGCTCTTTGGCTTGATCGCAGGGATGGCGAAGCGCCTCGATTCCATCCCGGAGGGAGATGGTACGATGCTGGACAATACGGTGATCGTCTATATGAGCGATGCTCCGGACACGCATCATTCGACCGCTTACGAATGGCCGCTGGCGATCGTCGGTAATCTCAAAGGGAAGCTGAACCTGGGTGGACGCTACATGGACTTTCCCGGTTACGGCAAGCCGGGCCATCATACGGTGGGGGCTCTGTACGCTACCTTCCTGAACTGTGTCGGCCAGCGCCAGCAGACCTTCGGCAGGCTTGATGCTGAGCTGGATGAAAAAGAGATGCAGGCAGGTCCCATCAGCCAGTTCATGGCCTAACCCTGTCCGGCTGAAACCCATGAAACGAGCCATTTTAACTATTCTTCTCTGCCTGTTCTCCGCCATGCAGAGCCAGGCGGCTCCGCCGGCCGGGTGGACTGAGTTTCGCCGCGCTCTGCTGATCAATTCAAGCAGCGATAAGGTCCACTCCCGGTCCATCAATGGGCTCGAGAAGGCCCTGGTGGATAAGGGTTTTGTTGTGACGGTCCTGGCTGATGCTTCCAGGAGGGGTGGTATGGTCTACGAAAAGTGGGTGCGCAGCATCCCGGCCATGGGGGTCAGTATTATCTACTACCTGGGCGAGCTCGACGCGGTGAAGAGTAAAGATGGGAAGAGACTTTGTTATTCAATGCACATCGGCGGGTACAAAGAGATTCCCCGGGCCAGGGACCCGAGCCTGGGCCGTTCACGGCAGGAGGACAAGCCCTGGCTCAGCCTGGAGCGCCTGGCGGAAAAGCTGGGCAGGAAGCTGGCCCGCCAGAGCATGGTGGTGATCGACTGCCTGGGTATTGTCGACGAGGCCGGGTCGAAAAAATCACCTGCAGATCTTCACGGCCAGGCAGCCGGGGCCTTCCGGGGCAAGCTGTTCTCATCGTTTTACCCTGGAAAGGGAGCCTTTCATCCGAGCCTGGATTCACCCGCACTGGGGCCCCTGCTGGGTGTGAAATTAACGGCTGCCCTGGGGGAAGGCGGCGAGTTGCCGCCGCGAATCGAGAAGCTGGCTTATACGGTGGTGCCGCTTGGCAGGGATCGTAGTGTCGGAGTTTTTGAGCTCAAACACTCCGCCGGCGAGGTGTGTTCACCTCCGGATGCTCTGCGGCAGGGACGCTTCGGGGGTGACCAGTGGGTTGATCGCAACGGCTTCTGTTTCATCTGGTGCCCCGCGGGGAAGTTCCTGATGGGAGATGCGGAATTCGAGGACGCGCAACCGGTCGAGGTGTCGATCAGCAAGGGCTACTGGATCGGTAAGTACGAAACACTGGGCAATGAGGCGAACCTTTTCAATGTCGGCGGACAGAGGCTCGGCCGCGGCAAGACCGAATGGATTCCGCCCGGCATCGGCAGCGTCGACAAGGTGGTCCCCGGTATGGAGAAATGGCAGGCCTACAGCGCAGAGAAAGGCCTCGCCTACAAGGGCTGGACCTACGATTACCCCACCGAGGCGGAGTGGGAATACGCCGCCCGCGCCGCCGGCCGCGCGGGCTATCCCTGCGAGATAAAGGACCTCGGCAAGTACGGGAATTTCGCCGACCGGAGTCTTTACAATGACCGTGACCCTGTCCATTTCATTTATGCCAACCGGCAGGCTGATGACGGTTACGGGAGATCGTTCGCGCCCGCAGGGCAGTTCCTGCCCAACGCCTGGGGCATTCACGATATGCTCGGGAACCTGGCCGAGCTGTGCAGCACCTATTACACCGAACAGCTGGTCGGAGGGGTCGACCCTAACAGCCAGTCGCTGCCTACAACACGAAGTTCGCGGCATCGAGTTTCACGTGGCGGGGCCTGGTGCAGTCCGCCTGAATACCTCCATGTGGCCTATCGCAACGCCTTTACCGGTGTTGGTACTCCACATGTCGGCCTTCGGCTGGTGCTGAGACAGGGGGGGCGCCAGACTCGAACACGTGAGGAAATAACAGCCGCCCTTCAGGCGGAGCTGGATGCAAAAACGAAGCAGGGAAAGGACAGTAAGAAATGAAGAGCTGCCTCCTTTCCTCCACAGTTCTTGCACTTTCGCTGACTCTCAGCGGGTTGAGCGTGGCCGATGATGAATTCATCCGCGAGGTTCGTCCCTTCCTGAATAATTACTGTGTTCCCTGCCACGGCCCCCAGAAGCAGAAGAACAGGCTTCGTGTAGACCACCTTACAGCGAGCATGAAAGACCGTAAGGAGGCTGAATTGTGGGCGCGGATGCTCGAGGCCATCGAGTTTGGCGAGATGCCCTCGGACAAGGCGAAAAAATTCCCCACAAGAAAAGAGGCTCGGGCGGTGCGGGCGTGGATCGCAAGGACACTCGAGCGGCAGGGGCTTGCCGTTGAGGATAAGCGGGATAAGGAGGGCTACGGCAACCTGGTCTCTCACGAACTGCTTTTCTCTCCGGCGCAGAGCAGGCGGACCGTGGATGCCGCCGCCCGCCTGTGGCGAATCACTCCGAAGGCGTTGGCGAATTTATTGCGGGGAGCCCGCATCGTTTCGAATCCCTTTGACCTCGAGAAACCACATGGGAGTTTTCGCGACTTCAAGGGGAAGTATCATTTCAATTCCCTCATGGCGGAGCAGATAACGGAGCTGGCTCTTTCTCACTCCCACACGGCTGCCAGGAATGCTCGCAAGCGGATCAAGGAGCTTCGTGAAGAGGGAGTCCCGATCGAGGAAGCCAACCGGGAGGCTCTCAAGCGCCAGTACCACGATGTGCTGCGGCGCTCGCCAACGGAGGCGGAGCTGCTGTCCTTGATGAACCTCATTAAGAAGGTGGACTCAGAGCTGGGTGTGCCGCGCGGGCTGCAGGCCGCCTATGCCGCTATTATCCTGCAGCCGGAAACCCTGTTTCGCTTCGAGGGGACCGCTGAGGCCGATGGGGCGAACCTGGTAGCTCTTTCCCGCAGGGAGCTGGCTACATCGCTTTCCTTCGCCCTGACCGATCTGCCGCCGGACACCCATTTACTGAGAGCCTTTGATGACAAGGAGCTCCCTGTTCGCGACATCCTGCGGGCGGAGACCCGCCGCCTGCTGGCCGATGAAAAGCGGCAGGATGCGAGGAGGCGCCTGCTCCAGTTCTTCCAGGAATACTTCGACTACGAGAAGGCCGAGGATATCTTCAAGGACCAGGTCAAGGGGCACAAGCACTGGGCGCCGGCGCTCGTCTATGACCTCAACACTCTTATCACGAGAACCCTTCAAAAGGACAGGCAGGTTTTCAAGACACTGCTTACCACGCGCGGGTATTACATCCATATTGGGAGCCACAGGGATCATGCTTCTCCCCTGACATACAACCTGCCACCGGACTGGAAGCCGACGGAAAAGCCGGTCTTTTTCCCTGAGGATCAGCGGATGGGGGTCTTGACACATCCGGCCTGGCTGGTAGCGCATTCGGGTAATTTCGACAATGACCCGATTCGTCGTGGGCACTGGATTCGTTACAAGCTGTTGGGCGGGAATATTCCCGACATCCCGATCAACGTTGACGCCAAGTTGCCCGACGACAAGACCATGACCCTGCGGGAGCGAATGCACGTGACCCGGGTCGATGAATGTTACAAATGCCACAGCAAGATGAACCCCCTGGGCCTGCCCTTCGAGCGCTATGATCATTACGGGCGATACCGTCTCAACGAGCTCGATAAGACGGTTGATGCCACCAGCAAGATCGTCAACACCGGTATTGCGGGGATTGACGGTGAGGTGAAGACGCCTTTTGAATTGATCGAGCGCCTGGCGTCTTCGCTCCATTGTGAGCAGGTCTTTATTCGTTACGTCTTCCGGTTTTTCCTCGGACGAAACGAAACCCTTGGCGATGCGAAAACTCTGCAGGATGCTCACAAGGCCTATGTCGGCAGCGATGGCAGCATGAAGGCGCTGGTCGCATCGCTGCTCAGCTCAGATTCCTTCCTCTACCGGGCGAAAAGACAAAGGAACGGGGCGAACTCTGAAAAGTAACACCTCGTCGCTCTTTCAGCGCGGTGTTCTTTATTTCGCCTCAGCGACCTTGACCACGTCGATCTGGATGAACTGGCCGTGGTAGGGCTTCGGAGAGATCTCGGGAATGGTGAGCTTCTTGAAGTTTGAGATCAGCTTGCCGTTCTGGCCATCGCCGGAGAGTGTCAGCACCGCGCCGCCATCGATCCTGATCGTCCTGGTGTAGTCGATCGTGAAGATCTTGTGGCCTACCCGATCCTGCCTGTTGAGGAAGTAATGCGATTTGGGAGATGAGACCTCGATCTTGTAGATATTGTAGGTCTTGTTGTTGGGCCCGCCGCCGATATAGAAATACTCGCCGTCTTTTTTTCCTTTCTTGTACATCATCGGCTCCACCACGCCGCGGAAACGAAGGGTGACATCGTAGGACTTTCCCTTGTCCCCGCCGAATTTCCTGGTCGTCTTGAAGTTGTCGGTCTTGTTCGGGTCGCCCTTGACCAGGGCCGAAGCGCAGTCAGCTCCCTTCCTTGGCTTGTCAGGCATCTTGCCTTTGCATGGAAATTCGAAACGATAGCCGTTGAGTGAAGCGCCGGGGCCTTTTGCCTTGGCCGGCTTCGCCTTCTTCTCCTCGGTGGTGGAGCTCTCGCCGGAGACGGTGTTCAGAGATATGGTTGAAACCACCAACGCCGCACATCCGAAGGTTATTGATGCTGTCAGGAATTTCAGGGTCATCTCGTTTCCTTTTGTTAGAAGAGTTTCGGCGGTTAGTTTTTTCTACCGGGAAGACAGTCTGCGCATTCTAGGCTTCGGGCACGGATCCTCTCCTATTAAAAACAGGGTTTTTCGGGGGCGGATTGTTCCGGAATGACCTTTCTTGCTATCGCCGGGAGTCCGCTGTTAGCTTAGAATTACCGTTCGCACTCCCCGGGACGAGGGGTGTCCAGGAGATCAGTTTCAGCAGGTGTTTCATGAGAGCATCACTACTTCTGCTTCTTGGCTGCCTTCTGTTTGTCCGGCTGGCTGCAGCCCAAGAACCAAAGCCGGAGCTGGCGGACTTCTACGCTCCGGAGGTGATCCAGGATATTCAGCTCGAGGTCACTTCAGCCAATCTGGAGCGCCTGGCGGGCTCGTTGCCTGAGCGGGTCTATGTGCCGGCGCGGTTTCGCTGGCGTGGCCAGGTGATCGAAAGGGTGGGCCTGCGCTACAAAGGCAACAGCTCTTCCCGGCCCAACCAGCGGCACAAGCGCGGTTTCCTTGTAAAGTTTTCAGAGTTCGTGAAGGGCCAACGCTTCCTCGGGCTCCGGCGAGTCGCGCTCGATAATGGAGTCCAGTTCGGGAGTCTCTTCAGTGAAAGGATCATCACAGACATCCTGGCCGAGGTGGGGGTCTCGGCTTCGCGAACCAATTACGCCAGGGTGACCTTGAACGGAAAATTCATCGGGGTGTATGTAAACGTGGAACGGATTGATAAAGCCTTTCTTTCAAACCGTCTCGATGATGCCGGGGGCGCGCTCTTCAAGGTTCACACCGGAGGGCCGGGAGCCGACCTGCGGTATATTGGAGAGGATCCGCTGAGCTACGCGAAGGCCTTCGAGATCAAGGCGGGAGAGCCGGCCGTGCAGATGTCGGATCTTGTGGGATTCATTCGGGAGGTCCGAGATATCCCGGACAAGGACTTTGCGGTGAAGCTTCGACGGGTCTTCGATGTGGACGCCTTTACGTGGCAAATGGGAGTGTTGCTGCTCGCCGGCGCCTTTGATCAATACACAGGCCTGGGGCCGCACAACTACTATCTTCATCGCGAGACCAAGACCGGACGCTGGCGCTACCTGACCTGGGACCTCGATGTTGGCTTCGCCGATCAGGCCTTCGGGCGGGTTCCGGTGATCGATGGTTGGCACGCGGCCTGGCCGGTCTTCAAGGGTCCAAGGCCCTTGCTGGAGCGAATAGAGGCCAACGAAGAGCTCCTTGGACTCTACCGTGAGCGTGCGAAGAGGTTGCTCGAGACTCACTTCCATCCTGAAAAGCTCTCCGCGCGCTTAGATCTCCTCTACGCGCTGATCAGGAAAGACCTGGAGCGGGACCCCTACCCGAAGGGTCGTGTTACCAATCCTTCTGACCTGTCCTTCGATGATGTTGTGGTCTCGATGAAGAAATTTTTCAACAGGCGCTACGAGACCGCGCGAGAGCAGTTGGCGCGGCCTGGCAACAAACCCCAGGCTCGAAAGAACACTCGTGCAGCTCCTGGAGCTGGTCGGGGAGGCCCACGCCCGGGCAAGGCCTCCGCCGATGCGCCCAGCGAGCTGGCCGCGGTCAGACAGGAGGGAGGCACGATCCGGTTCACTTGGGAGGACAACTCCACCGGAGAGATAGCGTTCATCCTGCAGCGCTGCGAGGGAGTCGATTGTGTGAATT
>Ga0310124_10001389_pt1 | contig 16838 bp, 18 predicted proteins | sample CB11b_AW_Bot5_MG_FD_203507 | JGI IMG/M metagenome (GOLD analysis project Ga0310124, IMG submission 203507) | Marine microbial communities from Western Arctic Ocean, Canada - CB11b_AW_Bot5 | ecosystem: Environmental > Aquatic > Marine > Oceanic | place: Canada: Western Arctic Ocean | collected... | reverse complement strand
GCAGTTTGATCAATCGGCTGGCCGGACCCACATTCAAGGCTAAGGCAGCAGTCTCGGCAAGAGAAGAGGCGCCGATCAGGTCACAAGTCTCGGTCTTGATCTCGATATTCCGAAAGCCGGCGCCGCTTAGTATCTCGGTCACATAGCCAGCGTCAGCAAAGGCCATGGGCCCTGGCGCCCGGGGCGGCATGGCCTCCGGTTCGCCCAAATGGCGGATGGCCGCCGTGCACCGAATATAAAACCAGGGTTTATCGGCCAAGCCACCCCAACATACAAAGCCCAACCGGCCGCCAGGGCGCAATGCCGTAAGTAGATTAGCGAAGGCCGCCATCGGGTTCTCGAAAAACATCACGCCGAAGCGCGATTGCAACAGATCAACGGCACCCGGTTCGAAAGCATGGCTTTGCCCATCGGCTATTTCCAGGGCCAGATTGGCGACGCCATCGGCCTAGGCCCGCGCGCGCGCCAGACCCAGCATGGGATGGGATAGATCGATGCCTAGCACCGCGCCCTCTCGTCCGGTTGCCGCCGCCGCGCGCAGGACCGTGGCCCCGGTGCCGCAACCGATGTCGATAATCCGTTCGCCCGACTGAATGTAGGTAAGTTGAAACAGGCGATCGGTCAAAGCGCTGAGGAGGTGGTCCATGGCTGCCTGATTGGCCACCCATTTTTCGCCGCTACCAGAATTCCAAAAATCGAATTGGCCGCTGTTTTTGCCTATCGCCGCTTGCTCTACCATTTTGTGACTCCTAGTCGCTCCAGCCGCCGCTCAATGAAAAGAACTGCCCGGTCTGGAATTGGTTGCCGCTGTCCAACAAGGCGGCGGCGAAATGGGCTATCTCCGCCGGCTGGCCAAATCTGTGCATGGGTGTTTGCTGCTCGACCACTTTGCGGACTTTGGGGTCATGGGACCCGGTTGCCTCGATAAAACCGGGATAGTCCAAATAGGCGGTGCCCAGGGCATTAATGGCGACCCCCTTATCCGCAACTTCCAAGGCGGCAGCCTTGACCATCATGTTGGCGCCCGCCCGCGTCGCCGAGTAAAGCGAAGCGTTGGGCATGGGACGACGGCCCGTGGCTGAGGTGACGATCACGATCTGGCCCCGGCCGGCCGGCACCATCACCGCCAACAGAGCCTGCAGGGCATGGAAGACCGCTTCCAGATTGGCTACTTGCAGGGTTTGCAGTTGTTCAAGACGGGCCTGCATGAAGGAACCGCCAATGATCACGCCGGTCCGCACGCAGGCCGCATCCAAGCGCCCGAAACGCTGCGCCCCGGCCTCGATCAACCGGGCAATGGCGCTGCCGTCGCCCAGGTCATCCATACCGGTCCGGGATATTACGGACGCACCCATGGCCTCAACCTCCGCGACCAGACCCGGCTGGGGATCGCCCAGCACCAGATTATGGCCCCGCTGCGCCAGGATGCGCGCCAGATCGGGACCCAGGTGAAGGTTGGCATCGGTGATCAAGGCCACGCGGCAGCTCACGGTGGTCTCCCCACGGCAAATAGGGTGCCGAGTATAACAGTTCCCGTCATCGCAGCACAGGCAGATGCGCCAGCCACAACCGGGCAATTACGGCGGCGAGGCCAGCTAGAAAAAGCGGACTGATCAGCTCGTCAAGAAGGCTGGCGCCGAGGGCCATAGCGGTGATCGGGCCCAGGGCCAAAAACATGGCGACCCGGCTGGGGCTGGTGAGTTTTAGGGCCAGCAGCCACGTATAGTAGCCAAGGCTGTAGCCTAGACCAATGAACATGACGGCGAGCCAGCCACCCAGGGTGAAGTCGGGCGGAGCGGCGGGCAGCGGCAAAAACAACACCGAGGCCGACATGGCGAATAGGCTGACTCGCGGGGGCGGGTATTTTACCAGGTAGGGGCCGTAGAAAACCGAACAGACGGCGCCCTTTACCCCGCAGCGTTATGAAGACGGGATGATCATGCTCTTAGATTGCGTTGACTTCACATAAATGGCGGTCAGCCGGGAGCCAAGCAAACTGATTTCAGAATTGAATGACATATTTTCCGCCTTCGACCGGATCGTGGAAATGTTCGGCTGCGAACGGATCAAGACCATGGGAAATGCCTACATGGCGGGCGCCGGTCTGCCGGAGCCCGGCCCGGATCATGCCGCCGACATGGCGCGTGTCGCGCTGCGTATCCGGCGCTATACATAGATCGGCGCAACGCCGCCCATGCCCGCACTTGGAATTTCGACATCGCCACCGGTCCGATGATCGGCTCCATCGTCGACATTCAGAAAGATACCTATGACATCTTTGGCCCCGGCATGAATTTGGCGGCCCGCATGGAAGGCCTGTCCGAGCCCATGCGTATCACCGTATCGTCCGAAACCTATGATTTAGTTCGAAAACAATTCAATTTTGAAGGACGGGGTGTCCAGGACGCCAAGGGATTTGGCCCGATAGATCTGTTCTACCTCGAAGGCGAAAAAGAGCGCGCCTCAATCCGCCGCGAAACCCGCATTTAGAGTTTTTCGGATCAGAGCCATTCCGCACCTGCAGCGTGGTGGCCGCATGTCCGGGGTCCCCGTAATAGCTATCAGCTAGGATCGGGGACGAAGCGCAGGTATGGCTTGGGCGCCCGCCAACCATCGGGATATTTTTCTTTCGCCGCCTCGTCGGATACCGCCGGTACGATGATTACGTCTTCGCCCTGTTTCCAGTTCACCGGCGTGGCGACCTGATGCTTGGCTGTCAATTGACAGGAATCGAGGACGCGCAACACTTCATCGAAATTCCGGCCCGTGCTCATAGGATAGGTCAGGGACAGCTTGATCTTCTTATCCGGGCCAATCAGAAAAACCGTACGCACGGTGGCGTTGTTCCCCGCCGTCCGGCCGTCGGACGACGTACCTTCGTCGGCGGGTAGCATCTCGTACAGCTTCGCCACGGCAAGTTCGGTGTCGCCGATAACCGGAAAGGTCACTGCGTGGCCCTGGACGTCCTCGATGTCCTTGGCCCAGGCCGCATGGTTATCCACCGGATCCACCGATAGGCCGATAATCTTGCAATTACGTTTATCGAATTTCGGTTTCAGGCCCGCCATATAGCCCAGTTCAGTGGTGCAGACAGGTGTGAAATCCTTGGGGTGGGAAAACAGCATGGCCCAGCCATCGCCAATCCAGTCGTGAAAATTAATACTGCCTTCAGTGGTTTTCGCCGAGAAATTAGGAGCTTCGTCGTTAATTCTTAAGGACACTGTTTGCCTCCTTGCAATTTGTGACGGCGCCGCGTTGGCCCTGCGCCCTTTCTTAAATAGTGTGAACGGCCTGGATCACAAGTACGCTAACAGCAGTGAAGTCTCCAACCATGCTGGGTCAATGTCCAGGCCCGCGCCAATCACTATAATTTGCGTCTTGGGCCGCGCGCCCTCCCACGCTGGCCCTTTCTCCAGGCTAATGCGCACGCCGACCAATTGCAGGATATAGGCATGGCCAGGGTCGTCATACAGGTAAACCAGGCCCTTGGCGCGCAACACACCGCTTGGCCATGCGGCGATCCGTGCCTCCAGTCCAACCCGGTCAAAAGGGCGGTAACTTTGGAACGGCACGGTGCGGTACTCTCCATGCTGGCCCCCGCCATCGGCCTGGGCATCGTATCGGCCTGTGCCGGCCGACAATTGGCCCAGCAATACGGCTGCCGGCAAATTGCCAAAACAGGCCGTCGTTATACGGGCATTCGGCGCTTTCTCCTGTAGCCATTGCCGCACCGTGGCCTGCCGATCCGTGGACAGCAAATCCATCTTGTTCAGAACCAGCAGATCGGCGGCGGCCATTTGCTGGCGCACCGTGGCGCCTACGAATTTGTCTTCCGAGCGCGCCCGCACGCCCTCGCCGTCCGTCAGGACGATAATGCCGTCCAACCGCAGGCCCGGCCAGCCCTGGCCATACATGGCGATCTTGGCGGGATTTGCCACGCCGCTAGCTTCAATCACGATGTGGTCGGGCGACGGGGTCATGGCCAACACCTGATCCAAGGCATCGCCCAAGGCATCGGCGATGGTGCAACAGACGCAGCCGTTGGCAAGGCTGATGGTATCGCCATCGTGAGCCGCGATCAGCTTGGCATCTATGTTTATGGCGCCGAAATCGTTGACCAAAACCGCTAGGCGCCGGCCATGACTGCCCGCCAACAGGCCGTTGATCAAGGTTGTCTTGCCGGCCCCCAAATAGCCACCAATGACGGTAACGGGGATCATTGGTCCTGAGTAATCAGATGGGGCTGTATTGGAAACGGTTGCCCCTCGAAAACCGTGCCCCAGATGGGAATTTCCCGCAAGTTTTCCGCGCCGACCTCGTAAGGGTCCTGTTCCAAGATCGTGAAGTCGGCCTTTTTGCCGGCTCGTATGGTGCCGATCTCGTTCTCCAACCCCAGGATATAGGCGGCATCGACGGTGATCGCGCGCATGGCCTGATCCAGGGTCAAGCGCTCCTCCGCGCCCATGACCTGGCCAGTCTCACTGATCCGATTGGCCGCGACCCAGGCGCTGTTCAAAGGTAGGGCCGGGGCCATGGTGAAATCCGTGTGCAGCGCGGTGGGCACGTTATGGCGGGCCAAGGTGCCCAGCCGGGACATCTGCGAGGCCCGCTCATAGCCTAGCTTATTTTTCCAATAAGCATCGCCCAATTCATAAACATAATAGATATTGACCGAGGCCAAGGCGCCCAGGGCGGCCATGCGGCGGACCTGCTCCGGCGTGGAAACGCCGAAATGCTCGATGGTGAAACGGTGGTCGAAGCGGGGCCGCTCCCATTGGAGTTTTTCCAGGGTATCCAGGGCCAGCTCCACCCCCAGATCACCGGTACAATGGACATGGATCTTGAAGCCTTTGTTCCAATAGGCCCGCGCCACTGCCTGGAAAGTTTCGGGCGGCGTCATCCATTCACCAATGGAGCCATCTATGGCGCCGGGCAGGCCCAACTGCATCAACCCCGCGTAAAAACCACCATCGGCGAATAGTTTCACATGATCGTAAAATTGCAGCCGATGGGTATTGCGTTGGCGCAGGCCCACGGTTCGTTCGATCAGTTCGGCGTCTTCCTTCAGCCCACCGCCCAGCGGCATGCCCGGCGGGATCAACTGTACCCGGAACGGGGTATCGTCCTGTTCCAACACCTTGACCAGGGCATCCCACTCCATATCAAGATTGAACATGCCGGTGGCCATATCGCCGATCGTGGTGTGGCCGCCGTAGTGCACGACCTGGCGCAATCGTTCAAGGCCGGCGGCGAACCGTGCGGGCGCCAGGGTGTAGGGATTGAAATAACGAAAGGCCAGGGACAAGCCGGTTTCATAAAAGCGCCCTTCGGCCGCGTTGACCTGAGGGTGCCGCTCCGCCTCGGCCTCGTCCAGGCCCATCCAGGCAAGGGCGGCGTCGTTGACGACCAGGGTGTGGAAGCCACGGTGCCAGACGATAACTGGCCGGGTGGCTGAAATACCATTCAATGTCTGGCGGTAAACCTCGCCATGCCAGATGGGATGATGGCCCCAGGCAAACAGGGGCTCGTCCGGATCATCCAGGCTCAGATCTATTTCCTTCAGCCGGTCCAGGAATTCGTTATGCCCCCGGGTGCTGGGCACATTTTGCCATGGCAGGCGCCATTCCATGGCCGTGGTGAAATGCATGGGCAACAGTAGCGCCGCCATCGAGGGATGTAGGTGCGGGTCGATAAACCCCGGCATGATGACACGATCACGGAACCGCTCGTCGATGTTATGGGGGTGGGCCTGCAGCCAGGGCTGCATGGTCTCCAGGCTCCCCACTTCTATGATGCGCCCGTCGCGCACCGCCACCGCGCTCGCCAATGACAAGGCGGGCTCCATAGTCCGCACCCTTCGGGCCGTATAGACCGTAATCTCCGCCATGTGCGCCTCCATCACCCATCCGCTTCTCACAACGGCAGTGTAACTCAATCATCCTGCTTTGGCATGCGAGCGAGCCAGATCAGGGGGATGGGCAGAATGGCGATGAAGGCGTACAGGCGGAAGGCATTGATGTAACCGATCATAGCGGCCTGACGCCTAACCTCCGCCGAGGCCGCCGACAGGCCATTCACCGTGCCCAGGTCTAGGCTTCCAGTAACCCAGGGCCAGCTCAATAGTTTCGAAAATTCAGAGAGTGGGGCGCCCAATTCGGCACTGTTGATATAGGTTGAGCGGATCACTATGGCAACGCAGATGGAAATAAACAGCGAGGCGGCAAAATTACGAAACATGTGAAACACGGCCGAGGCATCATCGAGAAATTCGGGGCGAACCGTGGAAAACATGATCAAGCTCAAGGGTACCCACGACATACCGATGCCAACGCCCTGCAAGGCGCCGGTCCAGGCCATACCGAAATACGTCAGATTGATGTCATATTGCGCGATGGCATAGCCGGAGATGGCTTGGCAGAGAAAACCAATGGTCAGGGCGACGTGAACGTTCCATTGCGCCATGCGGATGACCAACAGGAAAGATAGCAAATTACCGGCACCGCGGATTGCCAATAGGATGCCGATGGTGGAATCGGGATAACCGCGCAAGTCCTGTAACATGGACGGCATCAGCACCAATGGCGCGAAGTTCAACATGCCGAACATGAACGCCAGCACCAGGCCAAGACAATAATTACGGTTCAGAAATAACTTCGGTCTGATAAAAGGCCGTCGTGCCGTGCTGATATGGACCAGAAAGATATACACCGCTAAAAAGCCAACGGTGCATTCAACAATGGTCTCTGGCGATTCGAACCAGCTATTGCGCTGACCCCGGTCAAACATGAACTGAAATGCACCTAAAGCGGCGGCAAGGGCCAAAAAGCCAAGCCAATCCAGGCTATGACTTACGGGGCGGTTCGGGCGTCGTAAGATAAAGCTCCAAATGGCTGCAAAAGTCATGGCGCCAAAGGGCACAATCATAAAAAACACCCAACGCCAGCTATATTCCTCGGCGATGGCGCCGCCAAAGGTCGGCCCCATGATAGGGCCCATGACCACCCCCACGCCCCATAATGCAGTCGCCTGGGCATGCTGGCTGCGGGGAAACGTATCCATGATGATGGCCTGGGACACTGGCACCAGGGGGGCGCCGAAGGCACCTTGGAATACGCGGTACAGCACCAACGCCTCCAAACTATCGGCCAGGCCACAAAGAACAGAAGAAATGGTGAAGCCCAAGGTGCCCACCAGCATCACGTTGCGCCGGCCAAAGCGGTTCGATAACCAACCCGAAATGGGTGTCATGACCGCCGTGGCCACCAGATTGAAGGTGATCACCCAGGCGATTTGATCTGGTGTTGCCGACAACGCGCCGCGCATTTGTGGCAGCACCACATTAGCGACGGTGATCGCCATGGCGTACAGCATGGTAGCGGAGGATACGGTGGCCAGAATGATGTACCGACGCGAGGTCGGCACCGTCAGGGCCGCTTCGGCGGTCATGGTCATGGTCATGGTAGCAAGATATCAGGCCGTAGTCGCCCTGGCCGCTTTATTATCAGCTGACGGAATTAATATGCAGCGACAGTGCGGCACCTATCTCGTCCGGGTGAGACGTGGGCATGGGATGCCCCGCGCCGGGGATGGTGTGCAGCACGGCGTTGGGCAGGTATTGTTCCAGAACACGGCAAACGCCGACCTCCGGCGTCGTGGTGGCACTGCCGGTAATGATCGTGGTCCCGACCGTCAAGGTGCGCAGCTGGGCCAAGGTTGTTGGGTTGCTCATCTGGGCGCTATAGACCTGCCGCTGGGTATCAGTTTTTGCCATGATCTTGGCCTGGGTCTCCACATCCAGGCTATCCCATGAATTGGGGCTGCCACGGTAGTAGTTAAAGAAATTGCGCCAGGCGCCGGTCTGATCGCCCTGATCGGCGGCGGCCAGAAATGCCCGCATCACGCCAACATATTCATCATAGTCCGCCTGCCGGCCGGCGGCCGCCAGCAAGGGGCACCCGCCCGGTTCGATAAGACAAAGGGAGAGGATCCGCGATCCCCCGCGCACCGCGGCCCGCAAAGCCACCGCGCCGCCATAGGAATGGCCCGCCAGATGTACCGCTTCCCCCACTGCATCCAGCACGCCAAGGACAATGTCCGCTTCATCATCGAAGGTTAGGGCGCGTATCCCTGGCCAGGGGGCGGTGCGGCCACTGTCGAACAGATCGGGCAACAGGTAACGATAGTGGCCGCCCAAGACGCTGCGAACCTGATCCCACTGGCCACCATGGTTGGTCGCGGCATGCACCATCACCACCGGCGCGCCACGGCCCACATCGGCGTAGTGCGCCTTAACGCCATGTACGTTGATACCCGGCACCTGTCACGTCCCCAGAGCCCATCCTCCACGGATATGCTCAGATCTTTTAGAGAAGAGCAAATATTTGTAATAATTAGAATCGCTCAAGGGTTCCCGTAAATTTGGTACAAACCTATGTTATTTTATCGATCCAGGGCGCTGTCCAGGGACATACCAACGCCCGGAAGCGGGGCCTTGCCGCCCACCCGATGGGTCATCATGCGCCAGTTCAGGGCAGTGATAGCGTTACTACCAGTGCGGCCGAACAGAAACGGGAAGATGCCGTGTAACAGGCAGGGTTGTCGCCGACGCCCTGTTGGCGGCGTATCCAAAAATTGGAGGCCAGCGGCGTTATTCGTGGTCGGGTGGCGCGGCTGGATCTGGGCCTGACCGTCTTCGTTCATTTGCGCATTGCCCGCCACGACGCTAATTGGGATTATCTGCTGCGCGTGCTGGTCACGGACAGGCTAGCCTAATATCAATTCTACAAGCGTTTGATCGAGATCGAGGGATTGAATTATCTGTCCTCCAGCTTCTCCATGCAGCAGATTAAATTTACCACCGCCCTACCGCTGGATCACCTTTGCAGTCCTTCTGATTAAATTCCAAAGGCGCTATTCGCCGTAGCTCGGCCGACGGGATATGTTTATGTCACGGTGGACATAGACGCTGAGAATAAGCCCGAAGCCGATCAAAAGAGATATCATCGAGGTGCCACCATAAGACACCAGGGGCAGGGGAACCCCGACCACCGGGATCAGGTCCATGACCATGGCCATGTTGATGAAGACGTAAATAAAGAAGGTCGTGATCACCCCCGTCGCCAACAGGCGGCCAAACTGGTTGCGCGAACGCAGGGCGATGGCATAACCATAGGCAATGACGAGCACATACAGGCTTAACAACCCAAGGCAGCCGACAAGGCCGAATTCCTCGGCCAGCATGGTAAAGATGAAGTCGGTTTGCCGTTCTGGTAGAAAGGCCAGGTGGCTTTGCGTGCCCTGCATGAAGCCCTTGCCAAACAGACCGCCCGAGCCCAGGGCTATCTTTGACTGCATGATGTGATAGCCGGCGCCCAAGGGGTCACGTTCCGGGTTCAGATAGGTTAGCACCCGGTCTTTTTGATAACTGTGTAACATGAACCGCCAGGCCAGCGGGATCGCCAGCACAGACGCGCCAAACGCGGCGGCGAATTTCCACAACCTCACGCCGGCCAGCAACATGATCGCCGTCGCCGTCAGCACCAGCAGGATCGCCGTACCCAGGTCGGGCTGGCGCATGACCAGCGCGACGGGGACCAAGATCAACCCGGCGGGCACCACCAACCAACGTATCCGGCCTATCTCTTCCGGGTGCAATCCATGATAAAAGCGCGCCAAAGCCAGGACCAAGGCGATTTTCATCACCTCGGACGGCTGCAATTGGAACAGGCCCAGATTGATCCAGCGCCGCGCACCCATGCCGGCCACGCCCATCACTTCCACCGCGATCAAAAGCAGCAATGCGGTGGCATAGATCAAATAGGCGTGGCGAAGCCAGACACGTACATCGATCAGGGCAATGAGCAGCATCAGGCCAAGCCCGGCGGCAAAGCGGAGCATTTGCCGCGAGGCCCAGGGATCTATATTTCCATTCGCGGCGGAATACAGCATGGCGAAGCCAACCCCGGCGATCAGCGAGATCAGCACGATTAGAAACCAGTTAATCTGCACCAGCTTTTGCAGCAGGGTCAGATCGACCTGTTGGCCCATTTGTCCACCCAGTGACATGGCCTAGATCTTGCGCTCCTTGTCTCGGCGGCGCCTGCTCGCGTCCACGGCGGGTCGCCCCAGGGGATCTCCACGCAGCACATCAGTCATGATGTCCTTGGTCAATTGCGCCGCGTAGGTGCCGGAACCGCCATGTTCAACCACCACTGCCGTTGCGTAGCGCGGCGCACTGACCGGCGCAAAGGCAGTGAATAGGGCGTGATCGCGTTCGCCCCACGGGGTTTCCTGGCTTAACTTGCCGCCCGCACTGCGTTCGGCCTTAGATATCCGGCGCACTTGCGCGGTACCGGTTTTGCCGGCCATTTGGGCATTCAACTCCGGATCCAGTTTGCACTGCCGCGCGGTGCCTCGCAGGCCATTGACCACTTCCGACATGGCGTCGGTGATGACTTTCAGATGAGCCGCCGAGACACCGATGGGCTTGGCCTCGGCAATCGAAGCCCGGGCACCATCATAGCTGGCCAATGTGTCGTCGGCCACTGTCTCAGCGCCATTGCCGTTCGCCTTGGCATCACGGCTCCGAGATATTTTGGGCGTCACGGCTATACCGCCATTAGCCAATCGCGCCGTCATGACGGCCAGTTGCAGCGGTGTCGCCAGCAAATAGGCTTGGCCGATCCCCGTAATCAAGGTTTCGCCCAATTGCCAGGGCACGCCGGTAACGGCGAGTTTCCAATCCCTACTGGGTACCAAGCCGTCTTTTTCACCGACCAGTTCTATATCAAAAGCCTTGCCCAGGCCAAAGCGCCGGGCCATGGCGCCGATGCGGTCGACTCCCATACGGCGGGCCAAATCATAGAAATAAAGGTCGCATGACTGGGCGATCCCCTGTTTCATGTCGACCCAACCATGGCCGCCATAGCGGTGACGCCAGCAATGGAACTTGGTGTTGCCCAAATTAACGACACCGTTGCAAAAGACCTGATGGTCGGGTCCCACGATGCCGGACTCTAATGCCGCCAGGGCAACGATCATTTTAAAAGTTGAACCGGGCGGGTATTGTCCGGCGATGGTCTTGTTGATCAGTGGCTTGCGCGGATGCTGCACCAGGGCCTGCCACGCCTTGTTTGACATGCCCAAATTAAAGCTGTTGGGATCATAACCGGGCGCCGACACCATGGCGAGGATCTCACCCCGGTGAATATCCATGACCACCGCCGCCGCGCTTTCATCGGCCAGGCGGCGGGCAATCTTGGCCTGCAAATCAGTGTCGATGGTCAGGACAACGTCGTCACCGGACTGGCCATCCTCGCGCGCCAGTTCCCGTATTACACGGCCATAGGCGTTGACCTCCACCCGGGAATTTCCGGCCTTGCCCCGCAGAGGTTTGTCATAGGTTTTTTCGATGCCATTTTTGCCGATGCGAAATCCCGGCAATTCCAGCAACGGGTCGCCGTTCAAATCGGCCTCGGACACGGACGAGACATAGCCAACGACGTGCGCCGTTTCAGTCCCTACCGGGTAAAATCGGCCCTCGCCCACGTCAGGCTGCACCCCCGGTAAATAAGGCAGCTGCACGTTAACGCGGGCAAATTGCTCCCACGTCAGGTTTTCCACCACTTTTATAGGCACGAAGGGGCGCTTGCGTTTGACCTCGCGGAGCACTCGGCTCCTTTGATACGCGTTGATGGGAATGATGTGGGCCAGACGGTCCAGGGTTTCGGCGACCCCTTTGGTTTGCTCTGCGATCAGAACAACCCGATAATTCTGCCGGTTGGAAGCCAACTCCCGGCCGAAACGGTCCAATACCAGGCCACGGGGCGGGGCCAACAGGCGCATAGAGATGCGGTTTTCCTCGGCCAGCATCTTATATTGATCGGATTCAAGCACCTGTAAATAATACATCCGCCCCATCAACAGGGCGGTTAGGCCCAGTTTACTGCCGCCCAGTAGCGCCATGCGGCGGCTGAAAGACTTTTGGCGGCTGCCGTCCCGTTCCATTGTTTTCAGGCTGACCTGGTTAGGGGCTGCATGCGGGCCAGGAACAGAGCCACCAGAGGATAAGCAGTGGTGCCAATAACGTAGCTGACAACCAAGGGGACCGACGCGAACGCCGTGGCATGAAACAAAGAGGCGAAAAACCAGTTGACGACTGCGGCTCCCGCGGCGATCAGTAAATATCCCAGCCAACTGACGGCAAAAGACTTGCCGGCCAGGACGCGGCGCTGGCCGGAGGCGGCCCAATGCACCAGGGTCAGTACCAGGGCATTCAATCCCGGTGGCCCGCCGCTCAACACGTCCACCAGCAACCCCAGCAGGAAGGCGGCGCCGGCAGGCATCAGTTCCGGGCGAAAGACACTCCAGTAGTAGACCGAAATCAAGGCCAGGGCCGGGGCCGCCAAGGATGATTTGGGTAGGCCGTAGGGCATCATCGCGGCCAGAACCAGAAATGCCGAAACAGCGAAGGGAACTCCGGCTCTGGCAAAATTCGCGACCTTGTTCGCTAGTGACGCTTCCATTTACAGCGCCGCGCCGGCCGAGAAACCCGCGCTGTCAGGCGCTGCCGGGGCCGCGGGAGCCGTGGCCGTAGGGCTACCAGGGGCCACCGTATTATTCTCATTCTGCCGTGCAATATCACCCGGCGGTACGGCCCGATAGCGCAGTATCGTAACATATTCCAACCGGTCCCACTCCACGAAGGGCTGAATATGCACCTCTCCATCGGCGACCGAGGATACAATGCCGACCGGCAGACCTGGCGGGAAAACCCCGGCATGACCGGAGGTCACCACCCGGTCGCCAGGATTGACCTTGGCATTGGCGGGTAGGACAGTCAGGCGCGGGCGGGCGGAATTATCGCCGGCCAGGACGGCCCGGTGGCGGGAATGTTCCACGAGCACGGGCACCCGGGAGTTCAAATCGGTGAGCAGCAGGAGACGGGCCGAATGTTGCCCGGCCTCTACCACCCGGCCCGCCAACCCTTGGCCCGTGGTCACAGCCTGGCCGCGCTCGACGCCATCGCGACGGCCGGCATTCAAAAGCGCCGATTGGACAAACAGGCCGCTGGTATCACCTATCACACGGGCGGAAATGAACTGTGGCCTGCGGTCAGGCGCGGGGTTTACCAGGGCCCGCAGGCCGGCATTTTCCTGTTCCAAATTGCGGGCGATAGATTGCCACTTCGACAGCCGCGCGACTTTTTCGCGCAACACACGATTATTGCGTTCGGTGTTCCAGAGATGTTCGATTTGGCCAAAGGCATGGCGGGCGGAAATAACCGGCGCGCTCAAAACTTCCAAGACCGGCGCCACGCCTTCGACCGCCATCACCCGCAAATCGCGGATGGCATCGCCGTGGGTTTTACCCAGCACCAGCAGGGCCAAGGCGGTGGCCATCAACAGCAGCAGACCAAAGCGTTGTGCCACCCCACGCGCAGGTGCTGCGACCCGCGATAATCCGCTTAATCTTGGCCCTTTCGCCACTGCCGTTCCTGCCTGTATTGCTACCCTTACTGCCGTCACCGCCTAATATATGGCGGGTGGTACAAGCTAGTAGGTGGTGTCGAAGATCTCCTTGTCCTTGAAGTTCTTCATATCTTCAAGCACCCGGCCGGTGCCTAATGCCACGCAGGATAATGGTTCATCAGCGATTGATACGGGCAGGCCGGTGGAGTGGCGCAGCACAAAATCCAGATTGCCCAGCAGCGCCCCGCCACCCGTCAGAACAATGCCTTTGTCCACGATATCAGCCGCCAGTTCCGGTGCCGTATGTTCCAACGCAACCTTCACCGCCTCGACAATAGCGCCGACCGGTTCGGCCATACTTTCAGCGATCTGCCGTTGGCTGACCATAATTTCCTTGGGCACGCCATTCATCAAATCGCGGCCCTTGATTGTCATTTCCACGCCTTCGCCGTTTTCCGGCGCGCAAGCGGACCCAATTTCCTTTTTTACCCGTTCCGCCGTGGCTTCGCCGATCAGCAGATTATGAGTGCGGCGTATATAACCGATGATCGCCTCGTCCATTTTATCGCCACCGACCCGGACCGAGCGGGAATAAACGATACCGCCCAAGGACAGCACCGCCACTTCGGTGGTGCCGCCACCGATATCCACGACCATGGAGCCAGTCGGCTCGGTGACCGGCAGACCGGCGCCGATGGCGGCGGCCATGGGCTCTTCCACCAGATAAACCCGGCGCGCACCGGCGCTTTCCGCCGATTCCTGAATGGCGCGACGTTCAACGGCGGTGGAGCCAGACGGCACGCAGACCACGACCTGTGGCGAGGCAAAACTACGGCGATTGTGAACCTTGCGAATGAAATGTTTGATCATTTCCTCCGCCACCTCAAAATCGGCGATAACACCATCACGCAAGGGGCGAATAGCCTCTATATTACCCGGCGTCCGGCCCAACATCATCTTCGCTTCGTCGCCGACTGCCATCACCATTTTTTTGCCCTTGCGGGTGGTAATGGCGACAACCGAAGGTTCGTTTAGGACAATACCACGGCCTTTGACATAGACCAGCGTGTTGGCCGTGCCCAGATCTATGGCCATGTCCGCGGATAATAACCCAAACAGCTTGGAAAACACTTAATTTCCGCCCCCGGCCTCTAAGGCCCTAAGTCATTCATTATATTACAGCGTCTAACATTGACCTGTATTAAACGAATTCCATTAACCAAGTCCTAAGATCAAGCAAGCCCTTTACATGACAACGTACAGCATCGACCAATTTACGCTGCGGCAGATGGATTGCCTATATTAGTACCCATAATAGCAGATTCGGGCAGCAATAAGGCAGACGAACCATAACCAACGCCGAATATGTGATCTGCCAGCCAGACTTAATCGCCAGATTCCAATTAGTTATTACGACTAATTCGACTCGCGCCGCAAGTAGAATTATAACGACCCCGCCCCGGAACTGCCAAGGCGGGGCCGCATATTACCGGACCGGTGTTTTGGTCTAGTTCTTCGCCTTGTCTACAAGGCGACCTTCGGCGATCCACGGCATCATAGCGCGCAGTTTTTCGCCCACTTCTTCCGATTGATGCTCCGAAGAGCGCCGCCGCATTGCCTTGAATGAGGCCTGATTAACTTTATTTTCCAACATCCATGTGGCCGCGAATTCACCTGATTGAATACGCTCCAGGGCTTTTCGCATGTTGTCTTTGACATGCTCGTCGATAATACGGGGGCCAGAGACGTATTCGCCATATTCGGCGGTGTTGGAGATGGAGTAGTTCATGTTGGCGATGCCGCCTTCATAGATCAGATCAACGATCAGCTTCATCTCGTGCATGCATTCGAAATAAGCCATTTCCGGCGCATAACCGGCGTCCACCAGGATTTCGAAACCAGCCCGCATCAATTCGCAGACACCACCGCACAGCACCGTTTGCTCGCCGAACAGATCGGTTTCGCATTCCTCTCGGAAGGTAGTCTCGATAGTGCCCGCACGGCCCCCGCCAATGGCGGCGGAATAGCTAAGTCCTATTTCCAGGGCGTTGCCGGAAGCATTTTGCTCCACCGCCACAAGGCAGGGCACGCCGGCGCCACGGACATATTCCGAGCGCACCGTGTGACCGGGACCCTTCGGCGCTATCATGAAGACATCCATATCGTCCCGCGGCTCGATCAAATTGAAATGGATCGACAGACCATGGGCAAAGGCCATCGCCGTACCTTGTCGCATCTTATCGCGCAGATCGTCTACCCAGAGATCGGCCTGGCCTTCGTCAGGCGTCAAAACCATGGCCAGATCAGCCCAGGCGGCGGCCTCGCCCGGCGTCATCACCTTAAACCCCGCGGCTTCCGCCTTGGCAATGGAGCCGCTGCCTGGGCGCAGGGCAACGATCACATTTTCACAGCCAGAATCCTTTAGATTATTGGCATGAGCATGGCCTTGGCTGCCATAGCCGAAAATGGCGACTTTTTTGCCTTTGATCAGGTTCACATCGGCATCGCGGTCATAGTACACGCGCATGATTGATATCCTCTCTGTTGTTGATTGCAGCGCCTAGGCGGTGCGGATGAATTTTGGGGGCGATGGTTGGAGCCTTGTCTACATGGCGTCTGCGCCGCGCGCAATGGCGACGACACCGGTACGAGAAACTTCGGCTAGTCCCAGGGGCTGCATCAGGTCGATAAAGGCATTGATCTTGCCGCTATCGCCGGTGACTTCGAAGACAAACGAGTCCAGCGTGGAATCCACCGCCCGGGCGCGAAAGATATCCGCCACCCGCAAAGCTTCGATGCGATTTTCGCCTTGACCAACGACTTTGACCAACGCCAGTTCCCGCTCGACCGAGGGCCCTTCCTCGGTCAAATCGACCACGCTGCACACCGGTATCAAACGTTCCAATTGGGCCCGAATTTGGTCGATGATCATCTCGTTGCCGGAGGTGACGATGTTGATGCGCGAGCGGTCCTGGACGGCATCGACCTCGGCCACGGTCAGACTTTCTATATTATAGCCCCGGCCCGAGAATAGCCCCACCACCCGGGCCAGGACTCCGGGTTCGTTATCGACAAGGACCGCGATGGTATGTTTGGGCGCGGCTTCCGGTTTTTCACTCATGACGTCCTCGATAGAAGCAGATCGGCCGAACCAAGTGTCCGGGGCCGGTCCATTCGATAAATTTGGCTTGGTTTGTCCGGCGCGATCAGACCAGCGCCATGCCTTCGCCGGTCACTTTTGGCAGTTCGGAGCCGGGATCATCGGCCAAAATCATCTCATTATGGGCCGCGCCGGATTGCACCATGGGGAAACAATTTTCCTCTTGCGCCACGCGCACATCGGCAATTACCAGGCCTTTGGTATCCAGC
>Ga0310124_10001388_pt1 | contig 16841 bp, 17 predicted proteins | sample CB11b_AW_Bot5_MG_FD_203507 | JGI IMG/M metagenome (GOLD analysis project Ga0310124, IMG submission 203507) | Marine microbial communities from Western Arctic Ocean, Canada - CB11b_AW_Bot5 | ecosystem: Environmental > Aquatic > Marine > Oceanic | place: Canada: Western Arctic Ocean | collected... | reverse complement strand
TTCCAGCCGTATCCCTCGAGGAAACGGTCGACGATGTGCTGGCCATGGGAGAACTTGCGGTACTCCGTGACCACGGCGGCGATTTTCAGTCTTCGCTTCTTCGGACTCAACGCGTAAACCTCTCTCCCGGTGTCGGACAGGTCCCCGATAGGCGCACAAGTATAGATCGGCTGCGCGCTGGTTTCCAGCGTTGCGGCGTTGACGTTGGCAGGTGCGGGCGGGATGTTTGCCGGTATGCGCTACCACTCAACAGTGCCAGCACGGGTCGCCGCCATACTGGTGATGCTGACGACGACGGTGATCTGGTCCCAGGAAGTGACGTCCGCGGATTTTGACGCCAATGGTCGCGTCGACCTCGATGATCTGTTGTTGCTGCGGCAGGCGGTGGGCGGCACCGACATGCGTTTTGACCTGGATCAGAGCGGTCGTGTCGACGTGGGCGATCTGTTCCGTTTCGCCGACTTCATCGATGAACCTTTGCCTTTCGAGTCGCCTCCTGAGCCGCTCAACTATACGGTGCGCAGCACCCGCCAACAGGTCATCCTGTCCATGCCGGAGTATTCGGCGCGCATCCAGCATGGCACGCCTTTCGGCATTTCCTCTCTGCGGCTCAAAGGCCAGCGGACGGATTTCGCCAACAAGAATCTGCCACTCGCCGACTGGGAGTGGCTGTGGTATCGCTCCCCGGTAACCGGCAGGCGGCACCACAAACTGATGGAGATGGATTGGGGCACCCCCGAGTTGCTGCGGCTGCCCGATCGACTCGAGGTGGTCTATCGCTTCCCCATCTCTCGGGATGGCGTCGTCGCCGAAGTCCAATTCAGGTTCCTCACGCAGGGCTCGACGTTCCACGTCATCTACAGCGTATACAATGGGTCGCAGCGCGACTTATCTAAACTCTATTTCATGCTGGGTCTGCCAGGGTTTACCAACCATGGCCACGTCACGGCCGTTGCCAGCGCTCGCCAGTTGCGGCTGCCGAGATGGCCGCACAAGGAGTTTCTCGCCGAAGCGGAGGCGCGGAATTTGTCCGACTATCTGTTGCTACGACACGATGCACGGGCGGGACACACCGAGGGGCTCAAAGGCAGCGTGCGGTTGCAGGACGGCGACGACGAGTATCAACTCTCTTCCTATTATCTGAGCGATATGTCCATCGATCGAGCGTATTCGGCACATACGAACAAACCCCGCTATCTGACGAGCCATCTCTACGTCACCCTCGGTGATCTCGCCCCGCAACAGCAGCGGTCCGTCACCATCCACCACGTGATATCAGGACCATGACATGAAGCGAATTTTCAACGATCTCTACTGCTGGTCCGTGTTTCACGAGGTTCGGCAACTCGACTTCAGCGGTCACCTGTGGATCCGACCGGAGGGCAATGTCCTCGTCGATCCCGTACCGATGATCGAGTCCGACCTGGCGCAGCTCGAGGCCTTGGGTGAAGTGGCCCTCATCATCATTACCAACCGAGACCACGAACGCGAGGCCGATCTGTTTCGGCAGCGCACGGGGGCACGTATCGTCGCCCACGAAGCGGATGCGCCGCTGCTGGCATGCTCCGTGGATGATGTTGTCGGCGATGGTGATGAGGTATTACCAGGGATGTGTGCCGTGCATCTCGGGGCAGGTGGCAAGAGTCCGGGTGAGATCGCACTGTATTGGCCAGGGCGTGGCGTGGTGCTGGCCGGCGATCTCGTCGTCGGTGCACCCATTGGGCGACTGTCGCTGCTGATGGACGAGAAACTCGAGGATCCGGTGGCGGCGGCCCTGGCGTGTCGCAAGTTGCTGGCCCTCGACTTTGACACGATGCTGGTCGGTGATGGCCACTCCCTGGTAGGTGGCGCACGGGAGCAGCTGCTGCGTTGCCTGGAGCAGCGCACCGACATCTATGTCAACTCGATCCATGCTGGCGATGTGCCCTGGTCCAGCCTACGGGATCGGGATGGATACCACTGGGACAGCAAGGAGCTCGATGCCCTCATCGGTGCCCGCCGTCTCGGCTATCGGCTGATTCGTCTGCCTCCCGGACAGTCGACCTGTCCTTTCCATCTACACCACAAAGGTGAGGAACTATTCGTCGTCACGGAGGGCGTGTGCACGATGCGTACCGATCGCGGTACGTGGCCGGTTGAAGCGGGGGATTACATCAGCTTTCCACCCGGTCCGACGGGCGTGCACAAGTTCACCAACGAGAGTCAGGCCGACTGTGTGCTGCTGGCGGTTGGTGAACAACTCGACGACGACGTCTGTGAGTATCCGGATTCGGACAAGACGAATGTCTTCGCCTTGCCTGGGGATCACATCTTTCGGCGGCGGGATGCCGTCGGCTACTGGGATGGGGAGTGATGTCAGACCTGATCATCGTCCATCCCCGATTTGACGCGATCTGGCCCTGGGCGGCCGATCACTTTCAACAGCTCTGGTGTCGCCAAGGCACGCCAGCCTTCGTCAGGCTCGCCGATGAAGACCCGGCGACGCTGGCCGCCGGATGGCAGCAGGCGGGTGCACCAACGGATGTCGAACGCCTTATCTGTCTGGGTGTCACCGCATCCCGTGCGGACCTGCAGCCCCTCGAAGCCCTACGTGAGGCCGTCTTCGGAGAGGCTGACTGCGACGAAGAGGCACAACAGCTGCTGGCAACGCGTAACGTCATCGTCTACCGGCAGCGGAGCGAGGGTTTCTGGGGCCAGTCGGTCTCCGAGGTGGGATTGGCATTGACCTTGGACGCGCTGCGCAGGATTCCGCAACTGCATCGGCAGATCATCGACTCCCAGGATCCGTGGGATTATTCGCCCCCTGAGGGGCATGGCCGGCCCCGGGCACGGGGGCAGCAGTATTGTGATGATGATCGGTTTACCAGTGGCACCTTGGCGGGCAAGCGGGTACGTGTCGTGGGTGCCGGCAATATCGGCAGCCGCTATGCGAGCTTCGCCCACGCTCTTGGCGCCGATGTCGCCGTGTGGGACCCCTTTGCCGCCGAACCCGCCTTCCACCGGGCGGGTGCCAGACGCGAGCAGCACCTTGAGTCCTTGGTGGCTGAAGCTGAAATCTTTGCGCCCATGCTCCCCCTGACCGACTCGACACGTGGCCTGGTGGCGGCTCGATACATCGACGCGTTGCCCACGGGCTGCCTGGTGGTTACGGTGACGCGCGCCGCCATCTGCGACACCCAGGCCCTGCGGCGCCGGGTGCTGGCCGATGAACTGGCGTTGGCAGCGGATGTCTTTGACGTGGAGCCCCTGCCACTCGACGATCCACTCGTAGGCCGGCACAACGTCGTGCACACGCCACATATCGCCGGGCGCACCGCCGACGCCAACCGCAGTTGGGCGGAAGCTCTGGCGGGGCAGTTCTTGCCCAAGGCGGCAGGGCTCGGTACTCTTTCATCTGCCGCTTCACCCACATAGGAAGAGCCCGATGAACAGCATTCAGGCCGCCGCCTCCGGCCAGGCCCGTCGTAACAAGAAACTTCTCGCTGACGCCAAGTATCTCGGGACGCGTATCACCTCCAAGGTGCTGCCCCTGCAAATCGATGTCGCCCACGCCACAAGTCTGAGCCAGGATCAGATCGATGGCCTGGAGGCGCTGCAGACCGAGGCGGCGCGCACCTCGATCAAGTCGCTGGCGTCACTGGCAAAGATCGGCGAACTCGATCATCTCGGTGGAGGTCTCGAGTTGATTCCGGCGCTGACCCTGACGCTGGCGGTGACGGACTACGAACGCGTCGATTTCACCATCGAACACGCGCACACGAGCATCGGCTACTTCTCCACACTCGCCGCCTACGGTTTCGTCGACGCCACCGATGTGATCGACGGATTTCGTCGTGGTATCGACGTGCCCGGACACGTGTCATGGCTGCCGGGTGGCACGCAACTCAATGGTGGACGTCTCGGTGTCATGGTGCCGGTGTCGGTGGGCCAGGCGCTGGGCAAACGCGCCCGCCGGGACGATGGCGCCTGGGTGGTCACGCACTGCGGTGATGCGGGGTGGATCTCCGGCCAGGCGCTCAATGGATTCACCGGCGCCGATGTCGGTGGTGCGCCGGTGACCTTCATCATGCATCGCAATGGCATCCAGCTGTCCGGGGCGACGCACGCCGTCATGGACAAGGATCCGCGGCCGATCATCGAATCACTTGGGGTACGTATTCTCGAGATCCCGACGCTGCACGACACGGCTGCTCTCTACGCCGCCTACCGCGAGGGCTGGCGCCTCGCTCAGGAGGGTACGCCGAATCTGATCTACCCAACCGGCTACCGATCGAGTGAGCAGTTGGGCGTCATCGATCTGAACTGGTTTGCCGACAAGTACGGGATCCGCCCCCGCGTCGAAGCCTTGGCGGCCGGCAATGGTGTGTCCATGGACCGCCCCGTGTGGGTCCCTGGGTCGCTGATGAGTTACGCCGATGAGGGCCCGATGACGGAATGTGTGTTTCTCGTCAACAGTCTACCCGGTGGTGCAGGTCACCACGATGGGCACATGAAAGATCGCGACGAGGCCACCGTCCTGGCCGAGCCGATGATGCAACTGTCCGCAGCACAACAGGCTGTGCTCGATGGGTTGCGTAAAGCGTCGCCGCGCACGGTGGTGACCCATGCGCGTCCGGCGAAGGGTAGTGACAACTTGAAGCTGACCTCAGCGCAGTTGCAGGCGGCGAAATTGCCTGATGCCGGGGATAGTACGAGCGCCCGTGGGGGATCGGAAGCAGCGTATGCGGCGGTGGCCGGTGCCCACGCCGATGCGGTGTTCATCGTCAGCTGTGATCTGGATGCATCGACCAAGCTGGGCAAGGCGCGGGCATTGATCGCCGCCGATCACGCGCTGGAGATGAGCATCGAGGAACAGGCGGCGGCACTGATCGCCGATGGTCTGGCCATGAGTTCGCGCGAACCGAGTCTGAATGTGGTCTCCACCTTCGCCGCCTTCTACGAAGGCATCGCCCGCGAGGGTTACGACCTGTGGCGCTACCAGCGCAATCTGACGGGGGTCAACGAAGGGCTCAACGTCACCTTCCACGTATCGCACGTCGGTGCCTGCACGGGGCGTGATCACTTTTCCGGTTGGGGTTTGGACTGGATCAATATCGGCCTTACCTATCTGCCCTATCTGCATCGTTTCTACGCCCCCGCCGACGCTCGGGCAGCCTTTCTGGCCGTCGTCGATGCGGCAGCGCACTACGGTGGCCACATCATCGGCATCCCGCGCGACAATCTGCCCGTGCTGGCAAAGCAGGATGGTTCCGGTGCGCTGTGGGAGGCGACAGATGGCTGGGAGTCAGTGACGACTTTCCGCACCTATGCAGGCGCGGAGCGTGCCATTCTGGCTTTTGGCGCACCCGTCTTTCTCGCTGAGGACGCGGCGGCGAAGCTGGCAAAAAAGGGTGTGCCCACCGATGTGCACATCATCAACGGACTGCCCCTCGAGCCCAAGCAGCTGGAGAAACTGCTGGCACCCTACCCAGCGGGTGTCGTCACCATTGAAGATGGTTTTATCGGCACTGAATACACCGGCGTGCGCGGGTTTGCCGGCCTGGTCGCCAGCAAGGCTGCCGACGCCTGCCTGCCGGTAGCACATGTAGGTATCACCGATCCGACGACGGCCCCCGCAGACGGACACATGGAGACATGGAACCACTTTGGAATCACCAGCGCTGCGCTGGTGAAGGCCGTCCAGAACCTGTAACTGTAACACAGGCACAAGGAGAGAAGATTGAAGATCTTGAAGAGGCTGACAACGACCCTGCTCGCCGGTGTTGTGATCGCCGGCTGTGGCAATGGTGACTCCGCCAATGCGGCCGCCGCCACTGCAGCAGAGGCGAAAAAGGTAAACGACGTGTTGATGAACAAAGACAGTCCCGAGATGAAGAAGCAGGGGCCTGACAAGTACAAGGCTCGTTTTGAAACCGCCAAGGGCGCCTTCGTCATCGAGGTAGAGCGCAAGCTGTCCCCACGCGGCGCCGACCGATTCTACAATCTGGTCAACAATGGCTACTACGACGGCGTTAAGTTTTTCCGAGTCGTACACGGCTTCGTCGTGCAGTGGGGGATGCACAGTGATCCGGAGATCAATGCCATTTGGAGTGAGTCGAATATCATGGATGACCCCGTGGCGACGACGAATGCCAAGGGCACGATCACCTTCGCCAAGCCGTCGCAGCCGAATGCCCGATCGACACAGGTCTTCATCAACTATAAAGACAACGCCTTTCTCGACAAGATGGGTTTTCCACCCTTTGGACACGTCAGTGAAGGCATGGAAGTCGTGGAGGCTCTCAATGGTGAGTACAAAGACGGACCCACAGGCAAGCAGGGCGAGATTGCCGAGGGCGGCAATGCGTACCTGAACGAGACATTCCCCAACCTGGACACGATTCTCAGCGCCAAGATCGTCGACTGATCCAGCCACCAAATCGTACCTATTGCCTCGATCACATCGGCCCGGGTGCCGCCTCGCTGGCACTGTTTACGGCAGTGCTGTGGGGCGGCAATCAGGTGGCCATCAAGGTCGGCCTCGAAGGCCTGCCGCCATTGGCCATGGCGGTGGCACGTTTTGCCATCGGCTGGTCTGTCGTCGCCATCGCAGCCCTCATCACGCGCGAGCGTGTCGCTCTCGATCCGGGGGAGTGGCGCCCCCTCGCCGGTCTGTGTGCCATCTTCATCGTGCAGATCGCGACGCTGAACATCGGCACCCTGCACACCTCGGCGAGTCGCTCCATCGTCCTTATCTCCGCCTATCCATTCTTCACCGCCGCCTTCGCCCATCTGCTGATCCCCGGGGATCTGCTGACACGTCGTCAGGTGGCGGGCATGGTCCTGTCATTTTTCGGCATCGGTTTCATGTTTGCGGAGAGTTTCGCCTGGACAGCGACAGAGTACTTGTTCGGCGATGCCATCGTCCTGCTCAGCGCCGCCCTGCTGGGATTGCGGCAAGTCGTAATAAAACGCCTCGTCGCCGGAGCGCACCCGTACAAGGTGTTGTTTTGGCAGGCATTGATGAGTCTGCCCGTGTTCATCATCGGCAGTTGGGCATTGGAGGGGGGTATCGAACAATACACGTGGAGTTGGCGGGCGGCGGCGGGTGTCCTGTATCAGGGCGTCGTTGTCGCTGGCGCCTGTTTCATCATCCTCGTGTCGTTGCTGTCGAAACACAGTGCCGGCAAACTCGGCGTATTCGGTTTTGTCACCCCCGTCGTCGGTGTCTTACTGAGCATGTGGATCACGGGGGACGACGTCACCGTGGGTCTTGTGGGCGGCATGGCCTTGGTGGGCTCGGGTATTGTCGTGACGCAAACCGCTCGAGTCCCGGAATCAGACGGCACCCGTTGATGCCGCCAACGCCTCGGCCTGTGCCACGCGTTCGGCGATGAGATCGCAACCGCCCTGCCAGAAGGCGCGGTCGGCGATATCCAACCCCAGTTCCCCCACCAGTTCGGCTGGTGCTCTCGACCCACCTGCTGACAACAACTTGAAGTACCGGTCAACGAAACCGTCACCCTCCTGCTGATACTGGGCGTATAAGGCCAATACGAGCAGTTCGCCGAAGGCATAGGCGTAGACGTAGAATGGCACGTCGACGATATGGGGAATGTAGAGCCACCAATCGGCGTGTTCGTCGCCCAATTTCAGACTGTCGCCGAACATGGCCTGCATGTTCTGCTGCCACAGTTCACTGAGGCGCTCCGTCGTCAGTTCCCCCTCATCGCGCCGGGCTCTGTGGGCCTGCTGTTCGAAGCGATACATCGAGACCTGTCGAAACACGGTGGCGAAAGCATCCTCCACCTTGCTGCAGACGAGGGCGAGTTTCTCGCCATCATCAGGCAATTGCCGCAGCAAATGGTCAAAGACGAGCATTTCGCTGAAGGTCGATGCCGTCTCCGCCATGGGCAGCACAGGGTGGTAGTCGAGCAGGTGATTGCTGGCGGCAAGTACGTCATGGACGCCATGCCCCAGTTCATGGGCCAGGGTCATCACGTCACGTGGTTTGCCCGTGTAATTCATGAACACGTAGGGATGATGATCGGGGGTGATGGCGGCACAGTAGGCCCCGCCGCGTTTGCCGGCGCCCACGGCGGCATCGATCCAGTGATTGACGAAAAATCTGTCCGCTGTCGCCGCCAGCTCTGGGTGGAAGTCGCCGAAGGCATCGACAACGATCTGCCGCGCCTGTGGGAAGTCGATGGCGGATTCCTGGCCGCGCAACGGTGCGTAACGATCGTAGTGGAACAGATCGCCGATGCCGAGAATGCGACCCTTCAGCCGATAGTAGCGGGCGACGACATCGTAGTTGGCGGCGCAGACATCGGACACGGTATCGACGATGGCGCCGTTAAGTTCGTTGGCCAGGTGCCGACTGTCCTCTGGTTGGCTGTAGCTGCGCAAGCGATCGAGGACGTGTTTTTCGTGCAACAGCGTGTTGTAGATGTAAGTGCACACGTGACGGTTGGCCTGCAGACCGGCCGATACCGAGGTGGCAGCCTTACGACGTAGATCACGATCGGCGTCGTAGAGTAGAACGAGGATCTCAGACTGATTCTTCTCCTGGGCCTGACCATCGATTTCGATGGTGAAGCGCGTGCGTGAGTTCACCTCCGTCGCCAGACGAGCGAAGGCGTGGCCACGGCTGTTGGAAGTTTCGACGAGAATGCGTTCTTCCGATTCGGTCAGGTTGTGTGCCGCCATCTCCCGTTCGTGATCGAGGTAGTGGCGATACGGGGCGAGGCACTGATCGGCCATGACCCCATCGTAGACGGCCGGTGAAATCTGGCCGATTTCGAGGTCGAAGAAGACCAGGTGGGTCGCCACCGAACTGCCGAACTCCCGCGTCTTCTGCAGCAGCGCACCGCGTGCGGCATCCGCCGTGTCTGTCGAGTAGTGCAACTGGGCGAAGGACTGGGGACGGTATTCGTCGGCGAGCAATGCTTCATAGGCCTCAAGCGCCTGCAGCAGGTGGGCCGCCGTCAACTCATCACAGGCGATGGTGCCCTTGTAGCGACTTTCGAAGTCGCTGGCCTGTTGCCGGGAGGCGTCCATGTCGGAGTCAATTTTGGGATCGTCGACGGTGGCGTAGAGGTCGGTGAGGTCCCATGTAGGTAAGGCTTCAGTGGTCACGTCAGCTCCGTTAGAGTGTGTTGATGGATCTGGGTACCATAGTGCTCGAAATCTTCCAGTAGCAGAAACATGCCACCGCCGAGCAGACGACCGCCCGTGGCCAGGTGATCGAGCAAGGCCCGACGAAGGCTCGTGTCACGTGGCGCCGCTGCCAGATCGACGTCGTCGGTGCCAAAGACGAAGTAGAGTCCCGAACGACTATCGGGGCGATTTGCGGTCGGGTACAGGTAGAGTTCCCGTTGCCACAGAACGATGTTCGAACCGGGGCGGTAGATGCGCTCCAGTTCTGGATTGAGGATCCAGGAGCCGCAGGCAAAACCGACGAAGGGCATTTCGGGAAAATGACGAGGAAAGAACTCCGACGCCTGCTGCATCGACGCGTGGCAGTTTTCGGGGCTCATGTCGCCGCCAGCGGGGATGTGGACTTCGAGAATGGGATCCCCCGCACGGAGTACGGGTTGCCACAACTCACGGGATAGTGTGACGGGCTCGGGCTGTGCAAATCCCAGCGGGGAGATGGGCGTGCCCGTGACACTATCCTCCTCTTCGATCAGAGTGGATGTCCAGGCGGCACTGGCTTGATCGGCAACACCGATCCCGTTCTCGTCGAAGGGGACACCATCAGTGGAGAGGGCGATGACGTTGTGTGTCTGCCGGTGACGCCAGGCCATGAGTCGGCCACCGAAGGGTTTGACCATGTATTCGAGACGTCCGAGACGGATCAGATCTCCCCGGATGTGGTTCCGTAGCCAATAGAGCACACGGGGGCGCACACCAATGCAGTCGTCGTGATGGTCGCGGTAGAGTTGCAGCGAGACGGGGAAGTGACTGCAGCAGGCGCGGCTCACAGCTTCGGGGATGCCCCGCCGCCGGTGCACGTCCAGCATGCGTGGCACGGCGTCGAGTGCGATGAGCAGATAAAAGGCACCGGAGAGTTCGTCGAGACCGGGAATGCGGTTTGGCCAGTGACGGGTCTGTTGCGAGGCGGGGAATTCGAGGTGCTCGTAGATCAGACGATGGCAGTGCCAGACCAGAGCTGCCAGGTCCGCAGACTCGCGAATGCGCGCCGCAGCGGCGAGCAATGCCGGTTCGGCCGCTTCCGGCAGACCGGTAAAGGCACGGGTGCGGCGGATGGAATCCGGGTGCAGGAAGCGGATGCCGTCAGCCGGGTAGTTCGACTGCGACTCGTCCCAGAAGGGTCTGAGGGCATCGGCGGGATCATCGATACCAAGACGTGTGAGTAGATCGTTTTTTTTCATAGGATTGGGACATAGCCGTTCTGTGTATCCCAGGTGACGACAATCATGGCACCGTACGAAGAGTTTCTCCGCACCTCTGCAGTACCCCGCGAGAGGATCGACCGTTTCCTCGACGATGACGATCCCATGGGCGCGATTTGATGGTGAAGTGGGATACACCTTGGGTCGTATCTGCCGAAGGACGGCATCGATCTGGGAGGTCTGCATGAAGCAGGCCATCGGCAAGCTGCAGGTATCTGAAGACTTTCAGACCGTCCTGGAGGAGCAAGGCTCGACTCTCTCGACATCACGGCAAGCCACGCGCATGCACTTGAAGAGCTGCCGTTGCATCACCGCGATCCCTTCGATCGCATGCTGATTGCACAAGCCCGTGTCGAAAAACTGAGGATCGTGACGAGAGACCGAAGCTTCTCTTCGTACGACGTCCCTCTCATCGAGGCCCGACCAGCTCAGTAAATCGCCGTTACAGGTCGCGTGCCGCAGCCAGTGCTGTGATCACGGCCGGCGCCTCCCACACCTTGCGCCACGTCTCTCCCCGATCCTCGGAGCGATAGAGACGTTCACCCTCGGCGGCCCAGGCGCGATCCGCCGCATCCTGTGAACCGAAGGCGACGCAGAAGGTGTCGATGTTGTCTTCGATGAAAGGTGGAAAGCCGGCATTGACGTGCCGCCAGCTGGCGCCACCGTCGGCGGATCGATAAAGCCGCCCCTCCCCCTCGTGGGGACCTCGACTGAGGCTGGCAAGCAGCAACTGCGGGTCCTCACCATGCACTGCCAGGGCGCGTCCGTAGCGGGCGCCGACGCCATTGACACAGTGGCGCCAATTGCTGCCGCGATCATCCGAGATGAACACGGCATCCGCCGTATTGGCGTAAAGCCGCTCCGGTGCCTTGGGGCAGGTGACGACCTGGTGAACGTCGCGGTGGATGGTGTCGTCCACAGGTTCCCACGTTTCACCCCGGTCCCCTGAGCGCGCGATGCTGCCCACGTGGATGTCGGCGTAGAGCCAGCCTCCTTCGGCATCGGTTAGAGAGCGCACCGTCGCCGGTCCCCCCCACGGGGTGTCCCAGGTATCCCGCCCCGCCACCTTGTCGAAACCTTCCAGCTTTTCGGCCAGCCCGTCGCCGGTGACCCGATAGAGATGGGCGGGCACCGTGCCCACGAGCAGGACGAAGGGCTCCAATGACAGCAGACGAATACACTGCACGTTGGCTTGCAGCTCGGTGGTCAGTCGCAGCGTGTCGATATCGGGGCGCAACAAGATGATGTCGCCACCAGGCAACCAGACGACGGTGAGATTTGTGGTCTCGTCGACGGCGGCCGGATTGGGTGCCTCACGAAGTGGCACGGGTTCACCGGTTCCGGTATCATCGGCGAGGAACGTCTGGGCTTCGGTTGTGATCAGCATGAGTAGCGACGTAACGGGAGGGAGTGGATTTCGTCAAGATCAGACTTGCTAACACCCACAAGATGTTGTGGTGTATTCAGCCCTGAGACGGACACATACCCCATTATATGAACTTTATCTCCGATATACATCTGCACTCACGCTGGTCGCGGGCTACCAGCCGTGAGCTGACGCCGGAAAATCTGCACAAGTGGTCGATGTGTAAGGGAATCTCGGTCGTTGGGTCCGAGGATTTGCTGCCGCACATCTTTGCCGTCGAGACGGGTCTGTGTCTTCAGATCCACCGATGAACAGCCGCTTGTCGGCGCTGGATCGGTTTGCCGTCGAGGCGTTGGGGCGCACCGATGCCACTTCGCAGGATGTCGAGGAGGAGCGGCGGCTGTTCTATGTCGCCCTGACGCGTGCACAGCACCACGTGGTCGTGACCCATGCCCGCAAGCGCACACTTCACGGAGTGAACGAGCCGATGGCACCATCACCCTACCTCAGTGACATTCCCACCCACCTGCGTGACGATCACCGGGTCCACACAGCAGGTCGTCGCGGTGGCCAGCTGTCGCTGTTTTCTACATGAGATCAGGCAGGCATGGCGGCACGCACGATGTCGCGGGCCCGCAATAAATCCTGTTTCGACTTGTAGTACTCCAGCACGAAGTATGGCACCGGCGCGTAGTCGAACAGGCACTTGATATACGAGTCATAGTCGAGTCGTCCGGAACCGGTGGGTCCGTAGCTGTCGACTTCGCCATTGTCCTTGAAGGACGAGTCCTTGCCGTGTGCCGCCACTGTGTGTGGCGCCAGAATGCGCACAGCCCGAACCAATGGTGTGCGATCAGGGACGAAGTTCGCCGCATCGAGGCAGACCTTCAGTGCCGACGAACCGACGCGATCCTGCAGATGCAGGAAGGTCTCGGCGCTGCCAACGCTGCCGCCACGAGTGATCTCCACGGCGACGTGAACGCCATGTGTGTCGGCGGCTGCGCAGATGGTTTTCAGGGCCACACACAGACCATCGAAGATGGCGACGTCATCGAGTCCGTCCCCGGTGGGGTATCCCGACGGATGCCAGACAAGAATCGGCTTCGGGTTGTCGCCAAAACTACCGTCCAGTGCCGCCGTGCGTTCGACGATGTGTACGGTACGTTCCACATCTGCGTCGATGAGACCCCGTGGACCGACCAGGTCGATGTGCAGCGTCATCGCCGTCAGATCCAGGTCGCCCGCCTGTAGTGTCGCGTCGATGTGCTCATCGGAAGGGTCCTTCGAGGCGGCGTCCTCGCCCATGCCCCAGAACAGTTGCATGCCGTCGAAACCTTCGCCCTTCAACTCCTGCGCGGCAATTGTATCGCCCGGCATTACGCCCAACTTCATCATCTGCCTCCCTCTTGTTTGTCGATTAAGAATCAGCGGAGGAAGATACACCAGTCAGAGACTGGCTACGAGGGCGATCAGTCGTGGCGGAGAGAGTCGACGGCATTGCCTCGTGCCGCCCGGCAGCGGTTCCTGTGACAGCAGTAGTACGAGCTGCCCGTCACTGGCACCCAGACTCTTGCGGATGCCGCCTCCCCTTTCAGCGCGAGCACGAAGCCCTGCTCGTCATGATCGACGCCCTGACGTAGCATCACATACGTCGAATAGGTTCGATTCTCTTCGACAAATTCCGACTCCTGCATCGTGATCAACGATGCCAATACCTCCATGCGCCAGTGCGTGTTCTGTGGCACATCACGCATGACGTCGGTGACGAGGTAGGGAAACGTATTGTCCCACATCAAGGTCTTGCCCATGGGATCCTGATCGCCGAAAAAGCGCTCGGCGACCTGCTGGCTGATGACCATGGATCGAGGTTTGACCAGCGCCGTCTTCGGGTCGCCGGCAATGAGAGGAAAGCTGAAGACGTCGAACATTGGAGGCGATAGATGCGGTCCGCGTTCTGGTGGAAGTCGTCATGGGTGAGCTCATACTGGATGCCGAGCAGTACGAGCAGACAACAGGTCATCCCCACCGCCAGGCCGAGCACATTGAGCAAGGCGTAAGGCGCGCTGTTTGAGCAGGTGGCGCAGGGCGGTGGTCAGGTAGTTGCGCAGCATCGGTGTCGCAAGGCTCCTCGAATCTCGATTGCCGAGTCTGAGACTCTCCAACGTAGCAGCGTCAGGTGGTTCAAAGGCAAGGGAATTGGCGCGGTCCTATCCTACTATATTACTCCGCAGAGAAGGAGTGAGGTATGACCGAGATTGGCACGGACGGACAAGAAACGAGCTTCTGGCGACGTGGATGGCGTTGGAAGACAGAGCCGCATGGCGAGGCTGCAGATGTCGGCCTGCTGTTGTTGCGCGTCGTCACTGGCCTGTTGATGATGACGCGACATGGCTGGGGGAAACTGACCAGCTTCGGGGAACGCGCCGCCATCTGGGCCGATCCGATCGGTGTGGGCAGTGAGTTGAGCCTGGCCCTGGCGATCTTTGCCGAGTTTTTCTGCTCCGCCCTGGTCGTGGTCGGCCTGGCCACCCGCGGGGCGGCGATTCCCGTGGTGTGCACCATGCTCGTCGCTGCTGGCATCGTGCACTGGGATGATCCCTTTGGCAAGAAAGAATTCCCCCTGTTGTTCCTGACACCATTCCTGACGCTGGTCTGTACCGGCGCCGGACGGTATTCCATCGATGGATGGCTGCAAAACCGCCGCAACAAGGACTCCCATGAATGAAATTCTCAGTGTACTGCTGCTGATCGCCGATGACTGGAGCCCGCTGGCGGGTTGCTACGGCAGTCCCGTCATCCAGACGCCCAACGTCGACGCCCTGGCGCAGCGTGCGACACGCTTCGACCACGCCTACTGCACCTCCCCTTCGTGCGCCGCCAGCCGTGCCAATATTCTTACCGGCCACTACAGCCATAGCCACGGCCAGTACGGACACTCACACTCGATCCACAACTTCCACACCGCCACGTCGATGCCGTCGATCCCAAAGCAGTTGGGACAGGCCGGGTATGCCACCGGGATCATCGGCAAGCTGCACGTTCAGCCGCAGAGTGTCTATCCCTGGACTCATGATCTGCAGAAGGTCCCCGGAGGACCACGCAATGTGCCACAGATGGCGGCGCAGGCGAAGGGCTTCTTCGACGACATCGGCGACCAGCCGTTTTACCTGCACATGGGTTTCACCGATCCGCATCGCGACTTCGGCAATCGGCACACCTACGATGGCGTCGAGGAAACCAAGTACGATCCCAATGAGGTGCCGGTCCCCGATTTCCTACCCGATCACCCGGATGTACGGGCCGAACTGGCCGAGTACTACCAGTCCATTTCGCGCCTTGATCTGGGCTTTGGCCTGGCCATTCAGGCCTTGCGGGATGCGGGGCGCGCCGATGACACGATGATCATCGTCATGAGTGACCACGGCATGCCGTTTCCCGGGGGCAAGGCCTCTTCCTTCGACTCCGGCCACCATTGCCCATTACTGATCGCCAGACCTGGAGCAGCGGAGGTGGAAAGTGATGCGCTGGTGAACTGGTCGAATATCGCGCCCACCGTGCTGGACTGGTGTGGTGTCGAGCCGCCTGAGGGACTGCCCGAAAGGTCACTCGTACCCATTCTGGATGAAGCCCATCCGGAAGGTTGGGATGAAACCTTTACGTCGCACACGTTTCACGAAGTAACGAACTACTATCCCTACCGCGCACTGCGCGGCCGGCAGTACAAATACGTCCGCAATCTGTACCCGGAACTGACACGGCCATTGCCCAGCGATCTCTGGGCGTCGCCGACGTGGCAGGCCGTAACCGGGCAAGGCTTGGAGATGATGGGAAAGAGACCGACCGAGGCCTTTCTACATCAACGAGCCGAAGCCCTGTTCGATGTCCAGGCGGACCCGGTGGAAGCGGTGAATCTCATCGACGAGCCTGCGTTACAGCAGGTGGCTGAGCAGATGCGAACCAAGGTGCGTCAATTTCGCATGGCGACGAAGGATCCGTGGGTGTTGGCGTCGCGGCAGGCAGGCGAAGAGGGACTCACAGGCGGCGTATCCTAAAAGACCTATCATCAGGGAGAAAAAGCATGGCAGAAGACAAGAGTGCGCTGACTGCGGAGCAAGTTGACGTGGAGTTGCAGAGTCTGGAGGGATGGACTCGCGATGGAGTTATTATCCAACGCGACTTTGTGCTCGCCAACTTCAGAGACATCACTGCATTTCTTCAGCATCTGGTAGGTACGATCGCTACGCAGAATCACCACCCCGACTTTGCACTCGACACGGGCACCCGCACCGTCGCCGTGGCGGTCACCACCCACAGCGAAGGGGCGGTGACGCGCGCTGACATCAACTTTGCCGGAGCCCTGAACAACTGGTCTTCCGGCGGATGATCGCCCCCCATGGAGGAACTACGGATTCTGGCTGAGCGTGCCGTCAGTCTGGGATTCGCCGGTGTGAAGATGAAACGCAGCTACCCCCTGGTAGAAGCCCTGCAGACCTTCGCCGATGTGTCCACGAAGCTGAAGGTCACTGTCGATCTGATGGGTTCGTATCCAGACGAATTTCTACCCGTCGCCAAAGAATGGCAGCAGGTGGGCAACGTGCTCTGCATCGAAGACCCGCCGCCCAAGCGGGATGCTCTGGACGACTACCGGCGGTTGCGCGAGGAGTTGGAGATTCCCATCGCCATGCATCTGCACATCAATGGTGCCGGTGCGCGCGGCATGGTGGAGGCCATCGCCGCCGACGCCTGTGACGTGTTCAACCTGGGCGCGGGCAGCACCCATGACTTTCTCGGTCCCGCCTACCTGGCTGCCGAGGCAGGGATCCCGGTGTGGCATGGCTCCGCCCACGAACTGGGAATTCTCGATGCCGCCATGCTGCACGCCTGCGCCGCCGCACCGAACGGCACCTATCCGAGCGATATTCTCAGTCATCAACGGGTGCACGAGGTGAAAGAGTAGACAACCAGGGGGAGGAAAGAGGCATGAATCGAACCATTCAGGACAGAGCGGCCGCAAGAGCCTGGCGTGAGCGCCACGAGCCGGACGCGCCGAGGGTTGGCGATCAAGCACCGGACTTTGA
>Ga0310124_10001386_pt1 | contig 16866 bp, 20 predicted proteins | sample CB11b_AW_Bot5_MG_FD_203507 | JGI IMG/M metagenome (GOLD analysis project Ga0310124, IMG submission 203507) | Marine microbial communities from Western Arctic Ocean, Canada - CB11b_AW_Bot5 | ecosystem: Environmental > Aquatic > Marine > Oceanic | place: Canada: Western Arctic Ocean | collected... | reverse complement strand
GTCCCCAAATTGAATATCTCTCCATTCCAATCATCTTTAGACATTTTTATGAGACCATCCACTATATCATCTACATTGGTGAAATCACGTCTTTGCTCTCCATCACTAGTTATTGTTAACGCCTTGTTGTTCTTTTTTTGTTCCTCAAATATGGCCATAACAGTAGCATAAGGGCCTTCAGCTAAATGTCTAAATCCATAAACATTGAAAAACCTGGCAATGGCCACGGGCACATTATAAACTTCATTATAAAGCTTGCAATATTCCTCTCCAATCCATTTAGTAAAAGTATAAGGATTGACATAGACATCGTGATAAAAAGAGCTTGACCCAGCATAGACAACCTTGGCTTTACATTTTCTTGCAACTTCTAGAACTTTAATGGTTCCTGTTATGTTTGCGTCATGAGTCTCAATCGGCTTTTTGAAACTAGGTTGTATTCTGGCCAATGCGCCTAAATGAAATATTGTTTCAAACTTTTGCAGGATGGCCTCTGGCTCGACATCTTCTAAATTTACCTTATAAAAAGGTGCATTTGGATTAATGTTTTCAAAACTCCCGGTGGAAAAATTATCCCAAACAGTTACGTCATAGCCTTTTTCAATTAATGAATCCACCAAGTTCGACCCTATGAATCCAGCACCACCTGTTACGAGCACACTCATATTATCTCCCACAAAACGAAAGCTCCTTAATATATAAGTTATTATCAGAATAATTTAGAAGGAAGTATTATGAAGCTAACATTGAATCCAGTCGGCCAAGCTCATGACATTCAAAAAGTCAATAATAAAGTAAATGATATTTTAGCAAAATGGGAAAAAGACAATCCAAAACCAAAGGCTTCATGGTGGAATCCTTTTTCTTGGTGGAAGTCTAGAAGAAGCAGCATTTTAAAAGTAACTCTATTTATTTTTGAATGTGTTGATAATTTTATTAGATATATTGAAAATGAAGTCATTGATGGCCCAGACAAAAAAGCCACTGTCATTGCAGCCGTAACCATCATTTATGATTATGTTGTTAAAGAAGCTATGCCCGCATGGGCCAAACCATTTGCAGGCAAAATTAAAGGATTCTTTATTGGAATCTTAATTTCCGGCGTTATTGACTTTGTGGTCAAAAAATACAATGAAGGATGGGCATGGTCTTCTGAAAAAGCTTTTGCTCATATCCCAAATGCTAAAGTTACCGCTCCACAAGTTGGTGACTCTGTGGGAAGAGGACTGACTCGAACGCTTGTGGATCGCTCAACGCCGCCTGAAGAGTCTCCAGTAGGCACTCATCCTAATATCCAAGCTGTAAGCGCACTAGACAGTGCGCCCAACTGTTGTCCAAGGGACATAAATGACGGCATGAGAAAAAAAGTTCATAGACAAATGAAAATGTTGAAAAAAAGACAAGCAGAAAGAGATTCCCAATGAAAAGATATGAATGTAGACTTTTTCCCTTTGAAAGAGAGGACATTGTATCTATTCAGGAAGCCAAACAGCGTGTCGGTTGGAACATAACAGCATTTGATTTACCGCATGCCTGGAAGCACGCCGAAGGAGAGAATGTCAAAATAGCAGTATTAGATACTGGCTGTGATTTAAATCACCCTGATTTAAAAAACAACCTGTTGCCTGGTATGAATTTTGTAGACTCTAGCCAAAAACCCAATGATAAAAACGGACATGGGTCACATGCCTCAGGAATTATTTGTGCCCAAAATAATGAAATAGGAATGGTTGGTGTGTCGCCTAAGGTTAAAGTAATCCCTGTTAAAGTACTAGATGATAGTGGCGCAGGCAATTTGATCAATGTGGCCAAAGGGATTAGATGGGCAGCAGACAATGGCGCAGATATTATATCAATGTCACTGGGTGCCCCAAGTCCCGTTCAGCAAGTAAGAAAAGCAATCCAATATGCTGCCAAAAAGAATATCCCGATATTTGTAGCCGCCGGAAATGCCGGTCAGACAGAGAATATCTTTTATCCTGCTCGCTATCCAGAGACTATATCAATTGGTTCTATTGACGAAAACATGAAAAGATCTGATTTTAGCAATACAGGCCCTAACTTAGACTTTATGGCACCAGGAGGGAAAATATTTAGCACGGTGAATAACAATGGGTATGCCATATTAAGCGGAACAAGCATGGCTTGCCCATTTGCAGCAGGAGTGGCAGCGCTACTGCTGTCTTATAAAAGAAAAGAAGGAAGAATAAACGATTTGAACAATGTTGATTCTTATAGAAGCGAATTAAAAAAATATACTACCAAGATAACCGGGGATAAGTTCTTTGAAGGCATGGGAATAATAGATCCAAGAAAAGTTATAGAGTGGATAGAAGGCAAAAATTAAATCATTATAAACGGTCAGATAAATTTTCATTTAAAATAGATCGAAGTTCTTTTATTTTGTCTCTAAAAGAAGCAGCAGATTCATAATCTTCTTTTAACACCGCCGTGTCCATTTCTATTTCTAATCCCAATATCTCTAATTGTAATTCATTTTCCTTTTGTTTATCAGATAATTCTTTCTTCCGTTTTTTAGGAACCTTTCCAACGTGATGTGAAGCTCCTTCTTGAGCATGATGTATTACAGCGGTTAATTCATCTTTAAACCAATCATAACACATGCTGCATCCAAGCCTGCCTTCTTTGCCTATTTCCTTCAGAGATATCCCACAATTGGGGCATACTTTATTTGGGACTTCTTTAGCTTCTAAAGGTTGGATGGTCTTAGAATCATTAATTTTTTTAATATTTTCAATTATTGCAGACATATCTTTGATGTTAAGTGTGTCTTCTTTTTTTTCTTTTATTTCTTTTATTAGCAATTTTTCGTCAATACAATCGCCAATACAAGAATAACACACTTTGACTTGACTAGACGCTTTGCCATCCTCTATATCCACAATAGATATGGTCTTTAAATAAGGGCAATTATTTCCAGATATAGGACATTTATCCATTGCGATCAATCAATTTTTCTTTATCATTCCATTTTTTAATATTCTTTAAAAGAAAATTTCTTTCTTCTTCAGGAATTTTACTTGAATTAGCATTTAGAGCTTTTTCAACAAAGCCTTCATACTCTTTTGCATGCTTTTTTCTTAATTCTCTTAATTTTACAATATAGGATTCTAAAGTCTTTATGTCTATGCCTTCAGCAGGGGTTTTCAGAACATTTGCCATAATATTTCTCCAAGCGACCTCGATCTTTTTTGCTTCTAAGGAAATTTTTTCTCCTTCTAATATGTAAAAAACAGTTTTATCTAAATCTGGCAGGGTGGAAAATTGGATAATTTTGTTATTTATTTTATCTCTAAATTTCAATTCTCTAAAAAATTCAGGATTCGAGAAATTGTTACTTCTAGCAATATAATTTTTATAAGTATTATCTAAAGATTTTTCAAATTGATTTAATTCAGGAGAGACAACAGGGGGGTTGGAAGGAGGGTCAATCCCAAATACCATCAATGAATTCCCACTTAAAAAAAACAAACATAACAAAGTATAAAAACTGGTGTTTAAAAATTTCATATCATCTCCTTATAACAAAGCATATGATGTATTTATACATATTTAGTGATATTATCTTCTCCTAATTAACAATAATCACCCTGGCTATGGCCCATCTTCGGGGGAATCCAAAATCACAAGCTTTGCCCCGTCTTCCACCGCTTCGGTGTACCGATTCTTAATGACGGGCGTGACTCTTTTAAACCAAATTGCAAAAACATCGTTAGGGTATAAATTTCCAATATAAATCGTTGATCCAGGAGAAGAAACATCGAAGTCAACACCCGCTGGAGCGTTTGTAGGAATACCAGGTTCGGCGGCTTGAGAATTAATAGGATGTCCAACCTGTGTGTGGCTTATTGTTATGGAATTACTACCAGTCAAATTATTGTCTGAAACTGTAATTAAATTTTGCCCCCTAAACCCACCATTTTGAACTGAGGGTTCCCCATCGGAGTCAGCAAACGTAATGTCAAAAATATTGTCCGGTAAAACAGAACGAGTATTTACTACAACTCCTGACAATGCCTCAAGCCCATTTAAAGCTGTTTGCAAATTATTCCCCCACGTCTCTAGGTTAGAGTCATAATTCACATGAATAGTCTTGACTACGCCAGTCCGATCTTTATAATTTAATGAAATACTCCCACCAGTCACACTGCCGTTAATCGTCATCTTTTGCACAGAATTTAACTTTGATATCCCCAAGTAAATATCCGACCCACCTGTAGTATTTGTTAAATATGCTTCACAAGAATAATGAATATCTTCAGAATCATTGATAGCATAAATGCATCTATAATCAATCACGGCGAGGTCGTCCCAGCCCTGCATATTGGGAAAAAGGTTATTTATGGTAGCACCTGGAACTTTATAGGCAGATTCTATACCCCCTATAGATTTAAAGGCATCAACATTATTGAACCCGCCGGAATAAACAAAAATAATAGGTTTAATAGACATATAATCTCCTCAGTATTTATTAAAGTGGAGTTGACTTTAGTTTAAATTAAAAATATCCTATCCTTATAAAGTAAAATCCCTAAGGAATAAAAATGTTTACTTTTGGAGCCGATCCTGAATTCATTCTAGAAAAAGATGGAATTGTCTATAGTTCCATTGGAATAATCTCTAATAAAGATGACTGTTATGAAGAAAAAGGTCATAAGTTTTATTATGACAACGTATTAGCAGAATGTGCAATTAAGCCATCAGGCCACGAAGAAGAAGCAATTGGCAATTTTAGAGAATGTTTCAAAATATTTTCTAAACTAATAAGCCCTTATAAATTATCTTCTGAATCCACTAATTCATTCTCAGTTAATGAATTAAATCATCCAGTCGCAAAAGAAGTAGGATGCAAAGGCGAATGGTGTGCTTATGATCTAATTGAAGTTGACCCTCCTGACATTAAAAATTATTCTTTCCGAACAGCAGGCGGGCACATACATTTAGGGTCAAACGAAGAACCGCTAAACAATGGCTTTGGAATCTTATTCACTATACGAATGCTCGATTTGTTCTTAGGCTTGCCTTTTGTTTTGATAGAAGAAAAAACAAATAGAAGAACTTTATTTGGTCATGCCGGTCGGCATCGAGTTACAAACTATGGATTAGAATATAGAACTTTAAGCAATCATTGGTTAAAAAGTCCAAAATTAGTTTCACTTGTGCATCGGATTTGTTCTTTTACATTAGATTTTGTTAAAGAAGGAAACCATTTTGGACTTTGGTCAGTAAATGAAAATTTGTTAAATGACGACGATCCGTCGAAAGCTCATCACTGTATAGGATATGATGTTGAGGAATTAAAATATGCCATCAATAGCTCCGATAAAAGAAAAGCAAAAAAGTTTATGTTGCTAGTAGAAAACATATTACCTTCTGATATTGCGCAAACTCTCACGGAAGAAATTGATAAAAAAGATGAATACGACCTCTATAAAGAGTGGTCAATAAAAAATTGATTTTTTACAGAAAGGAAAAATCATGATGAATCTTTTAATTGGAGTAGCAATTGGCTTGGTAATAGGATGGAATTTCCTTCCACAACCTAAATGGATATCAAATATATTCAAGTAAACCAAAGTGCTAACATTACTTAAAAACTCGCCTTCTTCGGAGAAGGCGAGTTTTTTCAATTAATATCATTACGAATCATATTTTTCCTTGTATCTATTTTCCGACAATCTTGGCATTGCCATTTTTGATTATATGAATTGAAAATAAATAATTCTAATTTAAATCTTTTTATGTGAATGAAACGTCTTTCATTACAAACGGCACACCAAGGTTGAACGTGTCCTGCTTTTAATCCAATTTCTTCTCGTTTAGGCTCCTTTGGTTGCTTTCTTATTTTATTATAGTATTCTAATAAAGCAGGAGGCATATCAGGTATTTCGGTTTCTATTCCATCGATCCAAGTATACTTTGTTCCATTTTTATGAATGCTAGGCGGCAATACTGCGTGGTGCTTATGGGCACGAAATTCAATTTCATTGACACACCTTCTAGTCAAAATTGAATCTGGATTTAAAAACAGATGATGCACAGATTTAAATGATTTATAAGATGGATGCGGAACGTCACCAATTAAACTAAAAATAATTTCGTTGGCTTCTGGACTGTCTCCCTCTACATCAATAATTTCTCCTAAAATTAAAGCAATATTAGAATTTGGATTTTTTTTAAGGTAATTATAAGATCTATATTTATTCCATTTTTCATTCCACCTCTTCCAAACAGGCACTTTAGACTTCGGCCTTAAGGGTATGACCTTAAATCCCATATTAGTATATTGTTCAAATTTAGAGACAAGATCATTCATGACACTATTATAATCTTTATAAAGAGGTAATTTAATATGAAAATTCTTGTCACCGGAGGAACTGGTTTCTGTGGAAGCCATATCGCCAAAAGTTTGTCAGCCTTAGGGCATGACGTTTGTGTTACCGGGACGCAAACTGAACACGATCTTGATTTAAGGATATTAAACCATCATCTAACTGGAATCAATTGGGATTTATTAAAAAACATAGATGTCGTTTTCCACCAAGCTGCGAACAACGACACCTTGTTTGAAGATAAAGAAGAAATGTTCTTGGCAAACGTTTATGCACCAATAGAGCTTTTTAAAAGACTTTATAAAAACGGATGCAAAAAATTCATATACGCCTCAAGCACCGCCGTTTATGGAAACTCCCCCTGTCCATATAAAGAAGAAGTGGGAATAAATCCTCTTAATGTATACGCAGAATCTAAGGCTGAATTTGATAAATTTGCAATGGATTTCTCTAAAAACAAAAACATAAGCGTAATAGGACTGAGGTATTGTAACGTCTATGGGCCTGGCGAATGTCATAAAAAAAGAAGATCTAGCAAGATAGGCCAGATGATAAGAAATCTGTTTAAACAAGAGCCTATACCCTTGTTTAAATCAGGAGAACAAAAAAGAGACTGGATCTACATCAAAGACGTTGTGAGAGCAAATATGGCAGGACTGGATTATAATCGTAGTGGCATATTTAATTGTGCGACCGGAGTGGCAACATCGTTCAACCAATTGGTTGAAATAATTAAAGAAAAAGCACCTATGCCTCCAAACATAGTAAAAATTGAATATGTTGATAACCCGCATGAATCAACTTACCAAAATCATACGCAATGTGACATCAGTAAATTAAAATCTGAATTATGTGAGCCTCAATATGATATAGAGAGAGGAATAGAGGAATACATGGATTATGTTACTTATGAATTAAAATTAGGTAACAAATAAAAAAAGCCCACCTCTTTCGAGGTGAGCTTTTTTAAATCGGGCTAAGACATTTTATTAAACCGTGTCACCACCCACTTTGCTTTGTGGGGCAAAACCAACTTCTCCGGGACCGGGTTCATCATTGCTATTATCAATTAAATCTTCATTAGCATCACTTTGAGGGATCAAAGCATCTTCTTGGTACTCTGTGTGTCCATCCTTAAACTTCGTTTTAATAGTACCTTTAGCTTGGCCTTTTAGGCTATTGAGAAAGTCATGATCTTCTTTTTTCATTCCCTTTTTCATTCCCTTTTTCATTCCCTTTTTCATTCCGGCCAATTTTAAGTTTACTTTATTTTCGTCATCATCGTCGGAGTCATCATCGTCATCATCGTCATCATCGTCGGAGTCATCATCGGAGTCATCATCGGGACAAACGCAAGGAGGACAATCTTTTCCATTATCATCTGCGTCGTCTGAATCATCTGAATCATCTGAATCATCTGCGTCGTCTGAATCATCTACGTCGTCTGAATCATCTACGTCGTCTGAATCATCATGCATTTTCTTCATTTTCTTCATTTTCTTAGCTTCATCAATTTCAACAGCTTCTTGACCCGGTTCTTCTCGGACACCAACTTCAAGAACTTCTGGGATTGGGGTGAATAATTCTTCACAAGTTGAAGATTTTACACCATCGACAATCTGCTTTACTTCTTCAGGTGATGCCTTCGCCAATTCTTCATTCCCTCCAATTGGTCCGGTCACAGCACTGGGCTGCTTGATCCCCAACGTGTAACTACCTAAAACCTGTTCGTTAAGAACTTTCCACTCTTTATACGATAACATAATGAATCTCCAATAAAATGTTTCTATACCGACCTACATCTATATATAAAGAAAGGATATTATTTTTTTATGCTATTAACGATTATAAAACGTTTTTTGTTATTTGGGTTCTTGTTCACATTCATGTTTGCACTTCTGCAAGTGTCTTTATACTTGAGCATCCCCGACAAACCTATTTACATATCGGGCGAAATCACTGTACAAAAGCCTCCTGAAGTGCCCACAATACCCCAAATTATAATCGATATAAATAAAGCCAATGAAGAAATAAAGTCTTTCTCGTGCGAGGATGTCAGAATATTAATCAAATCAAATATAGTGGCCAAATTAAAAGGAAAAATATATTACGAAAAACAAAAGAATTTTAGAATGACCTATAAATCAATATTTGGATTAGAGTCTGATATAGGGTCAAATGATGAGCATTTTTGGTTTTGGTCTAAGAGAATGAAGCCAAGATCGGTTTATTATGCGGCGCATGAGGACTTGCACAGAACTAGATTAAAAACCCCCTTTAATCCTTTGTGGATTATGGAGTCTTTAAGTTTAGGTGCAATAGACACTAAGAACATAAGAACAGCAGAAGATAAAAACAATAATTTAATTGTGCTCCAAGACAGAATAAGCATAACAGGAGAAAAAGTAACTAAAAGCACATTAATTGATCAAAAGAATAAAAGGGTTATTGGGCATTACGTCATGAGGTTGGATGGCACTCTGATAGCGAGTACAGAAATAATCGAATTTAAAGAAATTGATGGAATTTCTGTTCCTACAAAGATTTTAATTATTTGGCATGATGAAAATGTTACTATGGAATGGGAATTATCAAAATCAAAAGTAAATCAATATATCAGTGATGAAAAATGGGAAATGCCATCTTATGATGAAAAAGTGGATATGGGAGAGTAAATAAAAACAAGGAGATCACATGACTAAGAAAAAAAATAAAAAAATAAAATTGCATACGTGAGGGTCTAATCCTAAGCCTCATCCAGTTCGGATGAAACATGATTGGAATACGTGGTTGAAAAATAGAGTTCTAAGAGAAGCCCGACATAAAGGAACATCTAATTTTAAATTTGAATTTGAAGAAGAAGAACTTCAAGTTGGACCACACATTATTGATGTGAAATTTACTGTTAATGCCGATCATTACGAAGAGGAACCAATGGTCAAATATGGAGACAACCCATACCCAGGCTCCCCTGCCTATTGGGACTGGCAACTTGAAAAAATCTTAGAAGTTCATCCCGAAGGATTGAATATACCGGAAAAAGAAATTATTGATTCTTTGAAGAAGCGTTTAGATAACTCTGAAATGCAAGAGCGATTATCAGACGAAGCAAGCGAGAGATCACCTGAGTAAGTTTGGAATCTAATCAGCCAAGAACCGCATTCGTCAGTTCAAAGGCCATCCAATAGTGTAGGACAAGGCTCCACCGGACACTTCAATCTTCAAGATCTATAAAGCAAGTAATTTATCTTCCTAGTTTTCTTCTAATTAAATCTCTTCGACGCTTTGCCGCATCACGATCATCTTGCGTAATTTGACTTTCTCGTCCAACCTGTGGGACATTCATGGCATTTAACTGGTGTGTTGGAACAGTTTTATGTGTCGTTGATGCAGATCTTACTCTTGGGCTAACAGCCGCCTGCCTTCTATACGATCTGCTTCCTCCGCAACCACAACCCATAATATCTCCTTAAATGAAAAGTTTTTTTATTTTTATTTTGTTTTTTCTGTCGTTGAAAATTCTAATAGGATGGGCCAAACGTTTGACGATTGGACGCTTGTATAAACCGTTCACTTTACGAGATTTATTTCCACAACCGCACATTTGATTCTCCGCTTTATATAGAGATAATAACAATCATGTTTACTAAAAAAGAAATAAAAGAATTAATTTTTAATGCCATTAAGAAATCAGAAAAGTTTTTGGCCGAGGAATCGCCACAAAACGCAGAGATCATATTGAGCCAACTGTTAAAAATAAATCCAGATAATTTTAAAGCAATACAACTTTTAGGAATGTCTCAATATAAACAAAACAAATATGAAGAAGCAAAAAACACATTCAAAATAGCTTTAAAATCTTCGCCTAACAATGCTGAAAATCACAATAATATAGGCCTGTGCTATGCGGATCTAAGAGAATTCAACAAAGCAATAGAGCATGCGAAAAAATCTATAAATCTAAATCCAAATGAACAAATATATAAAAAATCTTTGGCGAGACATTATCGAGTCAATGAAGAATCAGAAAAGGCTATTCCTATTCTTGAGCAATTATTGAAAGAAAATAATAGAGATGCCGAAGTTTGGGCCAACATTGGTGGAATACATGGAGAAAATAGAGACTTAAATAAAACAGAGACTTGTTTATTGACTTCTCTAAAAATTGATCCTAATTTTTCTCAAGCAAGTGTAGATTTAGCATACACGTATCATTTACAAGGCAGATGGGACGAAGCTTGGAGATTATACGAACACAGGTTTAACGTATATCCAGAATTAAAAAAGATGATTAAGAAATATGGTGCAGAGAATAAATGGGATGGAAATGATATAAAAGATAAAAAAATATTATTGTATTCTGAGCAGGGAATAGGAGACGCCATTAATTTCGTCAGATATGTTCCATTAGTTAAAAATAAGGGGTGTCATACTATTGTTCATTGCCCTGATGAAATCAAGTCAATCGTTAAAAACTGCGAAGGGGTAGATGAAGCAACAGGATATAAAGAAGCAACACCAGAACACGATGCGCATTGTTCTTTGTTGAGCCTGCCTTTTCTCTTAGGCAATCCTAGCATTCCATCAAAACCATATATAAAATCAAATTTACAAGCTAACTTAGAAAATTATAGTGGATTCAAAATAGGAATTTGTTGGGCCGGAAATCCCAAACACCCAAATGACAAATATAGGTCTTGTTATTTAAAAAACTTTAAAAAAATAAATGATATCCCTAATGTCATTTTGTTTAGTCTTCAAAAAGACAAAAGAAGAAGACAATACAACACAGGAGAAATTACTGATTTCACAGAGGATTCTTCAAACATGAAAATAATAGATTTGAAGAATAACATGAAAACATTTGATGACACGGCAGCCATAGTAGATCAATTAGACTTAATCATCACAGTAGATACATCCTTACTCCACCTTGCAGGGGCAATGGGGAAAGAGACATGGGCATTAATACCATGGAATTGCGATTGGCGGTGGAAATCAAGCGGAGAGTCAACTGTTTGGTACCCCAGCGTAAGGTTGTTTAGACAACAATCTCTTGGTGATTGGGAAACTGTTTTTGAGGAAGTGAAAAAAGAAGTTTTAAAAAAAATAGAGGCCCCCTAAGAGGCCTCTATTTGCATTAACAAAAAAGAGCAGGATTATCTGCTCTTTTTTGTAGACTTAGTCGTAGTACAGGATGCCGTGCTACGCTTGGCGGCTGTCTTTTTCTTCGCCGTCGAAGACTTCTTGGCAGCAGCCTTTGCGGTTGTCGGTGGGCAAGACGATGCACATTCAGTCGTCATTCCAACTGATGTGGCAAATTTCTTACATGCCTGAGTTGCCGCCGATTTGGTTGAGTACTGCGTGCTGCCATCCGACTTTCTGACCAACTTAGTTGGCTTTGCGCCTGGCACAGTTACGGTACTTTCCCAATAAGGGGTCCCATCCTTGGTCGTTCGATTTGTTACTTTTGTTGCAATAGTAGTCACTAGCGTCTCCTTCAGTTAAAAAAGGTGTTTTTGTATTTCTAATTATTTTACAAAAAAATATAAAGAAGTCAACAACACTTTAGGTCTTTTGAGGTAAAGTTTTTAATTTTATCTACATTATAATCCAACTTATCGGCATCCATATCAGAGAAAGATGGATTGAGAATCTTTCTATCATGCGGTCTTTTTCTGTGAGAATAAAACAAATTTATTGCATCGATATATTTTGAGTAAAACTTATTCCTGTTCTTGCATCCCATGTTTTTTTTAATGTTGAAAGTAGAAACAATTTTTGAAACAACTTCTATTACAACGCCCTTATTGATTTTTTTAGCTGATTTTCCTACACGATTAAAATCGACAAACCAAAGGAAAGTCTCATCGTCATAATTGAAAAATGGGTTACTCATACCTGCCTCTATGTGATTATCAATGCAATCTTTGATTTCAGACAACCACATAAATTTATCTTTTTTGTAGTGACAATAATAATAATGTCCAATTACGCTTCTAAAAGTAAGTATTAAAATATCCTTTTGTAACTTAGTTTGATAGTTATGTCTGATGCAAAAAGAGCAGTAAACCTTATCGCCTAGATTGCTTATTATGCTCTGGTGGTCTGGGGTTATTTTGAATAACTTTTCACAAAAACAGCACTCCACATAAGGCTCTCTGTATAATTCTCCATTTAAATTTTCTTTTATGGGTAAAAAATTAACCGCAGATGGGTTTATATCATTGAGTGTTTTCATAGCAAAATTGTATTTTATTTAATCACATTTTGCAACGTCCACACTATATAATATAAACAATCAGCTTATAGAGGCTAATTAAAATGAAAACATTTACACAATGGGTAGAAGCCAACAAGTTATCCCTTACTGGGGATGTTGTTACAGACGCTGAGGAAGCTTCAGAAGAAGAAGCAACCAGTGAGGACAAACGTCGTAACATCGCCCCGCATGCGTATCCCGATGCTTACAGTCGTGCACAATATCCAGATTCGGCTCATCCGCCACATCAGCCAACCGCCGCATTGGATATAGAAAACGCTAAGAAAAAGAAGAAGAAGTAAATACAATTTAATTTTATTAAGTCGAATTATATTTCAAAGCCCGCTTCAAAAGCGGGCTTTGAATGTTTATGATTTACTTTTATAATCGTCAATTCTTCGTTCATGGTCTTTTTCCGCCATGGACTTAAATTTCTTAGAAGAGAGATCAAGTCTTTCCCAATATCCCCATTGGTCTTCATTTTTAGGATTTTGAATAACCATACCTTCTTTGTAGTATTTTTGTATAATTTGTTCTACACGTTTTTTATCAAGTCCCGATTCTTTAGCTACCGCCGCTAAACTTCGCCATTCGTATTTCGGATGTCTAGCCAAAGAAATAAAGAACCTTTGTTCTTCATCACCTTCCTTTGTCCCTTGTGGATAAACGTTGATCCATTTACGGTATCTTTTCATTAACATCTCCAAAAAGAAATTTGAAATACTATTATATATAGTACACTTAAAATTAACGAAATTTAAGGATTTATGCAATGGAAAAATCGATTAGAGAAATAGAAAGAGAAAGAAGGATGCGAGCTAGCGAAGAACACTTCGCCGGGACAGGCAGATATATATTTGAAAATAATACTTCCGGTGACTTTCAACTTCCTAAACCAGCTATGAACGGAGCCAGGTGGCTCAAAAAAGATGCCCAGTTCACTGGCGATAGCTTCTTTCTTAAATACGTACCTAAAGAATTGAGACTTATATCAGTGGTAGTGGAGGCAAGTCAAGTAAATGTTAATGAATCCACAGAGTCAAAGCTTATTTTAGATCAACCAGACACAGTCACGCAAAGTGGCAAAGTAGAACATGTCTCTACGTCTGAAGAAGATGCGCAATTAAATGATTCAACTGAAAACAAAGATGAACATGAAATGCTTTTAAATGAAGATCCCATGGACGGCGTAGACATTATTATCGATTAGACAAAAAATCAATTTTTGAAAAACAACAAAATTCCGCCTATTTGTAGAATTTATTTTACATAGGCGGAATTTTTGCGTATAATGACAATGTTCTCACCACGATACAAATCATATGTCATGGAGACAAAAATGAATATTGTCAAAAACATTGTTACTTTACATAAGACCTTCAAGAAAAAAGTATCTTCCAATAGCATAGAAAAACATGTTTCTTATTTAACTGGCCGTGCTTTGGGGGCAAGAAGAGGAAAGCAGGGCTGGAGATGTGTCTGTAATCACAAAAAACCTACAAGAGAAAATGACTATTGGCTTTATGAAGTCGAATTGCACTTTAGCAAAAAATCAGGAAGAACCAAAGATTTAGAATTAGTAGATAAACAATGGAAAGAAATTGTCAAATACTTAGATATAGCTTGTAACAACAAAAACAAATTCTTAGGTAATCCTTGGTCTATGATCAAAACAGAAGAAAGTAATAAAGAAGAAATAAATATATCTCAAGCGCTTGAAAGCAAAGATGTTAAAAAAAATTATGCTAATATAAACTTAAACAAACATGACTATTTTGATCACATATATGATCGAAACCACCAGATTGAAATGGTAATTAAAGCCATAAATCTGGCCGTTGAAACAAAAATGGAAGAAAGAAAACACGTAGTACTTCTTGGCCCTCCCGGATGTGGCAAGACCACCATACTTAAAGCTTTATCAAAAATGCTTGGAGATGAAGAAGAAGCATATATCTACATGAATGGTGCGTCAACTTCAAAAGCAGGGGCGGAAGCAAAGCTGGGGAATGCCAGTGTGATTCCTCCCATTATGTTTATTGAAGAGATAGAGAAAACTACGGAAGATAGCCTCAGATGGCTGCTGACGGTTTTAGACGAACGAGCAGAGCTTCGTAAGTTAAACTATCGTGTAGATATTAAAAAATCAGTACCTATCCTGTGCATTGCAACTGCAAACTCTGAAGAGAAATTTGAAGGATTCGACAGCGGGGCTTTGGCCAGCAGATTTCCAATACGAGCTTATTGCCAAAGACCAGAGAGGAATGTGTTAGAACAAATTTTAAAGAGAGAGATAGACAAGTTAGGCAATCATGGAATTGAATCTACTTATGATTGGATTGATCCCACCTTGGATTATTGTCTTGATGAAGAAAAAAATGATGACCCAAGACATGTCATCACTGTTTGTTTGACTGGGAGAGATGGCTTGCTTGATGGATCTTTTCAAGAAACATTAAAAGCGGTGAGAAAAGAAGGTTCGTCTTGAAAATAATATAAGTTTATAATAAAATAAGCTTAATCTTCTAGAACAATAAAGGACAAGATTAATGCTAAATGTATATTCGAATAAAATCAATAGAAACTGTGAGGGTTGTGGCCGTAGGGATTTTATTAAAGTGGGAGCATTAGGCGTTAGTGGAGGCCTTGGCCTCGCTGACTTGCTTGCAGCCAGAGCAGAAACAAAAGAAAGCAAATCTAAAAAATCTGTCGTATGGCTTTGGTTGGGCGGCGGTGCAACTCATGTTGAAACTTTTGACCCCAAAATGAATGCCCCTGCTGAATTTAGAAGCATCACAGGAGAAACATCTACAAATTTAACCGGAGTCACATTGGGCGGAAACTTTACCGAAATGGGAAAGGTCTCTGACAAACTGGCCTTTGTGCGTTCATTCAAACACGGCAACAGTGGTCACGGTGGAGGCACACACTGGCTGATGACTGGCTATGATAATAGAAACATTGATAACGGCGGATTGCCAACAAGACCATCAATGGGATCAATCATCTCTAAAGTTCGTGGAGCAAACGATCCCAAATCAGGAATTCCCACTTATGTTAGATTAAGTGGTATAGCCGCAGACGGGCCTGCTTTCTTGGGAGCAGCATATTCCCCATTTGATCCAAATGGTGACGCATTAAACAATATGAAGTTAAAATTAAGTTCTGACCAAATAGAAGACAGACGATTTCTTTTAAAGAAACTTGATAACTTCAAAAAAGAATCAGATCAATCTGGTCTCATTGAAGGATTGACTGCGTTTGAACGACAAGCTTTCGATTTAATTTATGGAAAAGCAGCAGAGGCGTTTGATCTTTCAAAGGAAAATACAAAAACTGTGGAAAGATATTCGTCTGATCTTGGTAAAAAACTTTTAACAGCAAGAAGATTATGTGAGTCCGGCACTGGTTTTGTGACCGTTAATTACGGCGGCTGGGATATGCATAGTAATATTAAAAATGGAATGAATTCTCGTGGGCCTGTTGTAGATCATGCCGTTGCCACATTCGTGCAGGATGTGCATGATCGTGGTTTGCAAGATGACATTTTGTTAGTAGTTACCGGAGAATTCGGCAGAACGCCTCGAATTAACAAGAATGGAGGAAGAGATCATTGGTCTCCACTAAGTACGTTAGCACTATCTGGTGGGGGGCTTAATATGGGGCAAGTAGTTGGAGAGTCTTCTGCAAAGGCAGAATATCCAAAAACAAACCCAGTTACTCCGCAAGACTTAATGGCCACAATATTTCATGTGCTTGGAATAGATCCTAATGTTCAATTTGTAAATCAAGGCGGAAGACCTATTTTTATGGTTGAAGAAGGGAAGCCAATTAAAGAATTAATTTGACATTAGTTCATTCTTGGCAATCGCACTTTTCACAATCGCACACTAATTTGCAGCTTCCATTACAACAGCAGCGCCCATCTGTCTTGCAAGTACACCCTGTTGTCGTGAGTTTGTTGCCTTGGCAATGATGGTCGCTTGAACAACCAGAGAATAAGGAAAAACACAATATAAAGGCAGATAATATAGGCGTATTATTAATATCCCTGTGAGTCGCAGGGATATTTTCATTTAATTACAGTATATAAGTTTATGAACTTTTATAATCTAAATCAAATCATTGAGCAAAGCAAAGTGTCGGAGCAAGCTGACATTCGTCGAGCAACAAAGCCAGCAGTGAAGCCAGTAACGCCAGCAGTGAAGCCAGTAACGCCAGCAGTGAAGCCAGTAACGCCAGCAGTGAAGC
>Ga0310124_10001384_pt1 | contig 16871 bp, 9 predicted proteins | sample CB11b_AW_Bot5_MG_FD_203507 | JGI IMG/M metagenome (GOLD analysis project Ga0310124, IMG submission 203507) | Marine microbial communities from Western Arctic Ocean, Canada - CB11b_AW_Bot5 | ecosystem: Environmental > Aquatic > Marine > Oceanic | place: Canada: Western Arctic Ocean | collected... | reverse complement strand
TCGCGCAGAACCGCACCGCTGCTCTCGAGGATATCGGGAATGCGAAAGCCACCGCCGATCTGCACCAGCTCACCGCGTGAAACGATGACTTCGGGACGCGCCGCCGTACAGAAATGCTTGAGGATCAGGACCAGCGCCGCCGCATTGTTGTTGACGACAGTTGCAGACTCCGCACCACAGAGCAGCGCCAGTTTGCGTTTGACACCGGCTGAGCGCCCGCCGCGCTTGCCGCTGTCGAGGTCGAACTCGAGGTTGCTGTAGCCGCCGCCGACGGCGGCTACAGCGGCAACCGCCTCGGCACTCATCGGCGCGCGCCCCAGGTTGGTGTGAATGATCACGCCAGTGGCGTTGATCACCGGTTGCAGTCGCGCCCGCACGAACGCCGCGACGCGATCACGAATGTCCCCGGCAATCTGCTCGAACGACGGAATCGACTTCGCCTTTCGCAGCGACGACAGGTGCTCACGGATGATCGCCAGCAGAAGCAGTCGCGGACAGTCGATATCATCGAGGGCATCGAGAAGCGTATCGACACCGGGAATGGCACTCAAGGATTTCTTGGACACGTATCGCTCCCATCTTGGCAGATGGGTAGAATGTACGACTGCCTGCCCGATAAGTCGACAGGCACTACAGCCAAGACCTCATTGGCCCCGCTTGCTTACGAATTTGCAGCGGGCGGCTCAGGCTTCGGCAAGCACGGCGGCGATAGCCACTTTATGCTGATCACCGGTCGGCTGCAGCGGCGACGAAATGCGGCCATTGCCGATGCCCATCGTCGACACGGCATACTTGATTCCGCTCAGCCAGCAGTCGCCAGCCAGCAGCAGCACATCGCGGATACGCATCAGGCGGGCATGCCGCTCGACGGCATCTGCCAGATCGCCGCGGCTGACAGCGTCGAAAATGCCGATGCACAGCTCGGGAACGACATTGCCGAGAACCGGCACAAACCCGACACCGCCGGCAATCAAACCGGCAACAATCAGCGGTTCGTCACCGACCAGCGTCTGCAGCCCGACCGGACCGCCGTCGTTCAGGTAGTGCAAAAGCGTATCACGGTCGCCGGAGCTTTCCTTGCAATAGCGGATCCAGCCATTCGCAGCCATGGTGACGACCGTATCGGGAGCCAGCGCAGAACCGACACAGCTCGGAATGTTATAGGCGATCATCTCCATCCCGCCACGATGCTGCCAGCAGGTCTCGTGCAGACGCAGATGCTCGGCAGCACAACTGTTGGCCAGGTAGAAAGTCGGTGTAGGCACGAAAAACTGATAAGCGCCAGTCGCGGCGATTCGCTCGATCTTGTCGACGACGCGGCGAGTGGAAGTGTCTGCGACACCGCCGAGCAGGGGCACGCGTCCATCGACAGCGACGCCGGCGATCTCGATCATACGCCGCCATTCCGTTTCGGTGTGCAATGGTCCTTCGCCGGCGGAACCGCCGACAAAGAGTCCGCCCACGCCGGCGTCGATCAGGCGATCGATCTGGGCGCGAAAGGCCGTTTCATCGACAGTTTCGTCGTCGCCCAGGGGGGTAATCACGGGGACCACGACGCCCTTCAGGCTGTGTGTATCGGACAAGATGGAACGCCTCGGAATCTGGCAAACATCATAAGATGTCGTTTCGTAACGAAACGGCCAGTAAGATAAGGCGACAATCCGCATAGTCGAATGCAACGGGCAAACAGTAGCAGCGCAACAGGTATCAACGAGGGGGCCAGAAGCGATGAAACAAGCCATCGGTGTTGCTGCCGTGATTCACGCCCAATGCGGACGGGCAGTGAGCGTCACACTGCCGGAACGGCTTGATCTTTGACCGTGACGCATCTATCCTTCACCACCACCCAAAAAAATGGGAGTTGTATATGAGTAAATGGTACCAAGAACCGCTGCGCGTGCTCGACCTGGCGCTTGAAGATCCACGCGGCCAGGCACTCGATCAGTGGACCGCCGAGGATGTCCTGGAGATATGCCGCGAGATCAACGCAAACGTCTTGAACGTAGCGATCGTCAACAGCTGGGGCCAGGCGTATTTCAAAACACCACAACTGCCGGCCAACCCGCAAATGGCGGGCTTCAACCGGCTGGCCGAGATCATCGACGAGGCGCACAAGGTCGGCATCCGCGCCACCGGCAGATGGGGACCTTCGCAGAACACCGGCATCTGCGAAAAGCACCCGGACTGGACCAAGTGCACTGCCGACAATGCCAGTGACGGCGGGAACGCCTGCCACAACAGCCCGTATGGCGACATCGTCATCGACACGCTCAAGCATCTCTGCGATAACTATGCAATCGACGGCTTCGTTTTCGACAACTTCGTGCCGCATCTGTGTTACTGCCGTTTCTGCCGGGACAAGATCGCCGAGGAGTGCAATATCGACGTCGGCACACCGGCCAAGCTCGTGGAGGCCGAACTGGCCACCCTCACCTTCTGGGCGCACGCCGATGCCGAGAACTTCCTGCAACGGGCCGGCAAGGTGTGCAACAAACACGACCGCGTCTTCTTTGGTGCACCAGCCTTTTCGTCGCGAGCTTTTGATGTCATTTTCGCAGAATCCGATACCCGTGACGGCATTACGGTCCGGGACAGTGGTTTCGAAATCCGCAAGGTCACGGCCCGCGCCCGAGTCGACAAATGCCCAACCGTGGTCAGTTCGCCGTATGGCCAGTTACGGTACGTTGGCCTGCCCAAGCCACCGGCACACATACGCCAGGAATTTCGCGAGATCGTGGTCTCGGATGCGTCCCCGTCAGCCGTCGCCCGGGATTGGGAGTTGCTGCACGATCGGCGTGGGCTGGCAGCATTGGGAACCGTGTTCGAGGAGATCAAGGCGCAGGAGGAATATCTCACCGACCGCAGCAGTCTGAAACACGTGGCATTGCTGCTGTCCGCCCGGGCCACAGCGATACTTGGAGACGAAGCCTGCCGGCATGTCGATGCCGCCAAAGGCTGGTACGATGTTCTCAGCCACGCCCATGTGCCGGTCGATGTCATTCTCGACGAGGAGCTCACAGCAGAATGCCTGGCGCAGTATCAGGTACTGGTGCTGGGGAATTCACCGTTTCTCGATGACGACCAGGTCGAAGCTATCCGCACATATGTCAACAGTGGCGGCGGCTTGATCGCCGGGCACCGAACCTCGCAGTACGATGGCAGCGGACTGTCGCGCCACAGCTTCGCGCTGCGCGACGTCTTCGGCTGTGAGTTTCAGGACGTCATGGACGAGGCCTGGACCTACATCGGCTTTTCATCGGAGCACCCACTCGGTGACGGCTTGGATATCGACACCCTCGTCATGCACGGTGAGATCGAGGACGGTGTGACGCCGGGCGTGCGCGAGCAAATGAAAGTAAGACCACTGGGCGGCAAGGTCGTTGCTACGATCTACGACAGCATCGCGCCGGTGGACAACGGTCTGCCGCAGGACCGGACACCCGCGACGCCCGGACTCGACACCGGGTACCCAGCCGCCGTGGTCAACGACTTCGGCGCCGGCAAGTCGGTGTATTTTGCAGGTCAGATCGACCGCTTGTTCTATCGCATCGGACACCCCGTTTACAAGCAACTGCTGCTCAACTGTATAGCCCTTGCAGCCGGCCCGCCGATCATCAGGATCAACGCGCCGACCACCGTCGAGGCAACCTTCTACGAACAGGCCGAGACCAACCGAACTGTCATCCACCTGCTCAACCATTCGTACGATCAGACCTTCCCTGCCGGCGTCTTCCGGCCGGTCGGCGACGTCATCCCGATTCATGACATCAGGGTTTCGCTGCATCTGCCCGACGGAATTCGGACAAAGAAAGTCTATTCCCTCGTTGCCAAAGAAACGCACCACGTGGAAGGCGGCGCATTCGTGATACGCGAACTTGCGGAATACGAAGTAGTAGTATTGGAACTGAGCGGCTGATCATGGGCTTCGAGCCTGGATCCGCCTCCCTTTCCACACCTGCAGGATGCACCCCGCCCAGTCACAGGAAAGGTGTAAGAAAAGAGCAAGACCAGACGGAGTGAACATATTGCGAATTCACCGGCTATCGGTTACGGCATACCATATATATGGTTGTTTCGGATGTTGATTCCTGATTCACCAAAAATCGTAGAAATTTAATATGGATGTTATCACCGATCTGACCACCGAACATCAGTTGACGGCCCTCCTCAACCAGATGGTGATACCCGAGGATCTCCAGGTACGGGCGCAACGCGAACTGCATCTGGCCTTTCAAGAAGTCGATGAACGCTTTGTCTGGATTCTCGACGGTGACGCCCATATCGGCATCATCGATCGCGTGCGGTCCACGCTGGAGTTGATCGCGCCGCACCCCGGGGACGCCACCGCTCAACTATCAGAAATCCCGAAACCGTATCACACACCGACTTACATCGGCGGACGAATTGTCATGCAATGGCAGCTCGACACTCCGAAAAACGGACGTATCGAGCCGGGAACCGACCGACCGTCGCCAATCGGTGTACTCAAGGACAATCCCCAGGCCAAACGACCGCACAGCACAATTGTGCTCGGTGACACAACCGGCATGGAGCTTTTCCTCTGCATCGACCACGAATGGCCGGACGACAACCGCATCGCCGGGGGCCACGAGGTGACAATCGGCTACGACCCGGTCCCTGACAGCTACTTCGCCGATGTGCGAGCCTATCTCACGGCACCGGAACCCTATGGCACCGAGTACTGCAATCTCTATGCCGGCGGCCTGTACGATGACCGGCCGCAGACCAAGCGCTATCAGGATACGATTTGGCAGAATCCAGACGGCCGCATGATCCGCTGGCCACAGAACCCGGTCAGCTACATGACCCCTGGAATGAACGACGAGCAAGGCGAGCGCCAGGTTATGGACGGCGGCTTCATAGGCTACTTCACTGACACCAAAACCAATCCCGTGGTCATGGTGCTCTCGTCCAAACCCAAGACCTTCTGCGTCACCTGCTGCAATCTGTACGACGAAAAGTTGTGCTGCCTACCGGTCCCCGATACCGGTGCGGAGTTTTATGAATACAGGGCCCACTGCCGATTCTTCAGCGTCAAACCGCCGGTAGCGGCAGCAATTGTGCAGCGCTCCGAGCTTGTTCACTACGGCATTGACCACGACCGCACCGACGTGGTGTTCACGGAACCCGATCGTCGATCGATTGATTTGCACGTCAATGTCAGTTACCATCCGGAAATGCCGGGCTTCTACCAGGGTCGCCTCAGCGATTTCGAGCATCCGATTCCGCTCGAAAAAGGCGTCGTCGGACATGGGATCTGGGCATCGCATAATCCGGAACACGAGATTTACTGGGACGACAACTGCGGCCACAGCGGCAACCGTTCGATACGGCTGCGCGGCCGCGGCGCCGGCCAGATTGTCGCCACGGAGATGGCCACCGGACCAACCATACATCTGAATCCCGGCAAGCAGTATCGCCTCAGCGGCTGGTTGAAATGCCAAAGTTGCGATGGCACCGGCGCCCGAATCCGCTTGAGCGAAATCGGCTTCGGCCCGACCGACCATAAGCAGTCACATGTCATCGGCCCAGTCACCGGCGATGCCGATTTTTCCCGCGTCGAATGCGAATTCACGGCAGTGTCCGACGCAGCCTGGCTGCACTTCGAGCTCGAAGGCGGCGGCCAGGCCTGGTTCGACGACGTAACGCTGGAAGAAGCTTAGGGGCCGTGGCCCTGCATGCCACTGTCACGCATGCGGCAGGACCCTATGAAAAACGACCGGCTCGGCCGCAACGCCGAAGATGCCCACGCCGCAAACACCGTGGTGGCAGCTCAGCCGTCCAGTTGCCCGAGCATCGTTGTGAATTCTACGGGTGGGTTGAAACTGAACGATTCGGCATCGCCCGAATACGAAAGCGTCGTAAAGTTCCCATCCCGGTACCAGTAAAGGTTCGCACTGACCGGCCCCGGGCCATCGCGATGCATGCCGCGGATCATCGGGGTCATGACATCGACGGCGGCCGTCGCCCGGCGGCTGGTGATCGGATACAGCAGTAAGCTGCCACGGTCCGGAACACCGACCAGCGTACCGCCCGACCCGATTCGCTCCGGGTGATCCTGCAGCAGCAGCGCATGGGTCGAGACAAACAGAGTACTGCCGGTCAACGAGGTGATGACAATACCGTTGGGCAGCGTCTCCTGTCCGGCCTCGGGCCGGCAATTGTCCCGCACATTGTCGAGGCCAAGACGGAACAGTTCTTCATCGTCAATTTCCCAGAACCGGGCTTCCGACCGCAGCACGGTCTGCACTCGGGTCGGCAGGTCAAACACGAGCACGGTGAAAATATCGTCGAGATCCTCGCGCAGGACAGGTGTCGCCCCTGCGTCGACGGGAGCATCAATGAAGCCGCGCGGCATCAATCGCACTGCAAGCAAGTGACGGATTCTGTCGAAGTGGCGGATATCGTCCTGCAGTGCCTCGGTATTCTCGAGCGCCGCGAGTTGAAAACTGAAATGGCTGTCGATGATATCCGGCCACAACGACGGATCTGCAGCATCACAGGTCTGTGTCAGGTCTATCAGATCCAGCTTGCGGTCGTCGGCAGGCTTGGTCCCGGCCGTGACAATCCCCTCATCGATGGTGGCGTACAGGCCACGAGTCTCGAACCAGGATTTAACCTGCTGCGTGAACTGGCGGTATTCTTCCAGAGTAAAAAAAGACGCCCATTGCGGCACCGAGACACGACGGAAAAGCAAGAAACCGAAGCCGAGAATCAGGACGACCCCGAAAGTGAACATGATCAGGTAATGAACGAACGTCATGCGCTCAGCAATCGATCGTTGTCGAAAAGATCATCGAAAGTTACCGCGCCCAGGAGAAACATTGCGGTGACAAACTCGCGGCGCAGTCGCTCGATGACGGCGATGACGTCATCGGCAGAACGCATCGCCGGTTGCAGGAAGGGCGAGGCCATGCCGCAGAGCGAAGCTCCGAGCACCACCGCCTTCACCATGTCGACACCGTTGCGCACACCGCCGGAAGCGATCAGTTGCAGCTGGTGGCACCTGGGCTGCAGCAGGCGCAGTGCGGTCGGTGTCGGGATGCCCCAGTCCTGGAAGGTCAAGCCCAGATCATCGGTGTCGCCGCGTTGATTCTCTATACGGCTCCAACTCGTGCCGCCGGCGCCGGCGACGTCGATGTAGCGGATGCCACGAGCGATGACGCGATCGACATCGGCCGGGGAAATACCGGCGCCGACTTCCTTCAGGATGACCGGGCGATCGAGTTTCGCGGCAACGTCACCGATGCGGGCAGCGAGGCCCGCGAAGTTGGTGTTGCCTTCCGGCTGCACCACTTCCTGCAGCGGGTTCAGGTGCAGGTACAGCGCATCGGCATCGAGCACGTCAATTGCTTCGCGGCATTCGTCGATGCCGAAGCCGCAGTTGAGCTGGACCGCACCGAGATTGGCACACAGCAAGGCATCCGGCGCATATTGACGCAACTCAAAACTCTCGCGTGCCGACGGGGTGGTAAACATGACCCGCTGCGACCCCACGGCCATGCCAACGCCGGTGCGCTGCGCCGCAGTTGCCAGGTTGCGGTTGATCGTGCAGACAACCTCGTGGTCGCCACCGGTCATCGACGAAATGACCAGTGGAAACGACAACCGTTTGCCGAGAAAGTCAACAGCCGGATCGACGTCTGCCAGATCGGTCTCCGGCAAGGCCCGATGGGTCAGGCGGATATCGTCGAAATAGTACTTGCGCCGATCGATCTGCTGGTCACCGGTGATGATCTCGATGTGTTCGACCTTACGCTGGTTTGTGCTGTCACTCATTGGCGTTCGAGTTCGACGTGGGCACGCATCAGTTCGCCGGGGTTGGTCAGTGCCGCCATCAGCGACAACTCGCCGCAGAGGACGGCCGCGGCAGTGATCGCCGCCAGGCGCCGAGCATTGTCTCCAGGCTCACGATGTTCGAGGCAGCCGAGCCGGCGCAGGTTTTCCTGCACGCACCCCGACTCCTTGCCGGCACCGACGGTACCAACGATGACGTGCGGCAGAGTGACGGCGAAATACAGGTCGTCGTCCCGGCACTCGGCGTGCACCATGCCCTGGGAACCTTCGACGATGTTGGCGGCATCCTGGCCGGTGGCCAGATAAACTGCCAGAAGGACGTTGGCGAAGTGCGCATTGGCGGTGCGCACGCCGCCCGCCAAGGAGGTGCCGATCAGGTTCTTCTTGACGTTCAGATCGGCAATCGCCGCCGGCGACGTCTTCAGAGATTTGCGGCACAGGTCCGTCGAAATTACCGTCTCACAAATGACATGCCGACCGCGGCCCAGGATGCCGTTGACGGCCGAGACTTTCTTGTCGGTACAGAAATTGCCGGAGACCGAGACGTACTTGAGTTCGGGCCACTGTTCGAGGATCCAGGACATGACGTGGTCGGCAGCCAGAGTCACCATGTTGTGTCCGGCAGCATCGCCGGTCGTCAACTCGAGGCGCAGATAGATAAGGTTCGCGGTATGCTGCACATGGTAATCTCGCAGGCGCCCGAAGCGGCTGGTGCCTTTGACGACCTCGGCGAGCTCGTCACGGCGTGCCGCTAATGCGGTAGTAAAAGCGAGCGCGGACTCCGCAGACCCCGCTTCGAACAGGATCGATCGTGACATGCATTCGTCGACGATGACCGTGTGAATGCCACCGGCGCAGCTGGTGACGCGGGCGCCGCGATCAGTGGACGGCCAAAGAGGTGCCTCGTAGGTCGCCAGCGGCACCATCACCTCGTCACTGACCACAGGACCGGTAATCCTGACCGGTCCCACGTCGCGCATCGGGATGGGACACTCGGTCACGTTACTCGGCGACTTTGGCAGTCGCGCCCGATTCGATCTGAACCCAGGCCTTGACGTGCGCCGGAAGCTTGGAGACTTTGCTGATCACGGCGGTCTGGCCCTGCGGCAACTCGATTTCGTCACCACGCTTCCGTGAAATCAGCGCCTTGGCAATGTCGGTGTCGTAGGAGATGATTCCGGTTTCCGGCTCGCTGTCCCAGAGTCCAAGGATGTGGTAAGTGAGCGGTGAACCGTCGACATCCAGAACAACGCTGGTACCGGGCACGACGATATCGTCGACGACGACGTCGGCGAAATCGGTCGGCAGCACTTCGTTGAGTTCACTTTCCAGATAGCCGCGGCGTTCGAGCAACAGGCGCTGGTTCTCTTTGGCCGCCTTGAACTCGGCATTCTCACGCAGGTCGCCATACTCGCGGGCGTGGGCGATGGCAGCGCTGTTCTCCGGAATCTTCTTGTTGATGATGTCGACCAGTTCCTGCCGATACTGCTCCATCGTGCGATAGGATGTAAGCTTCTTCTGTACAGCGGCTTCAATCGGCTTGCGATCTTCGACGAGGTCCTTGGAGTCGGGAAACAGCCGGACAATCTTGACGAGCAGGCTCTGTTTCTCGCCTTTGTTCAGCAGGTGCGCATGCTTGACCATCTGCACCAGGCGACCGATGCCTTCGCGATTGCCGCCGTCCATCAGCGCCGTTTGAAATTCGGCGTCGTTCATCAACAACTTATGCAGTGCTTTCTTGGCTTTGATGTATTCGCCTTTGGCCGGCGTTGCGAGCGAGCGGAAAATTGGCCGCGGCGTGCGGAAGCTTTCCATGCACTGGTCACGGTGCCGCTTCCACAGCCAGACCAGCGTGTCGGGCAGGGAGTCTGAGCGCTTCACATGCTCATGAGCGCTGCGGAACAGTACATCCGCGTCGTGGTCGCGGTCCTGCAAAACGACGTCGAGGGGATCGTAGAAGCGCAACGGCATAGCCATCGTAGCTTCGGTCAGCCATTCGATGCCACGGGCCACATATGTGGCTTGCAGCCAAAACGGAATCAGCTTGGCGGGCAGCTTCTGGGTCACCGGCGAAAACTCTTTGATGGCGCTCCAGATGAGTGTGTCCTCCGGCAAGGCGCGGATCATCTCTTCGAGCCAGTCAACCTCCTGTGACAACGACCACACGGTCGCGAGGTTGTTTGCGAACTCCGCAATAAGGGTGTTGCGGGTAGCGGCGAAGTTGAACAGCTTGGTGAGGTGGGCGGCTTCTTCCTCGTTCGGCTTGATCTTCTTGACATCTTCTAGACAGCCTTTGAGCTCCTGCAGACTGCGGGCCTCGTTCCAAGTGCGCTTTTTCTGCGTGGTGGCGAGACTGCCGCGGGAGCCCTTGCGCCAGTCGTCGTAATCTTTCTTGCTCATGCACCCGGGAACCAGCAACTGCTCGACGGTACTGGCGGCGCTCTTGAGAGGCGGCACGAAGGAGTTGGCTATCTCGATGTCGAACTCATCGGCGGCACGGGCCGGCTTGAAGTTGGCTTTCCGGTTGGCTGCAAGCTGTCCGGCAAGGCTGTCGGGCTGGGCGATGGAAACGGTGCTGAGCGTCTGTTCCAGCGTGAAGTTCTGTTTCCGGTCGAACTGGATGTAGACCAGATCGCTGAACGCATCGATCTCGACGACCTGCCCAAGCCCAAAGGCACCATGCCAGGCGTGCACACCTACGGTGAGACTGCCGAAGGCAGCCCAGCGCGTGCGGACAGTCATGATATCCATGCTTTCGTTGAGGACAGCGATAGCGCGGATCATACCGGCCGGATCGGGATACTCTGAGAAAACCTGGCGACTAAGCGCGGCGAGCGCATCACGCAGGGGCATGCCGTCGACGCCACAGTCCGCGAGGGTCTCGACCAGATCGGCGAAAGGCGTCCCGGCGGTCGTGCTGTTTGCGTCGGTTATCAGCAGTTCGAGATTTTCGCTGAGCAACGACTTCAGGTTGGCGGGCATATCGCCATTGTCGCAGCCGGACAAGATCGCCTGCAGCTTGGTAACCGCCCCCTGATCCTTTTCAGAGATGGCGACGAGAGTTTCTTCGATGGTATTGAGCAGCTGGTCGTTGACTTCCATACAGCCTTCGGTATCGGGTTGGTTTCGGGTTGTGTGCAGATTCAGTTGAACAGTTCATAGTTGCGCTCGGCATGCCGGGCGATCGTATCGGCTTTGTCCGTGTTGAACGGGCCGCCGATGTCGATGATGCCGCTATCATTGTGAGCGTCAATGCGCAGGAAAGCCATCAATTCGCCGTCCACCATCAGCGCCAGCAGCCGGCCTTTGCCGCCACCGGAAATCTGAGTCCACACGAAACGGCCGTGGTTATCGAGGTAGAGCCGCAGCCCCGAACCACCGTCAACCGCATATGTATCGATGCGTGGAATATTGACGGATGCCAGCACCTGGGACTTGCGGATGTACGCCTGCCGATCGCCGCCGTAGTAGACCTTGTGTTTGATGTCGAGCGACGGCTTCATAGCACAGTAATGGAGGCTGACAACGTGGCTGGCCTCGCGAGATTTCGAAAGCGACTGACAACCGCTCAGCAGTATCCAAGGCGCAACCAAGCCAGCGATGAGTAGCATTCTCACTGCATCCACCAGGAGCGTTCGACGCATTCATTCATTCTTCACAACAACACGAGATACCGCCTTTGGCGCGGCAAACAGTAAGTATACCGCCGTGACGCCGCCTTGACAAGCGTTTTGGGCGAAAAGATCGTGGAAAAGCCTGTCGGTTCCACAACAATTATTTCGGGTATCGCTGGCAATTCGGAAACAGACGCCCGTCATATTTAGGCACACTTACAATCCGTGGAAACGCTATGAACAACAGCTTATTCTGTTTGCCATTGCCTCTCTTTTGGCACAGCACCTGGCGACGACAAACCGCTGCGAAGATCGTATCGATGCCCAACGACTCCCACCTGTTTGGTCGCTCCGCGGGGCAACATTAACCCTGTTCAATATCGGCTGACCAGTCATGCAAAATACGTGGTACTGCCACTCCCGATGACCACTTCCCCAGATTTTGAATCTCGGCCATTTGCTCCGTAACAAGTGTCATAATGTCTCTAATTTCGTGCCGAAACTAGGCCAACACAAATAAAAAAAATCCTTCTGGTCCTATATTATAAAAAACGAAAATATAATATAACTTATTATTTTACAAGTATTTATGTTTCTTTTTCGGTGCGATCCGGCAAGTTTTCGAGGGGGATTTGAAACCTTTGCGGCGATTTTGCATCATATAAGGTAGACTAACCACGATTACACAATCAACGGTTCCCCATATGGCAGCGATTTCGCTGTCATACCTCCCCGGGAGCGGCCCCTCCCCAGGCCGCTCCCACTTTTTCCGGCCTATTTCCCTCCCTGCTTCAAGCGTCCCGGACAGGGCACCTTGCAGCGACTGTGCCCGAATCCTGCGAGTTTCTATCCATCGCAGGCGCCAAGATCTCCTGCGACCTGCCCGGGGTATTGCCAACCCTTTATAACAAGCTAAGTTACAGCTTCTCAACCGGGGAAAGGGGAGACGCACGTGTTCCGTCGAATCTGTTGTAGCCTTGTCGTCATCGACTGCCTGCTGGTGTTGGCCCATCTGCTGTGGCCAGAGTATGAATGGGGCCAGGGACGCGAGTCGTATTTCAACCTGGGCAACCGCTTGACGCTGGCATCGTGGTACACGGCAGCGAAGCTGACGGCACTGGCGATCCTGGCCCTGGTCGCGTTTTTTCGGGAATCGCACTGCAGCAATGACCGGCAACCGCGCCCATGGATGTGGCTCGGGATTGCGGGTTGGGCGTTGCTCTGGTCGTTTGTCGAGATCAGCCAGATCCACAACCGCCTGGAGCTCCTCGACTATGACGATCCGGACGCCTACTCACTGCTGACGCAAGTCAGCCTGGCACTGATCGTCATAGTGGTGGTGGCCGCTTTTCTGTGGACCCGCCTCAAAGATTCACCAGCCTCACAACTGCGTTGCATGGTCGGCTGGATAGTCGCGTGGCTGGCCGCCATTGCGATATCTGCATTGATCCGCGGAGGGCTGACCGGTCACACGGAGAGCCTGGTCGGTCTCCGCGGCCTCGGCCACCTGGCCGGCACGACGATGCTCCTGGCAACGATTGGCGCCGTGGCGCTGCGGCCGCCGGACGCGGCACCTGATCAGGCGGCGGCTCGAAGTTCTGCATTCCCGTCCGGCCGCCGCAGCATCTGGCTGCTGATAGGCGTGGGCGGCACGACGTTTTCGATCATTTATCTGCAAATCATTCTGTTCCAGATGATGATGATTTTCGCCGACTACCTGACCGCGACATTCGTCATTTCGATCGCCCTGCTTGGCCTCGCGGTGGGCGGGTTGATCGGCGCGTACTGCGCCGGGCGCGCGGCTATATCGACGATGATTACCGCGGCGTTGATCCTGCCGTTCGGCGTCATGCTGGCATTCGGCACGGCAGTAAAATTCATGCCGACACCACTGCTCGCCTCCTTGCTGATGATGGTGCCGTTCGCCTGTGGCAGCGCGGTGATTACAGTGGCGCTGGCGCGGGCGAAGTCGCACCTCGTTTACTTCATCGATTTGCTGGGGGCGGCTATCGGGGCATTCGCGGTTTGTTTCGCGCTCGGGGCTTTTCGTGAAGAAAGCAGTCTGTTGTTTCTCTCGGCGTTCACGGCGGCACTGGTAATCTGCTACGCCATCTATCTGCGGTCGCCATGGGCGCGCGGTCTAACCATCGCCCTGGCCGCAGTCCTCTGCCTGGGCTTCGTGTCGATCGGTGTTTCGAACCTGCAGAACGACATATTCAATGTCGTACGCTACAAGGTGCTGCGGATCCATCCCAAGGCAAACGTCATGTACTCGCGCTCCTCTTTTGTAGGTCGCTATGACATCATCAAGCGCGGCCCGAATTCGAACACGATAAAAGCCTACAACAACGGCCGGACGATCGATACCATGCGGCCGACCCCGCCAGAGGAGTTCCAGATCGACCCGCGCATGCCGCACACGTATCTGGATAATCCGTCGATCCTGATCCTCGGTTTGTCGGGTGACGGCGTTGCCAAGACGTCGCGGTTTCTCAGCGACCGGGTCGTCGGCATCGAGATCAATCCGCGCATCGTCGAACTGCAGTCGAACGAACTGATTCCATACAACGGCGACAGCTACAAAGACATCGAAGTGCATGCCATAGACGGTCGCAGCTATCTGGAAGCGATCGACGAGCAATTCGACATCGTAACGTTGATGAACGCTCACGGCGCCCGCGGCGCAGCGGAAGGCAGCGCGCCGAGCCCGGAATACCTGTTTACGCTCGAGGCGTTTCATTCGTACTTCGACCACATGACCGACCGCGGTATCCTCAACATTGAGGAACCAATCAACCGGCCGCGCCGTGAACCGCCGGTGTGGAAAATGATCATAACGATCCGTCAGGCACTGATCGACCGCGGCATCGAGCATCCGGAGAACCACTTCTTCGTTTTCCAATGGCGAACGACGACCAACAACTACATCCAGACAGTCGTCAAGAAAACGCCCCTGACCGAGACCGATGTGAGCAATCTGCAACGCTGGCTCGACGAGGTCGACCGAGTGCGACAGATCGAACGGGAACAGAACCGCAAACTCGGGCCGATCCGGTCGATAACGACAATCCTGCACATGCCTAATGCCGACTACGACACCAACTACACACGCCTCCTGAAAGGCGAGGTTGACGCGGCGGTGCTGCAGGCACGCAATCTACGAGTGACCACGGACAATCGCCCATTCCATTTCGACGTCGACCCGCGCCATCCGAATATCCGGAAAGCCTGTATCCGTGCCATGCTGATGTCGCTGCTGCTGCTGCCGTTTTTCGTTGGCTTCCTGGTGCGACGCCGTCGCGGACTCCGCAAACTGCTGCCGTTCGTCCTGGCGGTGGGACTGACCGGGCTGGGGTATTTTCTGATCGAAGTGGTGCTGATCGAACGCTACGAAATATTCATCGGGTCGCCGGTCGTCACCTTCTCGACCATCCTCGGCACCCTGCTGATTTTCTCCGGGCTCGGAAGCCTTTGGAGCGGTCGGGTGAAGCCGCGGCAGGCATACATGGCGCTCGGCGCTGTATTCGTCATGCTGATCGCGCAGCAGTTTCTGCCGAAGCTCTTTCCGATGGCCGCGGCGTTGCCGCTGGCAGCGAAAGTGATCCTGGTGATTGTTGCAGTGGCGCCGCTGGCGTTCTGCATGGGCGTGCCGTTTCCGTTCGTGCTGCGCCTGGGCAAAGATCGGTACGCAGAGTCGTCGGCCGGCATGCTGTTCGCTTTCAATTCGGTGGCCAGTGCGCTGGCGGTGCCGCTGTCGATGAACATTTCGACGTCGTACGGCCTGAACGCGACGTTCACTGCCGGCATCGTAGTGTATCTGGTGGTCGTGCTGCTACTCGCATCGATGCACCATCCGGGACTGGAGTTGCCGGCCAATGCAATAGCAGTCGTAGTTGCCGCCACCCTTTTCGCCGGACCGTGGATCAGCAGGCAGGAGATCGAGACCGGAGCACAAGACCGCTACGAAATCTTTGCGATCAGCTACGGCCGATCGATTTACGGTGACCACAAGATTTTCTCCGGCGGCTCGCGGGAGGAGGCGCACCATTTCGAGTGGATGTTCTGGGTTGTCAAAGGCGGCGGCAAGACGATCCTCATCGACACTGGCTTCGACGACAAGGACACCGCGAAAGGCTGGGGCATCAACAACTACATCAGTCCGGTCAAGCGCCTGCGTCACTTCGGCATCGAACCCGAGTCGGTGTCAGACGTCATTCTCACCCACATGCACTGGGACCATGTCGGCGCTATCCAGCATTTCCCGAATGCGAACGTTTGGCTGCAGAAGACCGAGTTTGAGCATGCGCAGGATCGGCTGAGCGCGCAGAAGCAATCCGCCAAGGGCATGCGCTGGAGTGATCTGGTGCAAATACTGGACGTGCAGGAGCAGGGACGGCTGCAGCTGGTTGACGGCGATCTCGAACTGTTCCCGGGTATCGAACTGCATCTCGGCGGCGCACACACGCCGGGCACCCAGTACATCAATATCGAAACTGCCGATGGCCAGGTCGTGATTGCCGGCGACATTACGTATCTCTATGAGAACAACCGCCGGCACAAGCCGATCGGTGTCTGCGTCGATCCGCAGGAAAACCTCGCGACTATCCGCAAGCTCCACAGCCAGGCGGCAACACCATTCCTGATAATGCCCGGACACGATCCGCGGGTCATGAGGTGGTTTCCGAAAGTCCAGGAAGGCGTCGTACAGATCTCGACAATCGACCCGCAACTATGAACTCGCCCCGCGAAGCGACACGATGAGCGAAGAAACATTCATAAATCCAACGGCTCGCGACAGCGTACGCCGCGCCGTGCGCGTCTATCTCGGAGTGCTCATCCTGGCAGTGCTGGTGCAGGGACTGCTGCACTGTCTCTTCGCCGATCTCCGGGCCGGCGGCGTCTACTGGTTCAACCTGGACAAGGAACGCAACCTTCCGACGTGGTTCTCCGGCATGCTGTTCTTCATCTTCGGTGGTGCAGCCTTTGTTGCGTGCTACTGGGAAAGACGCATCAACCGGACGCAGACACAGGTTTTCAAAATGCCGCTGCTATGGCTCGGCGTTGGTTTGGCAGGGCTCGGGATGTCGCTGGACGAGATCACTATCCTGCATGAAAACATGTTCTGGAAGGAGGTCCGCCAGGCGACCGCGGAAGTCGACAGCACCTGGCGTTACCTGACACAATGGCAGGTGCTCTATGCCGTCCCGATCCTGCTCATGGCGGCGTACATGCTGTTGTTTTTCTCGAACCGCTTCAATGCCAGTCGCGGCGCCAAGGCAGGTGCTTTCGCCGGTCTCAGCTGCTGGTTGCTGGCGTTCTTCCTCGAAGGCCTGCGCCTGCTGTTCAAAGAATACGGCGACGCCTGGTACTCGGCACAGGTCTTGGCCGAGGAAATTCTCGAGATGGCCGGTGCGCTGTTTTTGATGGCTTCCGTGGTGT